>CACRXC010000101.1_pt1 | contig 45742 bp, 46 predicted proteins | sample 5377091 | NCBI WGS metagenome assembly CACRXC01 (sample SAMEA6061845, study PRJEB28556) | metagenome | reverse complement strand
TCCTTGCCTGGTCCCGCTGGCGTCGTCGCCAGCAGAAAATCGCCCAGGCGTGTCATCGCCGACGCCGCTTGAGACAAGAAAGGGAACTGTAATACTAGGCGTCGCCGCCCCGCGCTGTCCCCACCGGCCCGCCCGCGTCTGGGGGCCCTCCTCGCCCACCGTCGGCGAGAGGCCGGCACAATGGGCGGGGGAGCCGGCTTGACGTCCGGGAGGCGATACCTTAGAATGTAGAGCGTGATAGTCAAGATATTGGAGCGGTGGAGGACTCGGCATGCCCCTCTTCATCCTGGAGAGCGTCCCTGCCGTGGGCGGTGAGCGCGAAGCGATCCAGCGCGCGCTGGACCGGCTGGCCCAGGCGGTCCGGGCGCAGCAGGGCGATCTCATCGAGGCTCAGGTGGCCAGCGATCTCTCCCGGCTCTTTGTCATCGTCGAGGCGGCGACCGCGGAGGCTGTCCGGCAGGCGGCCGGCGCCGCTGACCTGGCGGCCCAGCTGGTCAAGCCGGTGCGGCTGGTCGGCCAGACGCTGGAGGAGGTCAAGGCCAGCCGTGGGGCGGTGGACTACGTGGTCGAGTGGAACTTCCCGCCGGGGTTGACGATGGAGGCCTATCTGCAGCGCAAGGCGGCCAACAGCCCCAAGTACGCCCTGGTCCCCGAGGTGAAGTTTCTGCGGACCTACGTCTGTGAGGATATGAGCAAGTGCCTCTGCTTCTACGACGCCGAGACCGTCGAGGCCGTCCTCAAGGCCCGGCAGGTGGTCGGGGCCCCGGTGGACGCGGTGACGCGCATCGCCCCGTCGGCCTGATGACTGGGAGACGCCGATGAGCCTCCTCAGAGCCGAGGGTCTCTGCAAGGGCTATCAGCACCGCCGTCGCCTCGTCTCGGTCCTGCGCGACCTCACGCTGGAGGCCCGGAGCGGCGAGGTCACCTGCATCGTCGGGCCGAGCGGTGCCGGCAAAAGCACCCTGCTCCGTCTGCTGGCCGGGCTGGACGAGCCGGACGCGGGGGTGGTGACGCTGGATGGGGCCCGGGTCCGGGCCGGCAGCCCCAAACTGGCGGTCATGTTCCAGACCCCGCTGCTTCTGCCCTGGCTCAACGTCTGGGAGAACGTCTACTTCGGTCTGCGCTTCGTGGCCGACCTCAACGGCCCGGCCGGGCGGGAGCGGGTCGCGGCGGTGCTCCAGCAGGTCGGGCTGGCCGACCTGGCCGACTGGCCGGTGACGACACTGTCCGGCGGTCAGGCCCAGCGGGTGGCCCTGGCCCGGGCGCTGGTGCGTCAGCCGCGCTTCCTCCTGCTCGATGAGCCCTTCAGCAGCCTGGATGCGCCCACCCGACGGGAACTGGGCGCCGAGATCCGCCGGCTGGCCCTCGGTGAGCAGATCGGCGTGATCCTGGTCACCCACGATATCGAGGAGGCGATCCAGCTGGGGGATCGTCTCCTCGTCCTCTCCCCCCGCACGGGCAATTTCGTGCGGGAACTGGATACTCGGGCGGGCGCCCGGGGCCACGATCGGCGGCGGTTGCGGGAAGAGGTCGTGGCCTGTCTGGAGGCGACGCTGGCCCTGGGCGCCGCCTCGTAGGTGTGGAGCGACGATGACCAGCAGTCCCCGCCTGTGGGTGCCTCTATCCTGCTGCCCGGTCGGCCGTCGGGCCCTGCTGCGCGGTGCGGCGGCCCTGTGGGGGCTGGGGTTGCTCGGCTGCGCTGCGGGCAGCCCGACGCCCACCCCTACGGCCCGGTCCGGCGCCGAGACCCTGCGGATCGGCTACCTGCCGATCACCGACGCCTCGGCCCTGCTCGTGGCCGACGCCCTGGGCTACTACCGGGATGAGGGGCTTCGGGCCGAACCGCCCGTGCTCTTCCGGGGCTGGGCGCAGATCGCCGAGGCCTTCCAGGCTGGCCAGGTGGATGTGGTCCATCTGCTGATGCCAACGGCCCTCTGGCTGCGCTATTTCCGCCGCTTTCCGACCAAGGTGGTGGCCTGGAACCACGTCAACGGCTCGGCCTTCACCGTCCAGCCCTCGCTGCAGAGCCTGGCCGACCTGGCGGGCCGGACGGTGGCCGTTCCCTTCTGGTATTCGATCCACAACGTCGCGTTGCAGCGGCTGCTGCGCCGGGCCGGGCTGGAGCCGGTGCTGGGAGGCACGGTCCAGCCGACCGGCCGCCAGGTGAAACTGGTGGTGATGAATCCGCCGGATATGCTGCCGGCCCTGGCCGCCGGCCAGATCGCGGGCTACATCGTCGCCGACCCCTTCAACGCCCTGGCCGAGGTCAAGGGCCAGGGGCGTATCTTCCGCTTCACCGGCGACATCTGGCGCGACCACGCCTGCTGCGTGGTGGTGCTGCGCGAGGACGACCTGCAGCGGCGGCCCGACTGGGCCCAGGCGGTGGTCAACGCCGTCGTCCGGGCTCAGGGGTGGTTGCGCGCCAACCGGGAGGAGGCTCCCAGGCTCCTCAGCCGCTACCTGCCCCAGCCGGTCGAGGCCATCGCCCGCGTCTTCACCGCGCCGCTGGAGCCCTACATCGCCAGCGGGGCCATCCGGCACCCGACCTGGCAGCCGCGCTGGATCGATTTTCAGCCCTACCCCTACCCCTCCTACACCGCCGCCCTGGTCGAAGCCCTCAAGCAGACCGCGGTGGAGGGCGAGACCGGCTTCCTCAAAGACCTGGACCCGCAGTGGGTGGCCCGCGACCTGGTCGAGGAGAGCCTGGTCCGCCGGGCGGTGGAGAGGTACGGTGGACCGGGGGCCTTCGGTCAGCCGACCACCTGGCAGCGTCAGGAGGAGATCGATGCCTGAGGTCCTGACCGTTCCCCGACCGGCCGGGCGGGTCCGCCGGGGGCTGAGCGTCCCGCTGCCCCTCGCCGGGCTCGGGCTCCTCCTGCTCCTCTGGTGGACGGTCACCAGCCAGCCCTGGCTGGGCCCCCGCAGCGTTCTCGGCGGCTTCTCGCCCCAGGAGACGCTGCCAGTCCTCTGGCGGCTGCTGGTCAGCGGCGCCCTGATTGAGCACGGGCTCCTCAGCCTGCGACGGGTGCTCCTGGGGCTGGCGCTCGCCACCGCTGTTGGTGTGCCGCTGGGGCTGATGCTGGGCTCCAGCCGGTCGATTGAGAGGATGCTCTCGCCCTCGTTTCATCTGCTGCGCACGGTCTCGCCGCTCTCCTGGATGCCGCTGGTCATCATCCTGTTGGGGATCGGCGATGCGGCGGTCGTCTTTCTGGTGGCCGTCGCCGCCGTCTGGCCGGTCCTCTTCAGCACGGCGGCCGGCGTCCAGCAGCTGGAGCGGGGCTGGGTGCTGATGGCCCGCAGCGTCGGGGCCAGCGGCCGGCAGATCCTGACCTACGTCGTGCTGCCGGCCGTCCTGCCGCAGATCGTCGGCGGCGTCCGGCTGGCGGTGGGCCTGGCCTGGGTGGTGCTGGTCCCGGCGGAGATGCTGGGGGTGACCAGCGGGCTGGGCTACTTCCTCCTCAACACCCGCGACCGACTGGCCTACGCCGAACTGATGGCCGCCATCCTGGCCATCGGGCTGGTCGGGCTGGCGCTGGACACCGGCGTTCGGCTCCTCACGGCCGCCCTGCCGGGGGTGAGGCGCTGATGCGCTGGCTGCGGACCGACCGCTGGCTGGGTCACGACCTGCTGATCGGCGACTGCGACGTCCTGATTATCGGGGGCGGGTTCGCCGGGCTGATGGCCGCCCGGGCGGCAGCCCCCCAGGTTGGGCGAACGCTGGTGGTGGCTAAAGGCTTCGCCGGGGCCGATGGCGTGAGCGCCTTCGCCGGCGGGATCGTGGTCTACCTGCTGCCGGAGGACGACTGGGACGGCTTCCTGGCCGAGCACGCGCGCCACAGCGAGGGGCTGGCCCATCCCGAGGCGGTACGCCAGGTGGTGGCCACGGCGGCGCGCCTGCTCACCGATCTGGCCCGGACCGGGGCCCCGCTGGAGCGCGCGGCCAGCGGCCAGCTGGTTCGCCGGCGTCTGCCGGTGGCCGGCCGGCGCTCCGTGCCCCGCCTGGGCTTTGAGAGCGTCGGGCTGGCTCGCTGCCTGCGCCAGCTGGCGATCCGGGCCGGCGCCCGCTTCCTCGACCAGACGGTGATCACCGCCCTGCGGCGCGGCGCCGACGGCACCTTCTGGGCGGTCGGCTGCCAGCGGCAGCAGGGGGGCCTGGTGGCCATCCGGGCCCGGGCGGTCGTGCTGGCGGCCGGGGGCTGCTCCTGGCGTGGCGCCCATATGGGCCAGCACAACGTGATGGGCGACGCCTGCGCCCTGGCGCTGGAGGCCGGAGCCGATCTGGCCGGCATGGAGTTCTGCAGCAGCTATCTGGCCACCTGCGCCCTCTTCGACACCCACGGCCAGTGTGTGCTGGCCGCCCTGGGCGGGCGATTGCGCAACCGGCTGGGCGAGGACATCCTGGCCCGCTACGGCTTCGACCAGCCGGCGGCGACCCACCAGGTCGCCCTGGCCATGCTGGCCGAACTGGCCGCCGGGCGCGGGCCGATCACCTTCGATCTGACCGGGATCCCGCCGGCGAGCCGGCAGGACTGGGAGGCCCACTTCGCGCTGGTCTCCCGGGGGTTGCGGCGCCTGGGACGGGATGTCTTTCGCGATCCGGTTCCCTGGCTGCCGGGCTTCACCGGCTCGATCGCCGGCGGAGGCGGCGTCCGGACGCGGAGCCTGGCCGGCGACACCGTTGTTCCGGGCCTCTTCGTCGCCGGCGACGCGGCCGTGCGGGTCCCGGTCGTGGGGGCCGGCAGCGGGATCACGTTCCTTAATGTCGCCTGGGCGCTGGCCAGCGGCCACTGGGCCGGGCTGGCCGCCGGCCGGTGGGCCAGCCCCTCCGCAGCGGCGCCCGACCGCGAGGCGCTGGCCCAGGCGCTCCAGGCGACGCTCGCGCCCCTGGCCGATCAGCCGGTGGGGGATCCGGGGGCTCTCCTGCGCGCTCTCCAGCGTCTGGTGGTGGACCCCCAGATCAACTTCTTCCGGACGGCGGCAGGCCTGGAGGCGGCCACCGAGCAGCTCCGGGCTCTGTGGCCGGCCATCGCCGCCGCCCGGGCTGTCGACTGGCACGGACTGGTCCGGCTGCACGAGCTGCGCAGCGCCGCCCTGACGGCCATGGCCGGCTTCCAGAGCGCCCGGGCCCGATCGGAGACGCGCGGCTGGCATCGCCGTCAGGACCACCCCGACCGCGATCCCGGTCTGGACGACGTCTGGTCCGTCGCCCGCCTGGCCGACCCGGCGGACCACCCCGGCGACTTCACGATCACCTTCCAGCGGCTGACCGACCCCGCCGTCTTCTCTCCCCGGCCGCCGGAGGAGGCATTATGATCGAGACCGTTGATACCGAGCGCTGCATCGGCTGCGGCCTCTGCGTCAGGGTCTGCCCGGTCGACGTCCTGCGCATGGCTCCCGACGCGCAGGGGCGGCCGAAGGCTCGCATCGTCCACCAGGAGGAGTGCCAGAGCTGTTTTCTCTGCGAGGTCTACTGTCCGGTGGACGCCCTCTTCGTCAGCCCCCGACGGAGCCCGCTGCACGCCGTCTGGCCCTGGGGGCTATTGCCGGAGGCCGATGGTGTTGGTGCCCCCGCGGCCCCCGGCCAGGTACATGGAGCGCTCGACGACCAGCGGCAGGTCGCTGGCGACCTGGAGGCCGAACGTGCGGTCCGGGGCCAGCTGGTTGAGGAAGAGGCTCCGCCGACCCTGGGCCGGGACGGTGAGGGTCTGGACCTGGCTGCTGCCATCGGGGAAGGCCAGCGTGACGACGGCGCGGCTGTCCGTCGCCTGGGGATTGGCCAGGAGCAGCCAGGTGTCGAAGGGCGGCTGCGTTGAGCCCTCGGCCAGCAGCCAGACGCGGCCCGGCGCGCTGGCGCCCAGGGTGGCGTGGGCCCCGCCCCGGAAGTACATCGCCCGCTCGACGACCACCGGTCCCCCCTCGGCCGTCACCACCGCGCCGGCGGCCAGCCCGGGTCCGAGCTGGTTGAGAAAGAGGCTGGCCCGCCCGTTGCCCGGGACGACGACCTCGGTCCGCGGCCCGGACCCGCCCTCGCCGAGGAACTGGAGACGCACCCGCACCGGGTGCGGATGGGGATTGGCCACCAGGTACCAGGTGTCGAACGGCGGCTGAGCCGACCCCTCGGCGAAGAACCAGACCTCCTGGGGAGCGATGGCCCCAGGGGTGCTATGGCCGCCCCCGCTAGTCAGCAGGTACATCGCCCGCTCGACCACCACTGGCTGGTCGCTGGCGATGCGGGTGAGGAAGACCGCGTCGGGGAAGACCTGGTTCACAAACAGGCTGGCCCGCTGGCCGGGTCCTACCGGAAGCGTCACCGTCTGGGTTCGGCCATCCGGGCTCTCGAAGCGCAGGACGACGGTGGCCCCCGACCGGGTTCGGATTGAGGACCAGAATCCAGGTGTGGAAGGGGAACTGGGTGGACCCCTCGGCCAGGAGCCAGGAGGTGGACGGGGCGGCGACGCCGGGGCTGACCGTACCGTCCTGGCGGAAGAACATCGCCCGTTCGGCGACGACGGGCAGGGTGGACTCGACCCGCAGCCCGAAGGCCACGGGCGGCAGGATCGCGTTCAGAAACAGGCTCTGCCGCTGCCGGGGGCCGACGACCGTGGTCACCGGCTGAAGCGGTCGGTCGCTGAAGGCGGTGACGGTGACGATGGCACTGCGCTCGCCGTCCGGGTTGAAGAGGTGGAGCCAGGTGTGGAAGGGCGGCTGGGTTGAGCCCTCGGCGAAGAACCAGAGAAGCCCCGGCCGTGGCTCGCTGGTCAAAACCGGCACCGCCCCCACGGCCAGAAGGGCGCTGGTCCGCCAGGTGAGGGGAGCCAGATCCGGCTGGACCGGGCAGGGGCCGACCAGAACCGTGTAGTAGCCGTTGGGCGTCTCAGCCGGGACCATCACCGTGGCGCTCCCCAGCCCATCGCCGCCGACGGTGAGGGTGCCCAGCCGTCGGTGGAGCCGGGGCGCGATCCCCAGGGTATAGTGCTGGCCCGGGCCGTTGAGCCCGACGCAGAACGTTCCGGCCGGATGGTTCTCGACCTGGACCTGGACCGTCCCGCCCGGCACCACCGCCGCCGGGGCCACCAGCAGACGGGGGATCTCCTCCGCCCGGACCACCGCCCCCCACAGTCCCCCGCCGATCAGTGCCAGCCAGACGGCCAGTGCCCACCGGCGCCAGATCCGCCACCGTTCACCGACCAGCGCCATCGTCTCCCTCCTTTCTGGCGCGCCGGTCCCCGGCGCTCCGCCCCTCGGCGCTCGGGAACCTCTGGCGCGCGCCCGGCGTCTGAAAAGGTGACAAACACCGCATAAGGAGGCTCCCCATGCTGCGCGGGTCTCGCCTGGTCCTCGCTCTTCTGTGGAGCGCAAGGTTGAGGGTGGCATTCGCTCTCGGCGTTCTGGGGCTTCTGGCCACCGGTCTGGCTCTCAGCCTGGGCGTCGTGCCTCTTCCGCCGGCGGTGACCCGAGAACAGTCCGGTGGACTGTTCTCCACCGGACCGTCCCCGGTTCGCCAGCCGCCGGCGGCCGCCCTTCCACCGGCGCCGGCAGCCGTCCTGCCTGCTCCCGCGGGCGCTCCCGCCGAGCGCCGGGAGACGGCCCCGCGGATCGAGAGGGGTTCAGCGGAGGAGAGAGGGTCCACCGGACCCTCTCTCCTCCCCCCGGCGCCCGCCGGGAGCGACCTGGCCCTGCCCCTCGACCGCATGATCATCCACACCGCCCAGCTCGTCCTCACCGTCTCCGATGTGGAGAGCGCCGTCCAGGCGGTGCTGGCGCTGGTCACCGCCACGCCCGGCGCCAGAATCCTCGCCGCCCAGACCCGGTATGAAAACGACCAGCAGGTGGCCACCCTCACACTCCAGGTGCCGGCCGCCGCGTTTGAGACGGTCATGAGCGCCCTGCGCCGACTGGCCCGGCGGGTCGAGAGCGAGGCCACAAGTAGCCAGGATGTGACCGAGGAGTACATCGACCTCACCGCCCGCCTGCGCACCCTGCGGGCGACCGAGGCCCGGCTGCTCGCCCTCCTGGAGCGGGCCCAGCGGCTGGAGGACATCCTGGTGCTGGAGCGCGAGCTGGCCCAGGTCCGCAGCCAGATCGAGCGGCTGGAGGGCCGCCAGCGGTATCTTGCGCAGCGGAGCGATCTGGCCACCATCACCGTGACGCTCCAGCCGGAGGGTCTGGCCGCCCGGCCGCAGCCCCCGCGTCCGGTCTGGGACCCGCTCCAGACCGCGGAACGGGCCTTCCAGGCCTCGCTGCGTCTGCTCCTGAGGCTGGCCGATCTCGTCATCACCGTCCTGGCCTTCAGCTGGTGGCTGGCGCTCCTGGCCCTGCTCCTCGCCGCCCTCTGGCGGCGGCGCCGGTCGGCCGGGCTGGGGGCCTCGTCGTAGCCGGTCTCAGGCCCGGATGAGCTGCAGCCACCGCTCGGCGCCGATCGTCGTGCTGGGCCCGTGGCCGGGGTAGACCGTGACGTCCGGCGGGAGAGCCCGCAGCCGGACCAGGCTGCGGCGCATCGCCTCGTCGCTGGCGCCCGGTAGATCGGTCCGGCCGTGCCCGCCGGGGAAGAGGGTGTCGCCGCTGAACAGGATCTTCTCCGCCGCCAGATAGAGGCAGATGCTCCCCGGCGTGTGACCGGGCGTGTGCAGCACCTGCAGCACCAGCGGTCCCAGGGTGAGCGTCATGCCGTCCTCCAGCAGAAGGTCGGGCTCGGTCGGCAGGATGGTGATATCGAGTTGGAAAAGAAGGCTGCCCGGGCGGCGGAGCATGTCGGCGTCCAGGCGGTGGACGGCGATGGGGGCGCCGGTCGCCTCCTGGAGGAGGGCGTTGTCGGCGATGTGGTCCCAGTGGCCGTGGGTGTTGACGAGCCGGACGATGCGCAGGCCGTGGTCCCGGGCGATGCGGACAAAATCGCGGGTCGTGCCCTGGGGGGCGTCGATGACGAGCGCGGTCCCGGTCGTCTCGTCGCCCAGGAGATAGCCGTTGGTCTGGATCGGGCCCCCGGTCACGCTCTCCAGAATCATCGTCTCTCCCTTCGGGGTCTCGGGCTCATCGCTCAGCATTCCAGCTGGCAGTACTGCCGGCGGTAGTAGAGGAGAGGCGGCGACTGGTCGGCCGGGCTGGCCGCCGCCACCTCGCCGAGAAAGATCGTGTGGTCGCCCCCCGGATACCGGGCCACCACCCGGCACTCCAGAAAGGCCAGGCCCTCCGCCAGCAGCGGCAGTCCCAGCCGTCCCGGGCGGTAGGGCAGACCGCGGAACGGCGGTTCGTCCGGGCGCGAGGGCTGGGCGAACCGCTGGGCCAGGGCCACCTGGTCGGCGCGCAGGATGTTCACCGCGTAGAGGCCGGCGGCCTCGACCAGGCGGTGGGTGCGGCTGCGCTGGTCGAGGCAGACCAGAACGAGCGGCGGGGTCAGCGAGACGGCGCAGAAGGCGTTGACCGTCATGCCGTGGACCTCGGCGCCGGCGCGGGTGGTGACGATGGTCACCCCGGTGGCGAAGAGGCTCAGCACGTCGCGGAAGGTCTGCGGATCGACGCCCACATCCGGCTCCTTCTCCCGGCCTATTCTACGGCGCCGATCCCGCCCTGTCCAGGCGCCCGTTTACAGGGCTCGGCATTTGTGGTCTCATGGAGCCGCCACGCACACCGACGCCACAGGCATGGGGAGGACGCTGATGGGACGTCTCACGGGCAAACTGGTGCTGGTCACCGGGGCCGGCACGGGCATCGGCCAGGGGATCGCCCTGGAGGCCGGGCGTGAGGGAGCCGCCGTCGTCCTGCACTACGCCCACAGCCGGGCCGGGGCCGAGGAGGTCGTCGACGAGATCCGGCGTCTGGGCGGACGGGCCCTGGCCATTCAGGCCGACCTGCGCGCGGTCAGCGAGTGCCGCCGCCTGGTCGAGGAGGCCGTGCAGTTCCTGGGCGGGCTCGACATCCTGGTCAACAATGCCGGGGTCACGCTGACCGCCGATTTTTTGGCGACGACCGAGGAGATGTACGACGAGGTCTTCGCCATCAATATGCGCAGCTACTTCTTCTGCGCCCAGCAGGCGGTGCCCCATATCGCCCGCCGGGGCGGGGGAGCCATCCTGAACATCACCTCGGTCCACGCCTTCGCCGGCCTGCCCGGCCACGCCGCCTACGCGGCCACCAAAGGGGCCATTGTCAGCTTCACCCGCGAACTGGCCATCGAACTCATCCCCCAGCGCATCCGGGTGAATGCCATCGGGCCGGGCGTCATCGAGGTGCCGCGCTACTACCGGACCATGCCCACCTACACCCGCGCGATCGGCGAACGCTGGGTGCCCTGGGGACGGGTCGGCCAGCCGCAGGATGTGGCCCGGGCGGCGGTCTTTCTCGTCTCCGACGAGGCCGAGTTCATCACCGGTCAGGTTCTCTACGTGGACGGCGGCACCACCGCCCGCATGGCCCTGCCGGTGCCGGGCCCGGCCCTGCCCGAGTAGCCCGGCCGCGGCCGGAACGCCCCGGGCTCAGCCGGCCATCGGGGCGGCGGCCGGCTCGGCCAGACCGAGCTGCCGGCGGAGCGTCGCCAGCCCGACCGGGCCGCGGTTGACCGCCCGCACCGCGCCGCCGACCACCACCACGGTCGTCGGCACCGTCAGGACCCCGTAGCGGGCGGCCAGATCCGGGTGGCGGCTGGCGTCGATGGCCTCGACGACCACCGCCCCGTCCACGGCGCGCCGGAGGGCCTCCAGGACCGGCGCCTGGACCCGCCGGCACTGGTGGCAGTCGGGGGTGAAGAAGTAGAGGACGGTCGGGCGGTCGCGCCCGGCCACCAGCCGTCCCAGGCGCCGCCGCTGCCAGCGGTCGAAGAAGCGCGCCCCCAACCAGAGGGCGGTGAGCAGGGCCAGAAACCCCAGCACCAGAAGCAGTCGCTCGCTCATCGCCGCTCCGTCAGCCGCCGACCGGCCGGCGCAGCCCCAGCCGGCCGAGCTGATAGTAGAGGAAGCAGCCGGCGCAGAAGTTGAAGAGCAGGTTCACCGCCGCCAGCACCACCACCAGCCAGGCCAGCGCCCAGCCCAGCGCGGTGACGCCGCTGACCAGCAGCCCGAACCCCACCGCCAGCACCAGCCCGCCCAGCCCCTGGGCGAACTGGTGCGGTCGGGGGTCATCGGGCACCGGGTCCGGCCGGACCAGCCCGGCCGGTCGCAGGACGCGGGCGTAGAACTGCTTAAAGAGCGCCGCCCCCGGGAAAATCGTCCCGATGAGCAGCACGGCCGCCACCAGTCCCACCAGCCACGGCCAGGCCAGAAGATAGGCCAGGACGACCAGCGCGATGATGCCGACCTGGTTGACTTTGAGCGCGCTGCGGTCCACCATGGTCCGACCCGCCCCCTAAATATTGAGTAAAGCAATCAGCATTCTGGGGTATACCACGCCCGGCTCCGGCTGTCAAGCCGGGCGCGCTCCGCTCGCGCCGGTCCTCATCCTGGGGGGACCGGTTCGGGGGCGGGGCCGGAACGCGAGAGCCCGGCCGGGGCGAGGGAGGCCGGCCGGCGGCGGGGATCCGCCGTCGTGGAGGAGGGCGGGCCTTCAGGCCGCCGGACCGTCCTCCGCCGACGGCGCCGGCCGCGACTGGAGTTCGCGCCGCAGGGCCCGGACCTCCTGGGCCAGATAGAGAAGGTAGCCGCAGAGGCCCAGCCAGACGAGCGTGTAGGCCGCGAACAGGTACCAGAAGTTCTGCATCGTTGCCCCTCACTGGCCAGCGGGCGGCGAGCGCCGTGCCCGCAGGTCCTCACGCAGTGTCTCGATCCCGAGTTTGAGCCCCAGCAGGCTCAGGTAGAGACAGGTCATCGCCACCAGCGACATCAGCAGCACCCACAGCATCTCCGGCGGCAGGGCCGGCCCCTCGCTGCGCAGGACCACCGGCTCCGGGTGGAGAGTCCGCCACCAGATCACCGACATATGAATGATCGGGATGTCGAGGAAGCCGACGATCCCCAGGACGGCGCTGTAGCGGGCGGCCCGGTCGGGGTCGCCGACGTAGGCCCGCAGCATCAGGTAGGCCACGTAGATGAACCAGAGGACCAGGGTCGAGGTCAGACGGGCGTCCCAGGTCCACCAGGTGCCCCAGACGGCCTTGCCCCAGAGCGAGCCGCTGACGATGACCAGCGTCGTCAGAACGACGCCGACCTCGGCCGAGGACCGGGCCAGGACGTCCCAGCGACGGCGCCGCCGCAGAAGGTAAAGCAGACTGCCGACGAAGACCACGCCGAAGGCCAGGTAGGCCGTCCAGGCCAGCGGCACGTGGATATAGAACACCCGCTGGACCACCCCCTGGGTCCGTTCGGTGGGCGCCAGAACGAAGATGCCGTACAGAGCCAGGGTCATCGTCACCGCGCCGGCGGCCCCGGCCAGGGTCGTGAAGAGGGCCAGCCCGCCTCCGGGCGCGCGGGCCGACGCGGTGGGCCGGGAGAGCGTCTGTGCCATCGCTCAATCCTCCAGAACGTGCTCGAACAGCAGGGCCGAGAGCCCCAGGAACAGCCCGTCGAAGGCCAGGAGCAGCCCCAGCCACGGGTGATCGCCGGCCGCTCCCCCCAGATCGGCCGCCGTCGCCTGGACGCTGGCGATCACCACCGGCACGCTGACCGGAAGCAGCAGGACCGGCAACAGCACCTCGCGGGCCCGGGTGTTGGCCGCCATGGCCGCAAAGAGGGTCCCCACGGAGGCGAAGCCCAGCGTCCCCAGAAAGACCGTGGCCAGAAGCCCGGGGGTCAGGAGCGGCAGGTCGAAGAAGAGCCCCGCCAGCCCCAGTGTCAGGACATCGGCCACCAGGAGAAAGACCAGCGTCGCCAGCAGCCTGGCCAGGTAGAGCAGGCTCCGGTCGACCGGCGTGGTCAGGAGATACTCCAGCGTCCCCTGGTCTTTCTCGCTGGCGTAGGTCCGCCCCAGGGCCAGGAGGGTGGCGAAGGTGACCGTCACCCAGAGCATGCCGGGGGCCACTGCCCGCCGGTTCTCGACCCGCAGATCGAAGGCGAAGACGAAGATGAGCAGCGCTAGGGCGGCGAAGACCGCCGTCGTGAGCACGATCTCCCGCGTCCGCCGCTCGGTCTGGAGGTCCTTCCAGATCAGCGCCCCGAGCTGGGCCAGCGGCCGGGGACGACGAACCGTCGGCGGTGAGGAGACCGGCGTCTGGACCGGGGTCGGCGGCATCGTCCCTCCTTCAGGCGGCGCACCAGGCCCGCACGGCCGCCGGGTCGAGGGCGGCGGCCGGGGCGTCGGCCACCACCTGCCCGCGGACCAGCACCACCGCCCGGCTGGCCAGGGCCAGGCCCCGCTCCAGGTGGTGGGTGGTCAGCAGGACCGTCCGCCCGCCGGCCAGCAGGTCCTCCAGGAGGTCCAGTCCCTGGGCGTCGAGCCCGGCATCGGGCTCGTCCAGCAGGAGGAGCGGCGGGTCGGCCAGAAAGGCCCGGGCCAGGGCCAGTCGCTGCTGCATCCCCCGCGAGAAGGTCCGCACCCGGTCGGCCCGTCGCTCCCACAGCCCGACCCGCGCCAGCCAGACGGCGCAGCGGTCGGCCAGGTCGGGCACGCCGGCCAGCCGGCCGGCCAGCCAGAGGTTCTCCCAGGCGGTGAGATCGGGGAGGAGGCCGGGCTGGTGGCCGAGGTAGCCGATAAGCCCCCGCACCCGGTCGGCCGCGCCGGGCAGGGGCAGGTCGGCCACCCGGAGGTCGCCGGCGGTCGGCCGCAGCAGCGTGGCCAGCAGACGCAGCAGCGTCGTCTTGCCCGCGCCATTCGGTCCCAGGAGCGCCACCCGCTCGCCCCAGGCCACGGTCAGATCGACGCCCCGGAGCGCCCAGATCGCGCCGAAGGCCCGCCCAACTCCCCGGGCCCTGATCGCCACGCTCACGGCTCACCTCCGGCGGTCAGGGTGCGGAGCCGGGCCAGGAGCGCGCTCCGCTGGGCCCGGTAATCGGCCGGATCGAGCGCCCCGGCGGCGAACCGGTCGTCGAGGGCCGCCACCGCCTGGAGGATCTGCTCCCGCTGGCCCAGACCCCGGGCGCGGGCCCGGAGGGCGTAGCCCACCGCCAGCGCAACCCCCAGGAGGAGGGCCACCAGCCCGATCCCCCGCAGCAGGCCGTGGTCCACCACCAGCGGCGTCAGCCCGCCGCCCAGTCCCGTCAGGGTGAGCGTCAGCCGGGTGCCGGCCGGCAGCCGCTCGGCCGCCAGGACCTGGTAGGTCCGCCCGGCGATGGTCGTCGATCCCCGGGCGACCAGACCGGGTGCCGCCACCTGCAGCCGGTCGTCGCCCACCAGGATCAGCACGTCGTCGGTCGGATAGGGGAGAGTGCGGCTGAGCGCCAGGCTGTCACCGACGTAGGGCACGGTGTAACTGAAAAAGAGTTCGTGGGCGCCGGGCGGGATCGCCCCGATCAGGGCGAAGCCACGGTCGACCTGGCGGACCTCGACCCCCGGGATCGTCTCCTGGAAGGTCAGGCCGTCGGCCCCCAGCGGCAGACCGAAGCGCACCAGCTCGCGGGGCATCCCGCCGCCCGCGCCGGGCCGGCTGGCGTAGGCCCGGTCGCCGGTGTTGACCAGGACCAGCAGCTCCAGGATGTTGAGCAGGCCGGTCGAGCGGTCCACCGGCAGGATGACCAGGCTGGCCCGTCCCAGCCGGAGGACGCTCTGGTCGGTCGTCTGGTCGTAGACCGGCACCTCGATCGCCGGGCCGGCCGCGCTGGCCGGGACCGGCTCGCCGACGAAAACGGCCCCCTGAAACTCGACCACCGGCAGGTAGACGATCCCCTCACCGGCCGGAAGCCCCGTGACCTGGAAGCGGCCGTCCGGGGCCAGCGGCACCGGGCGGGTCTCGCGCGGCTCCTCTCCCTGGAAGATGCGCAGACGGAGCTGTGCCCCCTCCAGCGGGCTTCCGCCGGGCGTGCGGTTGACCACCCGCCCGCTCAGGGTCACCGTCTCGGCCGCCTGGGCGGTCGCCAGCGTCAGGACGGCGAGGAGCAGCCCCAGGCCCAGTCCCAGCAGTCGCATCTCAGTCTCCCGACCAGGTCACCCCGCGGTCGCGGCTCCGGTAGACGTTCCCCGCCTGGTCGACGGCGTAGAGCACCGCGCCGTCGTGGGCCAGGGCGGCCAGTGGCGCCCGCAGCCCCAGCCGGCTCCAGGCCCCACCGTAGTCCAGGCTCCGGGCCAGACCACCGTCGGTGGCGGCGTACAGAGCGCCGGTGTAGCGCCGGCCGCGGGAATCAACATAACTATCGCCGCTCTGGGGGTCGAAGATCAAGGCCGTGACCTGCAGACCGGGGAGGAGCCCGCCGGCGAAGCCGTTGGCGTTGGCCCAGGTCCGGCCGCCGTCCTCGCTGACCAGCACTCCCTGGCCGGCGGTGCCGGCGAAGAGGACCTCCGGCTCGCCCGGCGCCACCGCCAGGGCGGACGTGGTCTCGGGGAGCCGGTCGCTCACCAGGGTCCAGGTGATCCCGGCGTCGCCGCTGCGGAAGAGACCGTGCCTCACCACAAAGGCGTAGAGCGTGCGGGGGTCGCGCGGACTCTGGGCCAGGGCGTGGACATCGGTCCCCGGCAGGTTGTGGCGGAGCGGCTGCCAGGTGGCGCCGTTGTCGGGGCTGACGAGGGCCAGGTCGTGGCCCAGCAGCACCAGCGTCGTCGGCGGGATGAAGGCCACTCCCATCACGTCGCCCGCCACCGGCAGCGGCGTCCAGGTCCGGCCGTCGGCCGAACGGAGCAGCCCCTCGTGGTGGCCGAGGTAGAGCCCGCCCGGCCCGGCCAGGAGCACATGGCTGTGGCTCACCGCGACCCGCCCGATGGGCTGGACGACCTGAGCCTGGCGGGCCCGGACCACCAGGCCTCCCACGCCCAGGGCGAAGAGAAGGGCCAGGCCGGCCCCCAGCCAGAGCCAGCGGGCTCGTCCAGGGGGCTTGGAGACGGCCGCCCGGCAGGACAGGCAGTCGCCGGCGGCCAGCGCCTGGCCGCAGCGCGGGCAGCGGCGCCGGCGCCGACGGGCGATCTCCGCCTCCAGGTCCGGGTCGGCTGATACGGCCGGCGTCTCCAGGAGAGCCAGGGCCTGGCGCAGAGCCCGGGCCCGTAGATCGGCGTAGTCGGCCGCCGTCAACTTGCCCAGGGCGTAGTCCTGCTCGATCTCGCGCAGGGCCGCCCGGACCTGCGCGGCGGTCTCCTCCGCCGGTTCGGCCTCCAGGAGGAGAGCGGCGGTGCCCGTCCGCCGGAGGAGCGGGCGGAGGACGCCCCCCACGGCCAGAGCCAGGACCACCAGGGCCAGCGCCGAGAAGAGGAAGGGCCAGAGGGTCACGGTGTTCGCTCCTCCGCCGGGGAACGCTCCAGCAGCGCCTCCAGCCGGGCCAGGTCCGCCGGGGTGAGCGGCGCTTCGTCCGGCTCGGGGCGCGCGCGCAGCGCCCCGGCGATCACCCGCAGGACAATGGCCAGACCGACCACCGGGAGGAGGACCGCCCCCAGCCAGAGGAGACCGCCGAACCCCTGGGGCGGCGGGGCCCGCCGGATGCCCTCGCCGTAGCGCTCCTCCAGATAGGCGATGATGGCCTCGCGCGACCAGCCCTCCTCCAGACGCTTGCGGATGAGGTCGCGGATCTGAGCGGCCAGGGCCGAGCCCGAGTCGGCCACCGACTGGCCCTCGCAGACCGGACAGGCCAGGTCCTTGGCGATGGCCCGGGCCTCCCGGTCGAGGTCGGTATGACCGTCGGCCCCGACCCTCGCCGGCCCCAGGGCGAGGAGGAGGGCGAGGAGCAGCCAGAGCAGCCTAGACCTCACTGGGCACCACCTCGCGCGGAACCGCCACCGGCCGCCTCACCGGCCCGGCCCGCTCCGGCCAGAGGGCGACCAGCGTGCCCAGCAAGAGCAGGAGCCCGCCGACCCAGAGAAGCGTCACCAGCGGATTGAGGAAGACCCGGAAGGTGGCCTGGCCGCCCTCCTGCCAGTTGACCAGGAGGATGTAGAGGTCGTCCAGCCGTGGCAGGAGGGTGCGGTAGGCGACCGTGGTCACCGGCTGCTGCTCCCAGTGGCGGTGCACCCGCCGCTCCGGCGTCAGCACGACCGGCCCGAGGAGGTCGCCCTCGACGGTGAGCCGGGCGGCCACGATCGCCACCCCCGGCTCGATCCGCGGCTCCAGCCCCTGGTAGGTCAGCCGGTAGGGGCCGATCTGAAACGTCTCGCCCCGCTGAAGGGTCAGGGCCGTCTCAGCCTGGAAGAACGAGGAGACCACCACGCCCACCGCCAGGAGCACGACCCCGAGATGGACCAGGTAGCCGCCGTAGCGGCGGCGGTTCTGGGCGAAGACCAGCGCGAGGGCCCGGAGCCACGGCTGGCCCGCCCGCCGCCGGACCCGGACCGCCTGGTGGTACTCCCAGAGGATGGTGGCGGCGGTGAAGACACAGACCACCAGCGCGAGGAGGGCCAGCCCGGTGCGCATCCCCACCGCCCAGAGAAAGCCTCCCGCCAGGACGGCGGCCAGGAGCGGCCCCCGCACAAGCCGCCAGAGCGTCGGCAGGGCCGTCCGGCGCCAGGCCAGGAGCGGGCCGACCCCCATCAGCAGCACGATCCCCAGAAAGAGAGGCCCGTTCACCTGCTGATAGAAGGGGGGGCCGACGGTGATCTTGACCCCCCGAACGATCTCCGAGAGGAGCGGAAAGATCGTGCCCCAGAAGGTCACGGCGGCCGACGCGGTGAAGAGCAGGTTGTTGAGGAGAAAGGCCGATTCCCGCGCCAGGACCGCGTCGAAGGTCCCCTGGCTGGTCAGGACCGGCAGCCGGTAGACCAGGAGGGCCAGGGCGGCGATCAGGCTCACCCCCAGGAAGGCGAAGAAGTAGGGGCCGATGAGCGACTGGGCGAACGAGTGGACCGAGGAGAGGACGCCGCTCCGGACCACGAACGTGCCGAAGATGGCCAGCCCGAAGGTGGCGATGGCCAGCCCCACGTTCCAGACCCTGAGCATGCCCCGCCGCTCCTGAACCATGATCGAGTGCAGGAAGGCGGTGGCCGTCAGCCAGGGGAGCAGGGCGGCGTTCTCGACCGGGTCCCAGCCCCAGTAGCCGCCCCAGCCCAGGACGTGGTAGGCCCACCAGGCCCCGGCCAGCAGCCCGGCGCTCTGCACCGCCCAGGCGATGAGCATCCACTTGCGGACCAGGCGCAGCCAGTCCGCTCCCAGGCGGCCCCGCAGCAGCGCCCCCATCGTCAGGGCGAAGGGCAGCGAGAAGCTCATGTAGCCGGTCAGGAGCAGCGGCGGATGAACCCGCATGCCCTCGTCCCAGAGGAGCGGGTTCAGCCCCCGCCCGTCGCTCACCGGCTGAGGCAGGCGCTCAAAGGGGCTGGAGACAAAGCCCAGCAGCCCCAGGAAGAAGGTCTGGATGAGCAGCAGAACCAGGAGAGCGGGCAGCCCCAGGCGCGGCGCGCGGGGAAGGTCGGTCAGGACGAAGAGGGCGGTGAAGAGGGCCAGCATCCAGGCCCAGAAGAGGAGCGACCCGGCCTGTCCCCCCCAGAAGGCGGTGGCGGTGACGAGGAGCGGCATATCGCGGCTGGCGTTCTCGGCCACGTAGCGCACGGAGAAATCACGGCTCAGGAAGGCGTAGAGCAGGGCCAGGGCCGCCACGGTCAGCAGGGCCGCCGTTCCCAGGGCGGCGTTGCGCCCCGAGGCCAGAAGATCGGGGAGCGACCAGCGCAGCCCCAGGGCCAGGGCCAGCAGGCCATAGATCACCAGGGCCAGCGCCAGCAGCGTGGCCAGGTAGCCGACATCGGGAACGCTCATCGTCTAACGTCCTGTCTCCAGCGCCTCGTAGCGCGAGGGGCACTTGGCCAGGAGGGTGTGGGCCTCGAACAGACCGTCGGCCCGGTAGCGGCCCTCGACCACGACCTCGATGTTCTCGCCGAAGATGTCGGGGATGACCCCGCGATAGGCCACCGGCAGCCGACCCCCGGCGTCGGCGATGGTGAACGTGACCGCCAGCCCATCGGCCGAGCGCACAATCGAGCCGGGAACAACCGTGCCGGCCACCCGGACCGGCTGGGCCGAGGGACCCCGGGCCTGGAGCTCGCTCACCGTGAGGTAGTAGACCATCGTGTTCTGGAGGCTGGTCAGGGCGAGGTAGGCGATGGCCAGGACGATGACGAGCCCTCCCCCGACGAACTTCAGATGGCGGACGGCCAGCCCGCCAGCGGGCTGGACCAGGTCTGCGACCGTGCTTTCACGCATCTGACCCCCTTCGAGCGACGCCACGCGGCGTCCGGGCCTGTGGGGGGAGGCTCTGCGCCAGTGCCGGCAGCGCGGGGCGCGCCGGTGCTCTGCCCCATGAGCATACCCTATCGGGGCCGGCCCTTTCAAGGGGCGCCGGTCCGCAGGCCGTTTTCGTAGACCACCCGGAGGGCAGCCACGAGGAGGAAGATCAGGAGGCCCAGCCCCAGCTGAACACTGGCCGGGTGCCAGCGCCGGGCCAGCCGTGGCCCCGGACCGCGGGCCAGCCACCAGGCCAGTCCGAACATCCCCAGCGCCAGGGCGATCTTCAGCCCGAGAAGCCCGGCGTAGAGGGCTCCACCCACTCCCTGGCTCAGACGGTCGGCTGTGAGAAAGACCCCGCTCACCACCAGGGCGGCGATGCCGGCCTGGACCACCTCGCGGAAGCCGGCGGCCAGCCGGCGTTCCAGCTCGGGAGCGGGGCGGGCCCGCAGCGCCGGTCGGAGCACAAGGAGATAGAAGAGCGCCCCCCCGACCCAGGCCACTGCGGCCAGGGCGTGGACCCAGCGCAGCAGGATACGGACGACGTCAAGCGGGTCGAGCACCGGTCACTCACGGAGGGCGGCCTCGAGGCGGGCCCGGAGGTCGGCCTCGCGGACGATCCCGACCTTTTTGTCCACAATCCGCCCGTCGCGGCCGATGAGGTAGGTCTCGGGGATGCCCAGGACGCCGTAGGCGATGGTGATCTCGCCGGTCGGGTCCGGGGCGTTGGGATAGGTCAATCCGAACTCCCGGACGAACGCCCGGGCGGCCTCCGGCGTGTCCTGGATGTTCAGCCCCAGCAGGACCACGCCCCGGTCGCGGTAGTCCCGCCAGACCCGCTCCAGGATCGGAGCCTCCTCCCGGCAGGGAACACACCACGAGGCCCAGTAGTTCAGGACCACCACCCGCCCGCGCTGGTCGCTCAGACGCCAGGGCGGACCGTCGAACGTGATGGCCGTGAAGTCCGGGGCCGGCCGTCCGACCAGCGAGACACCGCTCTTGAGGGCCGAGAGGGTGACGTACCCGATCCCCTGCTCGACCGCGGTCGTGCGCGCCCAGAGGGCGTAGCCCAGGACGCCCAGGAGGGCCAGCAGGGTCAGACCGACAGGGAGCAGCCAGACCGGGCGGGCGCGGCCAGCGGTCGGGCTGGCCGAACGCTGAGGCACCATCAGATCCATCCGTCCATCGTCGCCTGAAGTATACCGGAACAGCGGGGGCCCTGCCAACAACGCCCGTTCCCTTGGTCGCTGCGCTTCTGCTACAATAGAGGCCGGAGGCCGCGATGAGCAGCGAACGGCGTCGGCAGATTCTGGCCCTCCTGCAGGCGAGCGACACTCCGCTCACCGGCTCAGAGCTGGCCAGCCGTTTCGGGGTCAGCCGGCAGGTCATCGTCCACGATATGGCCATTCTGCGGGCGGCCGGCGAGCCGATCCTGGCCACCGCGCAGGGCTACATCCTGAGCACCAAGGTCGTCCCCCGGGCCTACCGGGAGGTGGTGACCTGCTGCCACACCCGTGAGCAGACCGAGGCCGAGCTGCTGGCCCTGGTCGACGCCGGGGTCAAGGTGGTCGATGTCATCGTCGAGCACCCCATCTACGGCGAACTGCGCGGGCTGCTGATGATCGAGACGCGGGCCGACGTCCAGCGCTTCATCCAGCGGCTGACCGCCAGCGGGGCAGAGCCGCTCCTCACCCTCACCCGGGGTCTGCACCTGCACACCCTGGAGGCCAGCCGCCCCGAGAACCTGGCGGCCGCCCGGGCGGCCCTTCGCCATCTGGGCATCCTGGTCGAGGACCCGCCGGCCCGCCCGCTGGCGGTGGCCGACGAGCCGGCCGGTCCCCTCTTGCGAGAGAACAGGTCGCATGGTAGACTGCCCGGTGAATGAGAGGCCGGCCAGTGGAGCGTCCAGCGCCGGACCAGGCACGAAGGGGGCTGCCGATGTTCGCGGGAAGTTATGTTGCCCTGATCACGCCCTTCAAAGACGGGCAGATCGATGAGCCCCGTCTGCGGGCGCTCATCGAGTACCAGATCCGCAACGGCACCAACGGACTGGTGCCCTGCGGCACCACCGGCGAGTCCGCTACCCTGACCGAAGAGGAGCACGAGCGGGTCATCGCCATCACCATCGAGACGGCCGCCCGGCGGGTGCCGGTCATCGCCGGCACAGGCACCAACGACACCGCCAAGACGATCCGCTACACCAAGGCGGCCGAGCGGGCCGGCGCCGACGGCGTCCTCATCGTCACCCCCTATTACAACAAGCCCACCCAGCAGGGCCTCTATCTGCACTACGAGGCCGTCGCCCGCGCGACCAATCTGCCGATCATCCTCTACAACGTGCCGGGCCGGACCAGTGTCAACCTCCTGCCGGAGACGGTCGCCCGTCTGGCCCGGATCCCCAACATCGTGGGGATCAAGGAGGCCAGCGGCAACATGGACCAGGTGAGCCAGATCGTTGAGAGCTGCGGGCCGGACTTCCTGGTCTTCTCGGGCGACGACTCGCTGACCCTGCCCATCCTGGCCCTGGGCGGCGTCGGGGTCATCTCGGTGGTGGCCAACATCGCTCCCCGGGCCATGGCCGACCTCGTGGCCGCCTACCGCGCCGGGGACGTCGCCCGCGCCCGCCGTCTGCACTACGAACTCTTCGACCTCTGCCGGGCCATGTTCCTGGAGACCAATCCGATCCCGGTCAAGACGGCGGCCGGGATCCTCGGCCTCTGTCGCGATGAGATGCGCCTGCCGCTCTGCCCGATGAGCGAGGCCAACCGCCAGAAACTGGAGGCGGTCCTGCGGGCCTGCCCGCACGTCCAGCCGGCGGTCCCGGCCTGAGTGAGGTGCGGATGGCTCCACCCCAGACCCTCGCCCTGAGCATCGTCGGCGCCACCGGCCGCATGGGCCGGCAGGTCATCCAGGCCGCCCTGACCACGCCCGGCTTTCGGGTGGTGGGAGGCGTCGTCCGCCCCGGTTCGCCAGCGCGCGGGACCGATCTGGGAGTGCTGGCGGGGCGCGAGCCCTGTGGCGCCCTGGCCACCGACGACCTGGCCGCCGCCCTCCGGCCGGCCGATGTGGTCGTCGATTTCAGCGTCCCGGCGGTCACCGTCCAGGCGGTGGAGGCCGCCCGGGCGCTGGGCAAGCCCATCGTCATCGGCACGACGGGGCTGAGCCCGGCCGATCTGGACCGGGTCCGCCAGGCCAGCCAGGCGATCCCGGTCCTCCTCGCCCCCAACATGAGCGTCGGAGTGAACCTGCTGCTCAAGGTCCTCCCCGCCATCGTCCAGGCTCTCGGCCCCGGCTACGACATCGAGATCATCGAGGCCCACCACCGCCACAAGCGCGACGCCCCCTCGGGCACGGCCCTCAAACTGGCCGAGGCCATCGCCCAGGCGGCCGGCCAGACGGCGCCCCGTCTGGTCCACGGCCGCCAGGGGCTGAGCCCCCGTCAGCCCGGCGAGATCGGGGTCCACGCCGTTCGGGCCGGGGGGATCGTCGGCGAGCACACGATCCTCTTCGCCAGCGAGGGGGAGGAGGTGGCGCTGGTCCACCGGGCCTACAGCCGGCAGACGTTCGCCGAGGGAGCCCTGCGGGCCGCCCGCTTCCTGGCGGACAAGCCACCCGGTCTCTACTCGATGCTGGACGTCCTGGCCGGCTAGCCACGCGCTTGTGCCATCTCTGCCTGCGGAGCGTCTATGCTGAGGATCGACATCACACCATCCGAGCGCCTGCAGCGTCTGCCCCCGTATCTCTTCGTCGAGCTCGACCGCAAGAAAAAAGAGGCCCAGGCCCGGGGCGTGGACATTATCAATCTCGGGATCGGCGATCCGGACCTGCCCACGCCCCGGCCGATCGTCGCCGCCCTCTGCCGGGCGGCCCGCAATCCGGCCAACCACCGCTATCCCGACTCGGAGGGGCTCCAGGCCTTCCGGGCGGCCTGCGCCGCCTGGTACGCCCGCCGCTTCGGGGTGACCCTGGACCCCGACCGCGAGGTCCTGACCCTCATCGGGGCCAAGGAGGGCATCGGCCATCTTCCGCTGGCGCTGGTCAACCCCGGCGACGTCGTTCTCATTCCCGATCCCGCCTACCCGGTCTACCAGGCCGGCACGGTCTTCGCCGGCGGCGAGCCCTATTATCTCCCGCTCCGGCCGGAGCGGGGCTTCCTGCCGGATCTGGGAGCCGTCCCCGAGGCGGTCGCCCGGCGCGCCCGCCTGCTTTTCCTTAACTACCCCAACAACCCGACCGGCGCGGTGGCCAGCCGGGAGTTCTACGCCGAGGTGGTCGACTTCGCCCGCCGCTTCAACATCATTGTCGCCCAGGACAACACCTACTCCGAGATCGCCTTCGACGGCTACCGCCCGCCGAGCTTCCTGGAGGCGCCCGGCGCTCGCGAGGTGGGGATCGAGTTCCACTCCCTCTCCAAGACGTTCAATATGACCGGCTGGCGGCTGGGGTTCGTGGTCGGCAATGCCACGGTCATCGACGCCCTGCGTCGGGTCAAGAGCAACCTGGACTCCGGCGTCTTCAACGCCGTCCAGGAGGCGGGGATCGTGGCTCTGGCGATGGCCGAGCAGGTGGCGGCCCGCAACAGCCGCGTCTACCAGCGGCGGCGCGATATCCTGGTCCGGGGGCTGCGTCGTCTCGGGCTGGAGGTCCAGGTTCCCCGGGCCACCTTCTACGTCTGGGCGCGCGTCCCGCCCGGCCACACCGCCGCCAGTTTCGCCGGGCTCCTCATCGAGCGGGCCGGGATCGTCTGCACCCCCGGCAGCGGGTTCGGTCCTCACGGCGAGGGCTTCGTCCGCTTCGCCCTGACGGCCGACGCCGCCCGCCTGCGCGAGGCCGTCCGCCGGCTGGCGGCGGTGCTGGCCGGTTGAGACCGCTGCCGGCCTCCCCGCGCCCGGCCGGGCGCTCTGTGATCCAGGGGAGTGGCCCGGGGCTCACCAGGAGAAGGCGCCCAGGGCCTGCCACTCCTCGGGGGTGAGGCGCGACCACTCGAAGAAACTGGCCCCCAGGGCGCCGTGATCGCGGGCGGCCCGCAGAACGCCGCGGATCTCGGCCGCCGTCGGGTTGTTGGGGCCGACGTTATTGCCGTAGGCCGGGTCGTAGGCCGGACCGATGACGGCGATGGGGTGGTCGGGACGGCCGGTGCGCTGGCGGATGAGGGCGAGGCTCCGGGCCACGTACTGGTAGGCGTCGGCCTCGCTGTAGCGCTGGCCGGGCCGACGGTAATAGTCCATCGGGGCGATGGCGTTCCAGCTGCGGGCCACCTCGGTCCAGGGGTAGCGCTGGCCGTGGTAGCTCTCCGGCGGGTAGGTCACGGCTACCAGCAGACGGTCCGGCCCCAGGAGAGCCCGCAGGATCTGGCCGTAGGCCCGGACTGCCGCCGGGGCCATGTTCTGCTCGATATCGGCGGCCAGCCCATCCACCATCTCCCCCCCGGGCGTGCGGTAGGTGGCCACCATGTAGGCCAGGTCGAGGTCCAGGGCCAGGTCGTGGAGATAGGGATAGACCCAGGCGATGACCGCCAGTCCGGCCTGGTGGGCCACGGGCAGAAGCGCGTTGAGCCCCTCGGCCCCGTAGAAGCCCTGGGGCGACCGGGCGACCTGGAAGTAGAGATGGCGCAGACCGTTGGCCCGGGCCGCCTGGACCAGCACCTGGGGGGTGGTGCGCTGGAGCGTATCGTATTTCACCCAGAGGCCCTTGCCGGCGATCGGGGCCTGAATGGGCCGTCCGCCGACCCAGCGGGTCAGGGGGTCCTCCTCGATCAGGACCACCGCCTCCGCCCGGACCCAGCCGCGCTGGTCGTCGGCCGTGAGGTAGTACCAGCCCTGGTCGTCCCGGGCGGTCCACTCGCTGACGGTTCCGGTCTGGTCCGCGGGGACCTGACCCACCACCGGGCCGGCGGGGGTGGCGTGCAGGCTGGCGGCGGTCACCACGCGGGCCGGGGCGTTCAGCGACCGGGGAGCCGGCTGGCGGGGGGCTGGGGGTGGCCAGGACCCGATGTTGCGCGAGGCCGGCGGTGAGACCGCCGGGTAGGGACTGAAGTCGACCTGGCTGGCCAGCACCCAGCCGCGCAGGGCGTTCCAGAGGTCGATCTCCAGCCAGCGGGCCGCGCCGACCTGACGCTCGCCGGTGACCCGCACCGGCAGGTTGCGCAGGAGTCGGGCCAGAAGCGGGGCGTCCTCGTCCGGGGCGGTCCGGACCTCAGCCAGGTTGGCGGTGACGCGGGCGGTGGCCGCCGGAGCCCGGGGGGAGAGTTCCGGCTGGAGGGCCGCCGTGGGGAAGAGGCCGGCCTCCTTGGCCAGGTCGCCCCCGTTGGCCACGGTCGTCTCGCCCCGGCGGGCCCAGGGCACGTCGACCTTCCACTCCTGGATGACGGCACGCTGGAGGCGGATGGCATAGTGGTTGCCCATATCCTCGACCGGCGAGGTCGGCAGCCCGTACAGACGCAGAGGGTCGGGGACGGCGAAGTAGCGGGCCCGGATGGCCGGTCGGGCGTTGAGGAGGGCCAGCCGCTTCTGGACGATCTCCGCCCAGGAGAGGCCGGCGTCGAAGTCCGGCGGGAGCGGCCGGGGTGTGCTGCGGTAGACGTAGAGCCAGTCATCGAAGCCGTGCCGGCTCAGGTCGTCGAAGGTGTTGAGGAAATAGACCTGGCCGACCTCGGGCCGCCACTGGAAGACCGCCTTCTGCAGGACCTGGGTGACGAACCCATCCCAGACGAAGCGACGGGAGACCGGATAGCCGAGCGTGCGGACGCCGCCGAGGGCTTGAAAAGTCGTCCAGAATGGGATATTATCTGCATCAGTCAGGCTGAAACCCGCCCTTCCGTCCGGCGTGCCGCCAGTCTGGCCGAAGAACCAGCCCCGCGTGAGCGGGAAGTCCAGCCCGGTCGAGAGTGGCGCCGCCGCCGTCGGTCCGGGCAGAGCGAGGACGACCAGCCAGAGCAGGGGTACCAGGAACGGCAGGCGGCGCCAGACTCGCTGCCCCATCCATTCCCTCCGATAGAGTTCTTCGCCTCCGAATTCTAGCAGGCTCGCCTGTCCGCCGACGCCGCCGTCGTCCGGTGGTGACCAGTACTTTCGGGCTAGCCTGCCGCGTCCCTGGCATAGCCATTGCGGAGGCTGGTTTTATCAGGCAAAATCTCTGTCGTAAGGTGGTGCCCATGCGTGCGCGGTCGTTCGCTCCGTCGCTGCTCTCCGCAGGCCCGACCTTCAGCCTGCAGCGTGGGCTCCACTGGGCCGGCCAGGCTCTGCTCCGGGCCAGCCTCTGGCCGTTTTACTACCGCAGCCCGCTGGTCGCCCTGGGGGCGGCGCCGGAGGGACCGCTGGTCCTGGGCACCGCCGATGAGGATCCTCGCCTGCACGAGCTGCTGGCCCATCTGGCCAGTCTGCGCCGCCGCCTCTGGTGCGTCCGCGCGCTCCTCATCCTGGCCCGGACGCTCACGCTCGCCCTGCTCTTCCTTCTGGCCACCATCGCTCTGCGCTCTCTGGGGCTGCCTCTCACCTCCACCATCGCCGAGCTGGGGCTGGCGCTTCTCGGCCTCTGGGGGCTCTTCGTGGCGCTCCGCCAGCGGATCACGCTGCTGGAGACCGCCCGGCTGGCCGACAGAGCCGGGGGGCTCCGCGAGCAGCTGGCCACCGCCACCGAACTGATCCTGCGCGGTGACAACCGGCCGCTGGCCCGGGCCCAGATCCGCCGGGCCACCGATCTGGCCTGGCAGCTCGACGCCGCGGCCCTTTTCCCCTGGCAGCTGCCCACCCGCGACGGCCTGGCGGTGGTCGCCACGGGCGGGCTGGTCGCGCTCCTGGTTCTCCTGGCCAGTCTGCGGCTGACCCTGCCGTGGGGCCTGCCGGGCACCGGTGCGGAGGTGGCCAGCACCCCGGTGCCGGGTGAGGAGTACGCGGTGGTTCCGGCGACCGGCGACTACACTCTCCTGGAATACGGTGACCCGGCGGCGATGACGACCTCTGCCCTCGACGAACTGCGTCGCCAGCTGGAGAGCCAGAACCTCTCGCCCGAGGAGATCGCGCAGCGGCTGGCCCAGGCCGAACAGGAGATCCTCCAGCGCAACCTCCTGGCCAGCCGCCAGCGTGAGGCCCTGACCACGCTGGCCGAGGTCCTGAGCGATAACTCGGTCACCGCCGACGTGGCCGCCAGCCTGCGCAAAGGGGAGTACGAGCAGGCGGCCCAGCAGATGGCCGAGATCGGACGCCAGGCCCAGCAGCTTTCGCCTCGCGCCCGCGCCGATCTGGCCCGCAAACTTCAGGAGGCGGCCACCCGCGTGGCCCCGGCCAACCCCGACCTGGCCCAGCGGCTGGCCCAGGCCGCCCGCTCCCTGGCTCAGGGGAATCCACCGCCCGAGCAGGCCCTGCGCGACCTGGGCGAGGGGATCAAACAGACCGCCGAGGCGATGCGCGGCCAGGGCGATCCCTCCCAACTGGGCGACCCCAGCCAGGCCCTCGATCCCAGCCAGATCGAGCAGCTGGCCGGTGCTCTGCCCCATCCCGCCGATATGGAGTCGCTGGGCGATCCCGCGGGCGATATGAGCATGCTGGCCAACGGCCAGGGACAGACCGACCCGAACGGGCAGCCATCCGCCACAGGCGGGTCCGGTCAGGACCTGGCGGCCGGCGCCGACGGCGCGATCACCAATCTCCAGCCCGGCGAGGCCGCCGGCGGCGCCGGCGCGGGACCGGGCAACCCCGCGGCGGCGGCCGCGTTGAGCCGCCTCAACGCCCTGGGCAAACTCCTGGAGATCCCGGGCCAGGCCAGCAGCGGCCCCGGTACCCTGGAAAACGATCCCCGGGCCCCGCTCGTCTTCAGCCACGACGGCAGCGTGACCACGCTCTCTTCCACCTCCCGCCCGCAGTCGACCACGCCGATCAATGCCCGCGGGGAGAGCAACTTCGTGCCCTGGGAGAAGCGCCCGATCGTCCGTGAGTACTTCAGTGGCAGTCCGGCCCGATGAGCGCCCGTTGGCGTCGTTGGCTTGACCGGCTGTTGGAACCGAGCGCCGTCCTGCTCCGCCAGGCGCGGCAGGTCCTGACCACGGCCACCCGCTGGCGTGGGCAGCCGTCGACCGGGTCGCTGCCGCTCGACGAGGCCTTCCTGGAGCGGCTGGAGCGGCTACAGATCGCCGCCCACCAGGTGGTGCGTCAGGGGCTGATCGGCGAGCACAAGAGCCGCCGCAAGGCGACCTCGCTGGAGTTCGCCGACTACCGTCACTACGCCGTGGGCGACGACTTCCGCCGCATCGACTGGAACGCCTACGGGCGCCTGGAGGAGCTCTTTCTGAAGCTGACCGAGGCCAAAGAGGACGTTGTTCTCCATCTGCTCATTGACTGCAGCCGCTCGATGGACTGGGGCCAGCCGAAGAAGCTCGACTACGCCCGGCAGGTGGCCGCCGCGCTGGGGTACATCGCCCTGGCCCGGTTCGACGGGGTGGTGGCCGCCGGCTTCAGTCACTGCCTGCACGCGTACCTGCCGGTCACGCGGGGCAAGGGGCGGGCGCTGACGCTTTTCGCCTTCCTCAATGCCCTGCAGCCGGGCACCACCACCGACTTCGACCTAGCCCTGGCCGAGTTCTGCCAGCGCCTCCGGCCCCGGGGCGTCTGTGTCCTCCTCTCCGATCTCTTCACCGCCCGGGGGCTCGACGGGGGGCTAGACCAGCTCGCCCGCCACGGGTTGGAGACGGTGGTCATTCACCTGCTGGACCCGGCGGAGCTGCGGCCGCCCTTCCGGGGCGACCTGGAACTGGTGGACATGGAGACCGGCGAGCGGCTGGAGGTCAGCCTGGGCAGCGAGGCCCTCCACAGCTACCAGCAGCGGCTGGCCGCGTGGTGCGCGGAGGTGGAGGCGGTCTGCCGGCGCTGGGGGGCGCGCTACCTGCGGGTCGACACCGGGGTGCCGTTCGAGCGGCTGGTGGTCCACTACCTGCGGGCCCGGGGGGTGGTGCAATGAGCCTGCTGGCGCCGGCGGCCGCGGTGTTCCTGGTCCTGGGCCCCCTCATCGCTTTGCTGTACCTTTGGCGCCCCCAGCACCAGCGCCAGGAGGTGCCCAGTCTTCTCCTCTGGCGCCAGATCCGCCCGGACGCCACGGGCCGGCCCCGCTGGCAGTGGCCGCTGCGCCACTGGCTGCTGCTTTTGCAGCTTTTGGCGGTGGCCCTGGGGGTGCTGGCCCTGATGCGACCGGCGCTGTTGGGCGGGCCCCAGCGGCACCTGATTGTGCTTTTGGACGCCTCGGGCAGCATGCAGGCCACCGACGTCCTGCCCTCGCGCTTTGAGGAGGCCAAGCGGCAGGCGGCGGAGCTCCTGCGGGAGCTGCGCCCGAACGACGAGGCGACCCTGGTGCGGGTCGGCCCGACTGTCGAGGTGGTGGACACGGGGCCGACCCGTCAGGCGCTCCTTCTGGCCCTGGGGGCGCTCCAGCCCAGCGCGGGCCAGGCCGATGTCCGCGCGGCCCTGCAGCTGGCCGCCACGCTGGCCCGGGAGAAGGGGGGGCTCGTCAACGAGGTGGTCTTCTTCACCGACGGGGCCTTCGGGCCCCTGCCCCAGATCGACCTGGGGGGGGCCCAGCTGCGCTTCGTGACCATCGGCCAGGGGGTGGATAATCAGGCCATCGTCACCCTGCGGGTCCGGCGCGTCCTGGACGGGGGCGCGCGGTTCGAGGGCTTTGTCCGGATCGCCAACTTCGGCGACGCCGAGGTGGAGGTGCCGGTCAAGGCCCTCGCCGACGGCGCGCCCATCGACCTGCGGCGGGTGCGGGTCCCGGCGCGCGGCCAGCAGGAACTGACCATTCCGCTGCCGCAAGGGGTGCGGCTGTTGGAAGTGCGGCTGGAGCGGGCGGATCTTCTGGCCATCGACAATGTGGCCCAGGTCCTCCTCCCGGTCGACGAGATCGAGGTGCTTTTGGTCTCGGCCCAGCCGACCTTCTGGGAGCGGACGCTGCGGGCGGTGCCGGGGGTGCGGGTGCGGACCCTGCGGCCCCCCCAGTACACGCCCCAGCAGACGGCCCCGATCGTGGTCTTCGACAGTTTCCTCCCCCGGACGCTCCCGCCCACGAGTCTGCTCCTCATCAACCCGCCGCCGCAGAACGGGCTCCTCGAGGTCCGGGGGGAGGCGCGGGACCAGCCGGTGGTCTGGACCAACCCGCGCAGTCCGCTGTTGGAGGCGGTGGACCTGAGCGGGGTGACGGTGCCCAAGGTCCCGCGCCTGGTGCCCCCGCGCTGGGCGACGCCCAGTGTGCAGGGGCCCGAGGGGCCGATCGTGCTCGAGGGGTATCTGGAGGGGCAGCGGGTGGTGATCTACGCCTTTGACGCCCGGGCGCCGCTGGCCGATTTTCCCCAGCGGCTGGGCTTCCCGCTGCTGGTGGCCAACACCCTGACCTGGCTGAGCGCGGCGACGCTGCCGCCGACGCTGCGGCCGGGGGAGGCGCTGACGCTGGTGCCGCTGCCCGAGGCGCGGGAGATCGCCGTGCGCGATCCCGTCGGGCGCCTGTTCGTTTTCCCGGTGCGCGGACGGGCGCTGACCTTCAACCAGACCGAGGCGGTGGGCCGCTATGAAGTGGTCCAGCGGGTGGGGACCCAGGTGGTGCCCCAGCCGGGGTTCGTGGTCAACGCGGGCGACGAACTGGAGTCCGACATCCGCCCCCACGCCTACGCGCCGGTCGCCGGGGGGGCGGCGCTGGCCGGGATGCCGCGGGGGGTCGAGCGCGAACTCTGGCCGCTCTTTGCCACCCTGGCGCTGGTGGTGCTGGGGGGCGAGTGGGTCGTCTACGCACGGCGGTGAGCGATGCTGCCCGTCGGGGTCACGTTTGCGCAGCCGTGGGTGCTGCTGCTGATTCTGCCGACGCTGCTTCTCTTCTACGGCGTCGGCCGGGCGCGTCTGCGGCGCTTCCCGCCGACCCTGGCCCGGCTGATTCTGGTCCTGCGCCTGACCATCGTCGGGCTGGTGCTCCTGGCCCTGGCCCAGCCGGCGGTGGGGCGGCCCAGCGATCTCGTCACGGTGGTCTTCCTGGTCGACGGGTCCGACAGCATCCCCCCGGAGAGCCGGGCGGCGGCCGAGCGCTTCGTCCTGGAGGCCCAGCGCCTGGCGGGCGACCGGCAGAAGGTGGCCATCGTCACCTTCGGCCGCGACGCCGTGGTGGAGAAGTCGCTGGACGGTCCGCCGGTTGGGCAGTTGCGCTGGCTGGTGCGGGGGGACGCCACGAACGTGGCCGAGGCGCTGCATCTGGCCCGCACCCTCTTTCCGCGGGTGGGGGCCCGGCGGATCGTGCTTTTGAGCGACGGGCAGGAGACGCTGGGCCGGGCCGAGGAGGAGGCCCGGCAGGCGGCCAGCGCGGGCATTCAGATCAGCGCGGTGCCGCTGGATCTGCCCACCACCATGCCGGAGGTGCTGATCGAGGCGGTGGAGGCGCCGCCGCAGATCCGCGAGGGCGACCCGCTGGAGCTGCGCCTGGTGCTGCAGAGCACGGTGGACACCGAGGTCCAGCTCCGCCTCTGGCTGGACGACCGGCAGGTGAGCGAGCAGACAATCCCGGTGCGCAAGGGGACGACCGCGCTGAGTGCGCCGCTCAGCACCCTCAGCCGGGGCTTCCACCGCTTCTGGGCCCGGATTGAGAGCCGGACCGACACCTTCCGCCAGAACAACGAACTGGGGGCCTTTACCGTGGTCAAGGAGAAGCCCCGGTTGCTGCTGGTGGCCCCCACCGAGGCGGACGTCCGGGACCTGCGCGAGGCGCTCCAGGCGGCCGAGATGCAGGTCGAGGTCCGGCCGCCCAGCGTCATCCCGCCCCGACTGTCGGCGATGAAGGGCTACACCGCCGTCATCCTGGTCAATACCCCGGCCAGCAGCCTGACCCTGGACCAGATGAAGACGCTGCAGGCCTATGTGCGGACGCTGGGTGGGGGACTTATCACCATCGGCGGGGATCAGGCCTACAGCCTGGGGGAGTACCAGGGGACGCCGTTGGCCGAGGTCCTGCCGGTCGCGCTGAACATCCCCGGCAAGCGCGACCGGGGCTCGGTGGCCATGCTGCTTATCATCGACAAGTCGGGGAGCATGGACATGCGCGAGGAGGGCGTGACCAAGATGGCCATGGCCCGCGAGGCCGCCAACCTGGCCGTGGAGATGCTCGACGAGAACGACCAGGTCGGCGTCCTGGCCTTCGACTCTCTCACCCGCTGGGTGGTGCCGATCCAGCGGGTGGGCGCGGCCGGGGGTCCGCGGGCCATCCAGGACCGGATCAACCGGATCGAGGCCTCGGGCGGGACCGAGATCTACCCGGCCCTGGAGCTGGGCTATCGGGCCATCCGCGGGGTCACCGCCCGCTTCAAGCACATCGTGCTGTTGACCGATGGGCGGTCGCTCTCGGCGGCCGACTACGAGCCGCTGGTCCGGCAGATGAAGCAGGAACGGATTACGCTCTCGACCATCGCCATCGGCAGCGACGCCGATACCGAGCTCTTGCAGAACCTGGCCCAGTGGGGGGAGGGCCGCTACTACTATGTCGACCGGGCCCGCGATATCCCCAAGGTGACCACCCGCGAGACCCGCATCGCCAGCGGCTCGCCCATCGTCGAGGGGAGCATCGTGCCGCAGCTGGTCGGGACCAGCGCGGTGCTGCAGGGGTTTGCCCCGGCCCAGTTGCCGCCGCTGCGGGGGTACGTGGTCTCCTCCCCGCGCGAGGGCGCCCAGATCCTTCTGGCCTCCGACCGGGGCGACCCGATCCTGGCCCACTGGCAGTACGGTCTGGGCCGGGTGGTGGCCTGGCTCTCCGATGCCAAGAGCACCGGCTGGGCCAGCGCGTGGGTGAGCTGGCCGGAGTTCCGGCGGTTCTGGGCCCAGGTGGTGCGCTGGGCGCTGCCCGCGCCGGCTGACCCCAACCTCCAGCCGCAGGTCACGGTCGAGGGGACCATGGTCACCGTGCGGGTGGATGTGGTCGAGGACGACGGCAGTTTCAAGGACCTGGCCGACCTGCGGGTGGATGTCGTCGGGCCGGGGCTGCGCGAGGCCGACCGGCCGCTGCGGCAGGTGGCCCCCGGGCGCTATGAGTGGAGCACCACGGTCGAGCAGCCGGGGGTCTACGCGGTGCAGGTCACCCTGCGCGAGCGGGGACGCGAGGTCCGGCAGGAACTGACCGGCTTTGTGGTGGGGTATCCGGCCGAGTACCGCCGCTTCGGGGTGGACCAGGGGCTGCTGGGCCGGCTGGTGGCGATGACCGGGGGGCGGCTCCTCACCGACCCCCAGGCGGCGCTGGCGCCCGAGGGGCTGCGCGCCCAGGGCCAGGAGTGGGCGCCGCTCTGGGGGGCGCTGCTGGCGCTGGCGCTCTGCCTCTTTCCGGTGGAGATCGCGCTGCGCCGCCTGCCGGTGCCCTGGGACCGCCTGCCGCACCTTCTGGGCCAGTGGGGGCGGCTGCGCGGGCGGCACCCCCAGACCGAGACGCCCTGATCCGGCCGATGGCCAGCCCGTTCGACGTCTTGGCCCGCTTCTACGACTGGGACACCCAGGAGGCCACCGACCTCGCGTTCTACCGGAATCTGGCCGCCCGGACCGGGGGGCCGATTCTCGACCTGGCCTGCGGCACCGGTCGGGTGGCGCTGGCCCTGGCCCGGGCTGGCTACGAGGTGGTCGGTCTGGATATCTCCCTGGCGATGCTGGAGCGCGCCCGACAGAAGGCCGAGCAGGCCGGGCTGGCTCAGCGCGTTCACTGGCTCTGCGCCGACATGCGACGCTTCGCCCTGGGGCGGCAGTTCCCGCTGGTGATTATCCCCCTGAACTCGTTTATGCACCTGACCGCGCCGCCCGACCACCGGCTGGCTCTCCGCACCATCGCCCGTCACGTCCAGCCCCGGGGGCTGCTCGTTATTCCGCTCTGGAACCCCGATCCCTTTCTCCTGGCCGAGTCCGATGGGCGGCTGGTCCACGACCACACCCGCCCTGGCCCCGAGCCAGGCTGGCGCACCAGCCGTTTCCACTGCCAGCAGGTCGACCTCACCAGCCAGATCCTGGACGTGGTCTATTTCTACGACGAGGTCGGGCCCCAGGGCGAGGTGCGGCGGACGGTCGCGCCCTTCCAGATGTACATCTTCTTCCGCCGGGAGATGACGCTCCTCCTCGAAGAGGCGGGGTTTCTGGTCGAAGAGGTCTATGGCAGTTACGATCTCGAGGAGCACACGGCCAGCAGCAGCGAGATGATCTTCGTCGCCCGGCGGCGTCCGGGCTGAGTCCACCGCGTGCTGGGGCGGAACAAAACGGGAACAGACCGGTTGGTCTGTTCCCGGATTTTTTCGCGCCTGGTTTACTGGACGTGCAGCAGCGTCACCGCCTCGGACCACAGGCGCTCCAGACGGTAGTAATCGCGCTCCCGTGGGCTGAACACGTGAACGACCACCGCCCCGTAATCGATGATCACCCAGCCGGAGTCGTCTGTTCCTTCGGTCTGGTACGGGGAGACGCCCTCGCGGTCCAGCTCCTCGATCACCGCCTCGGCGATAGCCCGGATCTGCCGGGGACTGGCGCCGCTGCAGATGACGAAATAGTCGGCGAACCCGGCGACCTGGCGGATATCAAGGAGCACGACGTCCGACGCCTGCTTGTCCGAGGCGACCTCCGCCGCGCGACGCGCAACCTCAACAGCGTTCAGGGCGTTCGGCCTCCTCACACAACTGTCTGTCACTTAGATTATACATGCCAGCAAGCCAGCCAGCGCAAGAGGGAGCCCGGGACGGCCGCCGGACCCACCTCAGCCAGCGTTCGGCGGCTGGACGCGGTACCGCAGGAACAGCTCCGCCCCGTTGGCGAAGCAGGACAGAAGGTCCAGGCGCACCGGCCGGTCAGGCGGAAACGGCGGTCCCTCGACCATCGTCTTGCTCTCCGCCCCGGTGCCGCCGACGATCTTGGGGGCGATGGTCCAGAAGACCTCGTCTACCAGCCCCTGGGCGAAGAAGGCGTAGTTGAGGATCGGCCCGCCCTCCAGGACCAGCCAGCGCACGCCGAACTCCTGCCGCAGCTGGCGCAGCATCGCCCCGATCTCGACCTGATCAGCGCCCACCACCCGGACCGTCACCCGTCCGGCCAGCGCCGCCACCCGGTCGGCTGGGGCGCTCTGGGGGACGAAGACGACCGTCCGGGCCCCCGGCTGGAGGAGACGCAGTGTCAGCGGCAGATCGGCCGAGCGGCTGACCACCACCCCCAGGGGATGAGGCGGCCAGCCGCGGGCCTGACGGCGGGCGGCCAGAAAATCGGGGAGACGGAAGTCGGGGTTTTCGCGGCGCACCGTCTCCGCTCCCTGGAGGACGGCATCGGCGGCCGCCCGCAGGTAGCGCATCAGCAGCTGATCGACCGGTGAGCCGATGCCAGCCGCCCGGCCGGCCACCGTGATCTTGCCATCGACCGTGCTGACCATATTGGTCACGACGTAGGGACGGTCCGGCGGCGGCTCCGGCAGAGAGAGGTCGCCGTAGACCGCCTCGACCGGTATGGGCGTGCCGTTGGGGAAGAGACGCAGCATCGGGCGACTCCCTCAGCGGAGCGACGGGAGCGGCAGCGGTGGCGGCTGCAGCCCCAGCAGGTCCATGAGATCGTGGGCGTTGCGCACGGCGTAGTTGCGCCGGTTATTGTTCATCAGGGCGTGGACCTCGCGGGCCTCGGCCGCCAGGCGCTGCAGGCGCGGCACCCACTCGGCCAGTTCCTCGCGCTGGTAGAGGTAGTCGAAACGGTCGGCGCTCGAGGCCGCGCCTTTGATGTACCAGGTGGCGGCGTTGCGCCCGTGGAAGCGGACGATGGCCAGGGCGGGGTTGGTCACCGCCACCACCGGCGGCACACTCCCCCAGCCGACCTGGGGCTCATCCACTGCCACGAAGACGAAGCCGTGGCGGCGCAGGAGGGCCAGAGTGGCGGCGGTGTTGCCGTTGTTCAGCCAGCTGCGGTGCCGGAACTCGACGGCCACCAGATCGTCGGGGAAAAAGGAGCGGCAGTGGACCAGATAGTCGGCGTTGCGGGCGGTGCAGCGAAACCAGGGCGGGAACTGAAAGAGAATGGCCCGCAGTTTTCCGGCCTCTTTGAGCGGCTGACAGGCCGCGCGGAAGGCCAGGAAGTCGGCGTCGGGCGGCGGCGTCAGCCGGTCGGCCAGCGGTCGGTCGGGGGCGTAGGTCGCCCCGTGAAGGGTGAGCGTCCGGTAGGCCTTGACGTCGAAGACGAAGTCGGGCGGCGTGCGCTCGGCCCAGAGATGGAAGGTGCGGGCCGGGAGCAGTCGGTAGAACGTGGCGTCGACCTCGACGATGGGGAAGTAGCGGGCGTAGTAGGTGAGCCGCTGGTGGGCCGGGAGGGTCGGAGGGTAGAAATCGGTGTGATCCGCCCAGTTGCAGGTGCCGACCAGGATGCGCCCCATCGCGAAAGCGATTATACCGCAGTCGAGCGCGCCGGGCCACCCCGGCGCTGGCAGCAGCGGGGTGGCGGCGGTGTGTTGACCCCGACCGCGCCCGTCCTCTATACTCCCCATGCCCGCCTGCCCCGTTGCTGGCGGAGAGCACTTTGGAAAAGAGGCGTTCAGGACGATGATCAAGGTCGGTTTGATCGGTTGCGGGAGCATCGCCAACGCGCACGCCGAGGGCTGGCTGGCGATGCAGGAGCAGGGCCGTGCGCGGGTGACTGCGGTGAGCGATGTCGTCGCGGAGAACGCCGAGCGGATGGCCCGGCGGCTTGGCGCCAGCGCGATCTACCAGCACTTTGAGGACCTCATTCACCGCGCCGATGTCGACGCGGTCGATATCTGTCTCCCCCACCACCTGCACGAGCCGGCCATCGTGGCTGCGGCCAACGCCGGAAAGCACATCCTCTGCGAGAAGCCCCTCTGTCTCAACCTGGCCGAGGCGGCCAGCATCGCCCGGGCGGTGGAGAGCAACGGCGTGACGATGATGTGCGCCCACAATCAGCTGTTCGACCCGGCGGTCCAGCGTGGTAAGCAGGTCCTGGCCGAGGGGGTGGTGGGCGAGGTCCTGATGGTGCGGACCACCGACTGCTTCCGTCATCCCCAGCCGCCCGAGAAATGGGGCTGGCGGGCCGACAAGGCGACGATGGGCGGGGGGTGCCTCATCGACACCGGCTACCACCCGACCTATCTGCTGCTGTACCTGAGCGACGCGCCGCCGGTTGAGGTCTGCGCCATGACCGGCCAGTACCATGTCAAGGCCATCCAGGGCGAGGACTCGGCCCAGGTGATGGTGCGCTTCGCCAACGGCAGCCTCGGGTACATCCTCACCAGCTGGGCCTGGGACTGGCCGGGCGGTGCCTATCAGTTCCAGGTCATCGGCAGCCGGGCCCAGGTCTACGGTCGGGGCAACCGTCTCTACCTCCAGCCCAACGGCTGGCAGCCGGCCAGCCTTGAACTGCCGGCCCGGCGCAACTTCGTGGCCGAGATCGAGCACTTCGTTGAGTGCCTGGAGACCGGCCGCCGCCCCCTCCAGACCCACGTCGAGGGCACCAATGTCCTGCGGCTGATCCTGGCGGCCTATCGCTCGGTCGAGGAGCGACGGGTGGTCGCGCTGGCCGAGCTGGAGTAGGGTCTCGGTCGGCGGCTGAGCCGGCCTCTCGGAACGAACAAACGCGCTGTCTGGGAGCCCGCGCCGGCCGGGGACGCCAGGGCGAGGCCGCCCCGATTCGCCTGTCTGGCCGGCCCTGGTGGGGAGGGGCCGCGCTTCAGTTTTCCGTGGCTGGACGGCGGTGGCTCTGCCACCAGAGGCCGGCCAGGGCCGCGCCGAGGAGCAGCCCGGCGAGGAGCAGTTGCCAGTGGGGCAGCCGGGGCCGGGCGGCGCGCACCTGCCGCATCAGTTCGATGGTCTCCCGCACCGTTGCCTCCTTGTCGGGTCGTTCGGGGCGGACGGTCTGGGCTTATGATGTTAGCGCCAGTCGGTCACCGCCCACTGTCCATTCACATCCTGGACCACCACGGTAAACAGTCGGGGCTGCCAGAGGTCGCGGCCGAGGCGCACCGCGAACTCCAGTCCGATCCAGTAGGTGTCGCCGTCGCCACGGGCCCGGTCCGCCGGCGTGGCCCGGCGAAACGAACGCTGGGCCACCCGCAGGTCGCGGATCTCCAGCCTGCTCAGCCGGCTGGCGGTGGTCTGGAGGTCGGCCGGTACGCGGTCCGGCGGGCGGACTGCGGCGCTGGAGGGGGTCGGACGGTAGAGGCGCAGGGCCGTCTCGGTATCCTGGCGGCGCAGGGCGTGAAAGAACTCCCAGGCGACCGCTTCGGCGGGCGACCGGCCGCAGCCGCTGAACAGCGGGCCGAGCACCAGGAGCGCCACCGCCAGCCAGGCCAGAAGACCGTCAGGCCGGCAGAAAACGGCCGTTTTGTTGGATAAGCCGCCCATCCAGATAGATCGCCCCACCCGGGCGCAGGTCCTTGATCAGGTCCCAGTGGATGCTCGACTGGTTGACGCCACCGGTCTCGCGGTAGGACTGGCCGAGGGCCAGGTGGACGGTGCCGCCGATCTTTTCGTCGAAGAGAATGCTCTTGGTGAAGCGCTGGAGGTGATAGTTCAGGCCGAGGCCGATCTCCCCCAGGCGGCGGGCGCCCGGGTCGGCGTTCAGGACCGCTTCGAGGTAGGCCTGGCCCTTGGTCGCCGAGGCCCGGACGACCTCACCGCGCTCGAACTCCAGGCGGACGCCCTCGACCTCGCGCCCGGCGTAGATGGCCGGAAAGTCGAAGGTGATGTAGCCCTCAGCCGAGTCTTCGTGGGGACCGGTGAAGATCTCGCCGTCGGGCATGTTGTGGCGGCCATCGCCGGCGATCCAGGTGCGGCCGGCGATCCGCAGGCGGAGGTCGGTGTCGGGGCCGACGATACGCAGCTCCTGTCCGGCTTCCAGGACCTGTTTCCAGCGGTGCAGTTCGGCCTGCATCGCCGGCCAGTCGATATTGGTGGCCTGGAAGACAAAGTCCTCGTACTCCTCCAGCGACATCTCGGCCTCCTGGGCCAGGGCCGGGGTTGGGTACTGGCAGAGGACCCAGCGGCGCTGCAGGACCTTTTCGACGTAGGGCCGGCGGGCGCGGGTGACCGCCACCTGTCGCTGGGGGTCGGTCGAGGTCAGGAGTTTGAGGTTTCCCGGGGCGGCGACCGAGATGACCGCCTCGGCCTGCTCGACCGCGGTCATGAGGGCTGGGGGGAAGTAGGCCAGTTGCTCGGGGGTGCCGGCGTCCAGGAGCAGCCGGCCGGTCTCCTCGAACGAGACGATGAGCGTCGGTAGGGCCCCGGCGGCCAGGGCGGTGCGATAGAGGCTCAGTAAGAGCGGTTTGGCCAGGTCGGTCCCGGTGATCAGCACCCGGTCGCCCGGGTGCAGGGCCGCGGAATAGTGGACCAGAATCTGGGCCAGCTGGTCGACGCGTGGGTCGCGCACCGTGCTCTCCAGAATGAGGTCAGGCGACGAACATGCCTGTGCTGCCAGTCAGAGCGATTATACGGCGGCTGTTCTCACTGGCACAAGGGGCGCTGGAGAGTCTGATCTTGACGGTCCTCTCTCAGATCCCTATCATAGTTCGTGAGCGTAGTGGGCGGGAAAGGCCCTGTCTGTTCGTGCGTCTGTCTCGTGTAGAACACGAGAAAAGGAGGGCAGTCATGAGTCAGATAAGCAGACGGCGGTTTCTCGGGAGTGCTATGACTTTCCTGCTGGTCGGGCCACTGGCGGCCTGCGCGCCGGGCGCGGCTCCAACACCGACCCCGGCTCCGGCTCCGTCGCCCACTCCCGCACCGGCTCAGCCTGCCCCGACGCCAAAGCCGGCAGTGACGCCGACTCCGGCGCCAGCAGCCACGCCGACAGCGACGCCGGCACCGGCAGCCAAGGCGCCGGCTGTGGTCAAACTCGCCCAGTTTTACACGCTTATCCCGGAGCCTAACCGCAGTCTCAACCTGCGCTGGATTGAGAAGGCACGGAAGGCCTTTGAGGAGGCCAACCCTGGGGTCAAAGTTGAACTCGAAGAGTTCAAATGGGATCAGATTGACCAGCGGGCGATCCTCGATTACCAGGCCAAGGTTCCTCACGATGTCTTTTTGACTTCACCGCAGTTGATGGCCAAACACGCCGAAGTCGGCGATCTTCTGGACATGACGCCGTTTATCCAGAAGTGGCCGGAAGCTGAGCGCAAGGATCTTGACTGGAGCCCAGGCTGGAAGGCCGGGAATGTCGGAGGACAGCAGATCGGGGTTCCGACGGGCGTTCACACCCGAACAAACGTCTATCGCCGTGATCTTTATAAAGCGGCGGGCCTGGACCCGGATAAACCACCCACAACTCTGGAAGAGGCGGTCCAGGCGGCCAAGGCCACCACACGGAATGGCGTGTGGGGTATGGGGATGTTCCTGGGCAACTCGCGGGCCACTATCGAATTGTACGTCGCCCCCCTGGTCTGGCATTACGGTGGGGATATCTGGGACCCCGCTACGAAGAAGGCTTCGTTCGCCAGTGAGCCCGGAGTGATGGCGGTTCAGACGATCGTTGACTGGATCTTCAAAGAGAAGATCACGCCAGAGTTCGCCATCACTGGCACCTACGACGACCGTGGTCTGGGCGACTTCCTTAACGGAAAAGTCGCTGCCTCCTGGGGGTTTGGCAGTTACTGGATCGGGGCGGTGCAGGAGAAAGGCTGGTTCAAAGACTGCTTTCCACCAAAACCGACATGTGAGCCAACAACCGCTGGTGTCATGCTGGTGCCGACCAAACCTCGTGCCCAGTTTACGAACGCCTGGCTTCTCTCCATTCACAAGCTCAGTCCGAACCCCGAACTGGCCATGCGGTTGATCGAATTCCTTCTTAAGCCAGACATGTTGATTGACTACCCGGATGCGGGCCTGCCGGCCCGGCTGAGCATGTGGGAGAAGCCGGAGTTCAAGACGCCGTTCTATCAGATCTGGCTCCAGGCGGCTAAGAACGGTCGTCCAATGCCTCCCACGGCTTACTATCCGGAACTCGCTGATACGGTGGCGGCCGCAGTTCAAGAGGTCATCACCAAGCGGGGCAACGTGGCCGAGATCCTGAAGAAGTTTGAGACGGAGTGGAACGCGAAGTTCGCTGGTCGGTGAGCCCGGACAGCCTAGCGTATCATCACCCGAACCTCGGGCTGAGTGGCGGTCGGATCGCCGCTGCTCAGCCCGAGCCTCTGCTGTGAGGATGGATCTATGGTTCCACCACATGCACCTCAGCCCGAGAGGCTTGTCGCTCACGCTGGCCTCACTTTTCGTCGATCCCTGCAGCGCTACTTTCTCCCTTATCTTCTGCTCTTGCCCTCAGCCGTTCTCCTCCTGACGTTTCTTCTCTGGCCGTTGATCTCTCTACTCTGGTTTGGGTTACACCGGACAGACGTCAGTCTGCGTGCAGAATTTGTCGGGCTAGCGAATTATTTCTTGCTTTTTTCTGAAGAGCGATTCTACCAGAATATAACAAGCACTCTCGCTTATATTATCGGTGTTCTTGTGTTATCTCTTCCATTTGCTTACTTTGCGGCGGTATTGGTGAGTAGTAATGTCCGTCTGGTTGGATTCTTTCGGTCATTATTTATGTTTCCTTGGGTTATAGCTCCGGTTGTTAGCGCTATTCTCTTCAGAACAATGGCTGACCCGACTAACGGTCCGATCACTTTGCTTATCAAGCAAATCACTGGCAGAGATATCTATCTTATGATAGACCCGACTATGTCTATGCTCATGTTGATTGTTCACAGTGCATGGCGCTCTTTTCCTCTCGAAATGCTCCTTATCGCTGCAGCGATAACCGCTATCCCAGCTGAACTTTACGAAGCAGCGATGGTCGATGGTGCCAACGCCTGGCAGAAGTTCCGCCATATCACGCTGCCTTTGACCACAACTGCTCTTTTTTCGGCGATGCTCACGATTACGATTTATACTCTCCAGGATGCGGAAGGAGCCTATGCATTGACGGGTGGGGGACCTGGCTATAGTACCGAGGTCACAGGAGTGCGTCTCTTCAAAGAGGCCTTCCTGTACTTCAATGTTGGTCTTGCTTCAAGTATTGGGACAATTCTTATTGCCGTCAGTATTATTTTCATGGCCCTTTATCTGCGCGTGCTTGGTCAGGGGGAAAGCAAATGAAAATGCGGCGTATCCTGATCTTTGCTGGTCTGACAATGATCACGTTGACGGTTGTTCTCCCCATTCTTTGGGGGCTCCGAACGTCAGTCGCCGAATCTTATGACCTTCGTCTTATTCCCTCACCGATTACTTTGAAAAGTTACCAGTATATTTTTAAGGAGGGAAGATTTGGTATCAACTTGCTCAATAGCAGCATCGTGGCGCTAGGCGCAGTATCTCTCACACTCCCGGCGGCGCTTCTTGCCGGTTACTCCCTAGCACGCTTCAACTTCCCTGGGAAGAGATATAGCTTTATTATCCTTATTCTGCCGCTTTTGCCACCAGTTGCGGTTCTCGTGCCGATGATTGTATATATTCGAGCTATAGGTCTTTACAATACACTTTTGGCGGTCATACTTGCCAACTCTGTTTTTAACCTGCCTTTCGCTATTTGGATGCTTAGGGGATTCCTTCTCGCTATACCGGCGGAGATCGAGGAGGCAGCGTTTATCGATGGCTGCAGCCGCCTTGGAACATTACTTCGCATCGCTGTGCCCCTCTCAGCTCCAGGGCTCATTGCGGTAGCCATCTTCGTTCTTATCAATTCGTGGAACAATTATCTCTTTGCCTTCGCTTTTACTACCTCTCCTCATCTCCAGGTTGTTCCAGCAGCGATCCTTGGTTTTATTGTCTCTTGGGGTACAGACTACGCTGGCCTCAATGCGACGGCTGCTTTGGCTATGCTGCCGCCGGTCTTGCTCTTTCTAGTCTTCCAACGCTGGTTTATCGCGGGCATGCTGGCCGGAAGTGGCAAGTAGTTCCTATTCACTCAGCCGCACGGGCTGGCCGGTCTGGGCCGATTCCATCGCCGCCAGGGCGATGGCCAGGCTGGCTCGACCGTCCTGGCCGGTCACGGCCGGCGGCTGCCGGTGACGGACGCAGGCGACAAAATGGGCCAGTTCGGCGGCGTAAGCCGGGCCGAACATCTCCAGGTACCAGTGAACCCGCCGCTGGACCACGCCCTGGGGCGTGTAGTGCCGGGCCGGCTCGGCCTCCCCCGGCTCGACCGTGACCATCCCCCGCGAGCCAAAAACCTCGGCCCGCACATCGTAACCGTAGACCGCCTGAAAACTGGCGTCCGCCTGTCCAAAGGCGCCGCTGGCGAAACGCAAACTGACCACCGCCGTGTCCCACAGCCCCCGCGCCCGGTACTCCGGGGCGATGAGCGCGTCGGCCAGAGCGTAGACCTCGACCACCTCGCTCCCGGCCAGCCAGCGCAGTACGTCAAAATCGTGGATCAGGGTCTCCCGGAAGATGGCCCCCGGCGGAATGCTCGCCGGGGCGGTCAGAGCCGGGTCGCGGGTCAGTGAGCGCACGAGATGCACCGTCCCCAGGGCCCCCTCGGCCACCAGCGCCCGGGCCCGCTGAAACCCGGCGTCGAACCGCCGCTGGAAGCCGATCTGCAGAAGCACGCCGGCCCGCGCCACCGCCGCCAGCGCCCGGTCGGCCTCCTCTAGGGTGTAGGCCAGCGGCTTCTCACAGAAGACGTGCTTGCCGGCCTCGGCCGCCGCGATGATCACCTCCGGGTGGGTCGGACCCGGCGTGGCGACGACAACGGCCTCGAGGTCCGGGTCGGTCAGCAACTCCTGGTAGTCCCGCACGTACCGAACGTCCCCGCGGTCTAGCCTGGCCAGCAATCGTCTGGCAGCCTCTTCGTTCGGATCGGCCACCGCCTGCAGACGGACGCCGGGCAGGCGCCCGGCCAGCGTCTCGGCGTGGTAGGCCCCGATCCGGCCGGCCCCTATCACGGCCACGGTGACGGTCCGCACGCTCTCCTCCGGCCCTCAGCTCAGCGCCGGCCGATCCTACGCCGTCTGGCCCGGTCGCGCAAGGGGCTATTGATCGGCAGGCCGTCTGGTCACTATACTCTCGACGGGAGAGCGGCGTACTGAGACGCCCGAACGACGGAGAGCGCTGATGGAGCAGACCCACCGCACTCCGGTGCCCGGTGTCGAGATCTTCGCCATCGGCACCGAACTCGTCATCGGCCGTATCGCTGACACCAACTCGTTCTGGCTGGCCGACCAGCTGGCCCGGCTGGGGCTCCCTCCACGCCGGATCACCTGCCTGCCCGACGACCCCGTGACCATCACCGAGGCCTTCGGCGAGGCTCTCCGCCGGGGGACCGAGATCGTCCTCACCACCGGCGGGCTGGGGCCCACCCCAGACGACCGTACGGTCGAGTGCGTGGCCCACCTGGCGGGGGTCGAGGTGACGGTCGACGCCGCGACCATCGCCGATTTTATGCGACGCCGCCAGCTGACCGATGAGAGTCAGGTCTCGCCAGGCCTGCGGAAGATGGCCACCGTCCCGGTGGGAGCGACCGTCTACCCTAACCCGGTTGGTTGGGCGCCGCTTATCGCGCTGCCCGTCGGCCGCGCGATGTTCTATCTCCTGCCGGGTCCCCCGCGTGAGGTCCAGGCCCTCTACGAGACGCACCTGCGGCCGCTGCTGGCCCAGCGCAGTCCGCGCACCAGCCGGGCCTGCCGTGTCCTCGTCGGCATGGTGGAGTCGGAGGTCTCGCCGCTGCTGGAGGCGGTGATGCGGCAGTACCCCGACACGTATCTGAAGGCCTACGTCGCCCTGGCAGGGGGCGACGGTCTGCCGGTGGACGTGGTGGCCTACGGGCCGGACGCCGCCAGCGCCGAGGCTCTTCTGGGCCAGGCCGTGGCCTCTCTGGGCGAACTGGTCCAGGGTCGGGGACGCAGTTTCCGGCTGACCCCGCCCGCCTAGCCCGCCTGGATCGTTCTCCGGTGAGCGGCGACGCCGGCCAGGGCGGGGAGCGGCCGGACGGTCCCTCAGGCTCTGCCGACCGAAGGGGTTCATCGGGAGCGTTCACCGCCCCGGCTGCTTGCCGGTCTCAGAGGCCGGGACGAGGACCGGCCTTGATCGTCGTCGGAAAAACCGGTATAATTTGGCACGGGCATGGCCATCGTCTGCCGCTGTAGCTCAGCTGGAAGAGCACCGCACTTGTAATGCGGCTGTCGGGAGTTCGAATCTCCCCAGCGGCTCTGGCCCTGGAGGGGTGGCCGAGTGGTTAATGGCAACGGTCTGTAAAACCGTCGCCCGGAAGGGCTACGCAGGTTCGAATCCTGCCCCCTCCACCGGTTGCCCACGTAGCTCAGTTGGTAGAGCACGCCCTTGGTAAGGGCGAGGTCACCGGTTCAATCCCGGTCGTGGGCTCCCCATGTCCCCGCCGCGTCTGGCCCAGGCAGGTCGGGGACATTTTCTTTGACCGTAACACGTGGGCCGCACACGAGAAAAGGCCGGTGGCCGTGCACGGCCACCCGGTGGGGAGGAAGACGGACCCGATGGCCAAGAAGCGGTTTGAGCGGGTGAAGCCGCACGTCAACGTGGGGACGATTGGGCACATTGACCATGGCAAAACGACCCTGACGGCGGCCATCACC
>CACRXC010000090.1_pt1 | contig 45844 bp, 47 predicted proteins | sample 5377091 | NCBI WGS metagenome assembly CACRXC01 (sample SAMEA6061845, study PRJEB28556) | metagenome | reverse complement strand
ACCTCTTCACGGTCACACCCACAGGTGCCTCGCTCCACACGCATCACCTCCCACGCCCAGCATACCACGAAAGAAATATAAAGGGAACTGTAATACTAGCAGGCGGGGTTCAGGATCTGCGCCCGATCTGGCTGCTGGCTGACCAGGAAAAGGCGGTGGGTGAGAGGGTCGAGGGCGAGCGCCACCGGGCGGCCGGTGATGGGGAGGGTGCAGCGGATCTGGCCGCTCCTGGTCTCGAGAACCAGGAGACCGGTCTCCCGGTCGGCCACGAAGAGGCGTCCGGCGCCCTCATCCACCGCCAGGGCGACGGGGGATGGTCCGATGGGCACGCTCCAGCGCACCTGGCCCAGAGCGTCGAGGGCCGTCAGCCGGCCCGTGGGAGAGGCGGCGCTGCTGACCAGGACCTGGCCGGTGGATCGGTCCAGCGCCAGGGCGGTCGGATTGGGCAGGGTGATGGTCCGTACCATCCTCCCCTGGCGGGCGTCGATCAGGTGGACGGCGCCGTCGGGCGGGCCGCCGCCGGTCATCCGGGGCGGGTAGCTCAGGGCGATGAGATGGCCGGTCGTCATCTCCAGGGCTAGCCGGGCCACTGTGCCGGGCTCCGGGCCGAGGGGGATGGTCCGGATCACCCGCATCGCGGTGAGGTCCACAACGCTGACGGTGTTGCTGACGAAGTTGGCCACAAACGCCTCGTCCCGATCCGGGGCGACGGCAATGTCGGCCGGATATTTTCCGAGCCGGGCCTCCCCCAGGACGGTTCCCTGCTGGGCGTCGAGGAAGGCCAGGCTCCCTTCCTGGTCGGAGGGGAGGCCGTGGTGGGCGACCAGCAGGCGCTGGTGGCGCCGGTCGAGGGCCAGGACCGGGGGACCCCGGCCGAGGGCGGGGGTGGTCTTCAGGAGGCGCCCGGTGCGGCTCTCGAGGAGGCTGACGGTGCCCAGGCGCAGCGCGCCGTCAGAGGAGCCGGGCGGGAGAGCGGCTCCCGGTGCGGCAGTTCCGCTGTTGGCGACGAACAGGCGGCCGTTCGACTCGTCCACCAGGGCGGCGGTCGGGTTGAGGCCGACCGGGACGGTCTGCAGAACGGCCCCGGTCTCGCTGTCCAGGACGGTCACCGTGCCCGGGCCGCGCGGCTGGTCGGCGGCGTCCAGGTCGCCCCGGTTGAGGACGAAGAAGCGTCGGGCCCGGCTGTCGAGGGCCAGGGCGCTGGGATGGGGGCCCACCGCCACGGTGGCGAGGAGCGGGCCAGCCGGACGCTGGGAGATCAGGGTGAGGACCACGGCTCCCAGCCCCAGGGCGGTCAGCAGGCTGACCGCGAGGCGCCACCGGCTTACCGAGGCCAGGCGAACCATCTGAAGAGCTCACCGATCAGGGCGTTGATTCCACCGGTCGAGCAGCCAGCCAGCGACGGCGGGGAGCGCCGCCAGGGCCAGCGGCGAGCCGAAGAGCCGCAGGGCCGACGCACCGGGAAAGATGAGGGCTGTTTGCGGGTCCCCCTGAAACAACTGGCCTCGGGCATAGGCCCGAGCGGAGGTCCAGTGGTCCCAGACCCACGGCGCCATGGCTATCTCGCTCCCGACCGCTCCGACCGATCAGGTGCATCAGACCCCGGAATCTCCAGAAATAACGCCCGAGCCCCGCCGAAGCGGACGGTGGCGACTCCGCATAAAGGGCGAGAGCGATTGGGTCACGCGTCGGGCCAGCTCCAGAGGGCCTTGCCGCATGACTGTCAGGATCATACCGGCTGGGCGCTCTGGCGTCAATCTACGGGGCCAGGGTGGTGGCCAGCTCGCCCAGATGGCTGGCGGTGAGGTCCGGCTCCGGCCCCAGCGGGTCAGGGGGCAGCCCGGTCCGGTTGAGGTAGCAGGTCCGGAGCCCGGCCTGGGCGGCTCCGACCACGTCCCACCCGTTGGCGCTGACAAACAGCACCCGGTCCCGCCGGAAGCCGGCCTGCGTCTCCACCAGGGCGTAGACGGCCGGCGCCGGCTTGTAGATGCGGACGGCCTCGGCGCTCAGAATCTCGCGGAAGAACCCCCGCAGCCCGTGCCGCTCCAGCACCGGGGCGATCATCCCCGGCGTCCCGTTGGACAGGATGAAGAGCGGCCGGGTCTGGAGCCGCTCCAGAGCGCTCCGCACCTCGGCGAAGGGCTCCAGATCCAGCCAGGCCTGGAGCAGCTCCGTCCGCTGGGCGGCGTCCAGGTCCAGCTGCAGCTCCCGGGCGACCTGACGGAGGGCCAGCTCGGTCAGCGTCCAGAAGTCCTGGTAGCGCCCCATCAGACTGACCAGGAGAGCATACTGTATCTGCCGGGCCCGCCAGCGGCTGGCCAGTTCGGCCGTGGCCAGGGCGGCGCAGCGCTCGACCACCCGGTCGAGCCGGACCAGCGTGCCGTAGAAATCGAAGGCCAGGGCGTCGAGGTCGGCGACTTCGATGGCCGGAGCCATAGGGCTCTCCCTCGCCGGTGTTCTCCACTGCCGTCTGGCCGCCGTGCAGGTTCCGGACCACTCCGACAGCACGGCGACACCCTCCCGGCTCATTGTACCACGCCCGCCGGCCACAACCTCTCCCGGTCGCAGGCTCGACGGGGCCGCCGCCGGTCACAACCGGCGCGCCCGGGGATGCATCTGTCTTCAAAAATATTGACACTGGCTTCAATTTCAGATAAAGTCCTCTTAAGACTTCTGCGTTGGAGGGCCAATGTTCACCGCGCCCGGCACGTGTCCGGTCTGTGGGGGTGAACTGGTGGTGACCCGGCTGCACTGTCCCGGCTGTCAGACGGTGCTGGAGGGGCAGTTTGCGCTGGGGCGGTTCGCCCGTCTCTCGCCCGAGCAGCTGCAGTTCCTGGAGACCTTTCTGCGCTGCCGTGGGGTCCTGCGCGACGTCGAGGCGGCCCTGGGTCTCTCCTACCCGACGGTCCGCAGCCGGCTGGACGACCTCTTGCGGGCCCTCGGGCTGGACGGCGACGACCGCCCGCGCGAGGCCCAGCGCCGGGCGGTGCTGGAGGCCCTGCGGGCGGGCCAGATCGACCCCGACGAGGCCGCCCGCCGGCTGCGGGACCTGAGTCGCTAGGGAGGGGGCCATGCGCCATACCGGTGTGAGTCTGGAGGAGACGTTCACCACCGGCCCGGCGGCACGGGTCACGGTCACGACCGGTCCCGGCGTGGTGACGGTGACCGGCTGGGAGGCCCCGCTGGTCAAGGTCATCGCCCTCAAACGGCGCCCCAACGGCTGGTGGGGCGGCCGGATCTTCGACCAGACGGCTGTCCGTCTCGACCACGATCGGCAGACCGTGACGGTCGTTACCGAGGACGGCTCCGGCCGGCCGGCCCGCCCGCTCCTTGGCCCGGCCCTGGCCCCGGTCGAGTACACCCTCTTCGTCCCGCGCCGCAGCCACCTGCAGGTCCGGACCACCAGCGCCCGGCTGGCCCTGGAAGACCTGACCGGCGATCTGCAGGCCGAGACGGTCAGCGGCCCGGTCTGGCTGAGCCGACTGAGCGGGGCGCTCAATCTGCGGACGGTGAGCGGGACGGTCAGCGGCGCCCACCTGACCGGCGACCTGGCGGTCTGGACGGTCAGCGGCAGCGTCGACCTGCAGCCGGTTCATCTCCGCCTGCTCGATCTGAAGACCATCAGCGGCCGGCTGGCGGTGGCTCTGGCGCCCGATCCAGGGGCCCAGGTCCGCCTCTGGAGCATTACCGGACCCGTCCGGCTGGCGCTGCCGGCCGTGGGGCCACTCCAGGTCGAGGGCTGGGGCGCCCTGCGGCCGGCCGTCGCCTTGGCCGGGGCCCGGCTGACGACGACCCAGGTCGGCTGGCGTCTCCAGCGCGGCGGCAACGGTCCTCGCTGCCAGGTCATCAGCCTGCTCGGTCCGGTGGTCCTGACCACCGATCCCACACTCCTGCCGGCCCGTCCGGAGCCGGTGGCTCTGGCGGCGCCGGACCGGCTGGCGATCCTGCAGGCGGTGGCCCGGGGCGAACTCTCAGTCGATGAGGCGCTGGCCCGTCTGATTGGCCAGGAGGAGGAACGATGAACGAAGTGCGCTTTCCGGCGGCGGCGGTGGTCGCCGTCGAGCGGTGCCAGGGCGATCTGGAGGTTCGGGCCGGGGAGGCCGAGGTGGTGGTCCAGGAGGCCGGGCCAGAGGCGGTCCACGGTGAGGTCCAGGAGGAGCGGCTGCTTCTGCGTCTGGCGGCCGACGCCCGGCTGCTGGTCCCGGCGGCCGTCCGCCTGGAGGTCGGCGAGGTCCAGGGCGACCTGGAGATCAGCGGCCTGGCGGGAGCGCTGCGGCTCGAGCGGGTGGCCGGTGATGCGACCATCGAGCGCTGTCAGGGGCCGGTGACGGTCGCTCAGGTCGCCGGCGACCTCGACCTCGAGGCGGTGCGGGCGGAGGTCACGGTCGAGCAGGTGGCCGGCGATCTGACCGGCCGGCGGCTGGGAGCGGTCCGCTTCGCCCAGGTGGCTGGTGATCTGGTGCTGGCCGAGGTCAGCGGGCCGGTCGTGGGCGAGGCGGTGGCCGGCGACGCGGCCATTGAGCGGGTGCAGGGGACGGTCAGCCTCGGACGGGTGGGCGGCGATCTGACCGTCGAGCGAGCCGGGGGGCTGACGGTGGAGGCGGTGGGCGGTGATGGGCAGGTGGCCACCATCGCCGGCCCGGTCCAGCTGGGCCGCCTCGGCGGCGATCTGCAGGCCGCCGATCTGACCGGCGGTCTCCGGGCGCCGGCGGTGGGCGGGCACGCCCGCGTCGAGACCGGTCTGGCGCCGGGGGCGGAGTACGTGGTGACGGCCGAAGAGGACCTCACCTTCGTGGTGACCGAGCCCCGGGCAGGGGTGTTCGAACTCCACGCTCCGGCCGGGAGTATCCGCTGGGGGCTGGCTCTCGAAGAGGTCGTCGAGGAGCCGGGCGGCCTGCGCGGGCGTCTGGGGACCGATGGGGCGCGGGTGGTCCTGACCAGCCGGCGCGGCCAGGTCCGCCTGCGGGCCCGGGGAGCCGGGGACGCGGAGCGGACGTCTGGCGGGCGCGACGTCTGGGCCGAGGTCGGGGTGCGGGTGGACCTGGGAGAGCGCTTCGCGCGGCTGAGCGAGGAGATCGCCACGGCCACCCGCCGCGCGGTCGAGAGCGCCTTCCCCGGCGGCTGGTACAGCGAGGAGGCGGCCCGCCGGGCCGAGGAGCAGGTGCGCCGGGCGACCGAGCGGGTTCAGCGCATGCTGGAGCGGCTGGCCGAGCGCTTTGAACGGCGGTCGGGCTGGCGGGCTGGGGCGGCCACCGGGGCCGGCGAGGCCGGCGGCCCCGAGCCCCGGGCCGCTGGACCGGAGGGCGGTCGCGGCCGGTCCGACGAGGTCCGGCTGATCCTGGAGCTGCTGCGCGACGGCAGGCTCACCCCGGAGCAGGCCCTCCGGCTGCTCGACGCCCTGGAGGGACGGTAGGTCCGCTCCCTGGCGGAGCGCCCATCGCACCGGCGATCGATCAGGGCCGGCGCAACCGGCTCTGGACCTCGGGGTTGACCGGGTGAAGGGGCGGCTCGCCCCGCAGCACCGCCGCCACATTGCGGGCGACGGTCCGCTGGAGCGTCTCCAGCGACCGGCTGGAGTACCAGGCGGCGTGGGGGGTGATGATAACGTTGGGCAGACGGAGGAGCGGGTTATCGGGGGCTGGTGGCTCGCGCTCCAGGACGTCGAGGGCCGCTCCGGCCAGCCGACCGCTCTTTAGAGCGGCGATCAGCGCCGCCTCGTCCACCAGCGCCCCTCGCGCGGTGTTGATGAGGAAGGCCGTCGGCTTCATCAGCGCCAGGCGCTCGGCGTTGAGGAGATGGCGGGTCTCCGGCGTCAGCGGGCAGTGCAGCGAGACGTAGTCGGACTCCCGAAGCAGGCGTTCGAGGTCAGCCCGCTCGGCGCCGTAGGCGGCGGCCAGTTCGGGGGTGGTGCGCGGCGAGTAGGCCAGAACGCGCAGGCCGAAGACCCGGGCCTTCTGGGCCACCGCCCGGCCAATGCTGCCGAAGCCGATGAGCCCCAGCGTCTGCTCGCTCAGCCGCGGGGTCGGCCCGGCCACCCGCACCGTCTCCCACTCGCCGGCCCGCACCGTGCGCTCCAGGAGACAGAGCCGGCGGGCGCAGGCCAGCAGCAGGGCCAGGGTGTGGTCCGAGGCCTCGGGGACACAGAAGCCGGGCACGTTGGCCACCCAGACCCCGAGAGCGGTGGCCGCCCGGACGTCGATATTGTCCACCCCGATCCCGTAGCGCGAGACCACCCGCAGGCGCGGCAGCCCTTCGAGGACCCGCCGGGTGATCGGGGCGTACTGGACGATGAGGGCGTCGGCGTCCCGGGCGCAGGTCAGGACATCGTCCTCGGTCTGGCACTGGTAGAGGTCGACGCGGGCGCCGATGGCCGCCAGCTCGGTCCGCTCGATCTCGACTGAGGGAAAGTTGCAGTCGGTGATGACCACCCGCATGGCTACTGGTAGTTCACCAGGGCGCCGCCGTCGACGATGAGGATCGCCCCGGTCATGTAGGCGGCGTCGTCGGAGGCCAGGAAGGCCACCGGCCCGGCGATATCCTCGGGCCGTCCCAGCCGGCCCAGCGGCGTCCGGCGGATCATGTACGCGCGCTTCTCCGGGTTGCTCAGGTCCTCGCGGTTGATGTCGGTCTCGATGGTTCCCGGCGCCACCATGTTGCAGGTGATGCCGTACTTCCCCAGGGCGATGGCCATGGACTTCATCAAAAGATTGATCCCGGCCTTGGTCGGGCAGTAGTGGGCCTGCTGACTCCCGCCGACAATCGAGGAGACCGAACTGATAGAGATGATCCGCCCCGGAATCCCCTTCTCGACCATCACCCGGGCCACCGCCTGCGAGCAGAGGAAAACCCCTTTGAGGTTCACCGCCTGGACCCGGTCCCAGACCTCTTCGGTGATAGCGAAGAAGTCGCGGAAGGGGCAGATGCCGGCGTTGTTGACCAGGATGTCGATCCGGTCCCAGCGGTCGACCACGGCCTGGACCATGCGGTCCACCTGGTCTTTCTGGGAGACGTCGGCCTCAAAGGCAAAGGCCTCGCCGCCGGTCTGCTCGATGGCCGCCACGACCTGCTGGGCGGCCTCGGGCTGGCCGGCCGCCGCGTCGGCCGGACCGTAGTAGTTGACACAGACCTTCGCCCCCTCCTGGGCCAACCGCAGGGCGATGGCCCGGCCGATCCCCCGACTGGCGCCGGTGACGATAGCGACCTTCCCCTGGAGACGCATGGCTCTCCCCCGCTTCTCACCAACCCGCTCGCGGTGGGCTGCGAGACCGTCCCACCGTCCGCAGTATAGCAGAGAGGCCCGGCCTGTCAACCGGCTCCGTCGGCTTGACACCGGCCCGCCCGGCCGTATCATGGCCTCGGAGACCAACGCCCAGGGAGCCTTTGATGAAACTCGGCTTCTTCCCTACCGGCCGCCTGCGCGACCTGGACCTCGCCGCTTTCATCCACTGGGGCGCCGAGGCCGGCTTCCAGGCCTTCGACGTCCCGCCCGACCGCGAGGGGGTGGCGGCCCTCGCCCGCCAGCACGGCCTGACCGTCGTGGCCACCTACGGCATGTTCGGCCAGCCGCTCACCCGCAACGACGCCGACCGCGAGCGGGAGATGGCTCTCATTCGCCAGGCCATCGACCGGGCGGCCCGCGAGGGGGTGCGCTGCCTCAGCGTCGGCCACCGCAAGGACCCCACGCTCTCGACCAGGGACAACCTGCTCCTCTTCAAACAGGTCTACGGCGACCTGGCCCGCTACGCCGAGCAGCGCGGGGTGCGCCTGGTCTTCGAGAACTGGCCCAATCAGGGGCGCAATCTGGCCATCACCCCCGAAGCCTGGGACCATATGTTCAACGCCGTGCCCTCGCCAGCCCTCGGCCTGGTCATGGACCCCTCGCACCTGGTCTGGCAGGGGATCGACTACCTGCAGGCGGTCCACGACTTCGGCGAGCGCATCTACCACGCCCACGCCAAAGACACCGAGATCCTGGCCGACGGCCGGTACCGCTACGGCATCTACGGCCGGCAGCTCGACGATGAGGGCCTCTGGTGGCGCTACCGCCTGCCCGGCTTCGGCCTGGTCAACTGGCCGGCCTTTATCGACGCCCTCTACCAGGTCGGTTTCGACGGCGTCATCGCCGTCGAGCACGAGGACCCCGTCTGGGGCTGGCAGACCGACCCGGAGCGGGCCAAGCGGGGATTGCTGCTGGCCCGGCAGGTCCTGGCCCCGCTCCTGGTCTAATCGGTCACCGGTCCGGCCTGGCGGGAGACCGGCGCCCGCCGGACGTGGGCGTGCAGCCCGGCCGTGGTGTAGAAGGGGTCGCTCGGGGTCAGCGGGAACTGGACCCGCTGGCCGGTCGTGGCCGCTTTGTAGAGGGCGGTGACGAACTCGACGCTCCGCCGGCCCTCGGGCCCGTCGACGAGCGGCCGGCCGCCGGTCTCGAGGGCCCGCAGGACATCGCCCACCTGGGCCCCGTGGCCCTGACCCGGTGGCAGCGGAACGGCCTCGGCTGCCGCCGCCAGGTCGGCCAGCCGCGCCGGATCGGGCTGGGGGAAACCGCGCTCGTCCGGTCGGCAGGCGCTCAGAGTCCAGGGAATGGAGACCGCTGCTCGCTGGCCGACGATCTCCAGGATCGAGCGGTTCTGGTGGGCGTTAACCGTGCTCGTCACCTGGCCCAGGGCGCCGTTGGCGAAGCGGACCAGGGCCATGGCCAGGTCCTCGACCTCAATGGCGTGGGCCTGGGTGTCCATCTCGGCCACCAGGCTGGCTGGCTCGCCCATGATCCAGAGGAAGGCGTCGATATCGTGGATGGCATGGTTGAGGGTCGCTCCGCCGCACTCCTGCTCCCAGGTGCCGCGCCACCAGAGGTCGTAGTAGTTCGGTCCCCGGTACCAGAGGGTGGCGCAGAGGCCGAAGAGAAGCCGGCCGAGATGGCCGCCGGCGGCCAGGTGCTTCGCCCGCCAGATGTCGGGACGGAAGCGGTTCTGGAAAACCACCGAGAGGAGGCGGCCCGACGCCGTGGCCGCCGCGATCATCGCGTCACACTCCTCCAGCGAGGCGGCCATCGGCTTCTCGCAGAGAACATGCTTGCCGGCCTGGAGAGCGGCGATGCTGATGCGCGCGTGGGCGAAGGGCGGGGTGCAGACCGAGACCAGGTGGATATCTGGCCGCTCCAGGAGCGCGCGGTAGTCGCCGTACCAGGCTTCGGCCCCGGCCAGCCGGGCCAGTTCCGCGGCCCTCTCGGGGACAATGTCGGCGGTGGCGACGATGCGGCAGCGGTCGGGCCAGGCCTGGTAGGCGCGGAGGTGGGCCCGGGCGATGCTGCCGCTGCCGATGATGCCGACGCCGATCGGTCCGGTCGCCATGGTCACCTCCCGGAAAGGGCGTCGCCGTAGGCGTAGGCTCGCCAGCGGGCCGGCAGGTCGGCCGTCTCCGCCGGACCCTGGTGGACGACGATCCGGTAGCGCAGGACCAGCGGCCGGTAGGGCGTCAGCCAGAGGTCGCCGTCGAAGTAGTTGGAGTGCGGACCGAAAGGACCATAGTCGCGGGTGAACCAGGGACTGGGGAAGGCCGGGTTGGCCGGATGGTCGAAGATGGCCAGCCCGGCCCAGCGGTCGCCCAGCGCCGGACCGGCGTAATCGCACCACTCGGCCCGCCGACCGAAGGTGAAGCGCTCGCCCCGCCCCCCTCGACTGCTGGTCAGCACGCCCCCGTGCCGTCCGTCGATGGCCTCGGCCACCCGGATAAGCGGCAGCGCCGCCTCGTTGGTCGAGCGCAGGCAGACCTCGCTGGCGGTCGCCCAGAGCGTCAACCGGAGGTCGAGCCAGAGGTCGCCGTTGGGGTAGAGGCCGCAGCGCAGGTCCCAGTGGTCGGCGAGGGGAGCGTAGCCGTCGGGCGCCTCCCAGCGGTGGTGGGCGCCGAAGCCCACCACCGGGCCGCTGGCGACAACCTCGCTGTAGTCCAGGTGGACGATGCGCCCGTCTTCCGGGCGCTCCAGGTAAAAGCCGTCGCAGCGGTGGCCGGAGTCCACCCGGTGGTGGCCGACCCAGAGGCCGTGGTGGTGGGGATGGTCGGCCGGGGCGTCGGCGGTGAGCGGCGGTCCACCGGGCAGCCGAAGAGGATGCAGGTAGGGACGGCGGGGGCCGATGGTGTACCGGACCACCTCGCCGCCGGCGGTCGCGATGATGGCCGCCTCGGGGGTGAGAAGCAGCGCGAGCACGGGCTTCCTCCTGCCGGCTGAGTGCGCCGGCCATTGTAGCCGGGAGACGGGCGATTGGGAAGTCGTCGCCGGCGGCCACCTCAGGCCGGCGTGGGGCTCGTCAGCAGGTCGGCGAACAGCCGCAGATAGTCGCCCAGGTAGCGGGTGATGAGGAAGTGGCGGCGGACGTGTTCCCGGCCGCGCTGGCCCATCCGGTCGGCCTCCTCGGGATGACGCAGGAGGTCGAACGTCCGCCAGGTGCACTCGAGAAGACCACTGACCAGGTAGCCGGTCTGGCCGTCGATGATCTGCAGGGGGATCCCGCCGACCCGCCCGCCGACGACCGGCCGGCCTTTCCAGAGAGCCTCGCTCACCGTCAGGCCGAAGCCCTCGCGGAGCGACTTCTGCAGGACCACCCGGGCAGCCCGCTGGAAGGCGTTAACCTCCCGCGGGCCGATGCCGTGCAGGTTGGTGAGCAGGAAGATGTCGGGGTCGTCGCCGGCGTGGCGGGCGGTCTTCTCATACCAGGTGAAGCCCTCCGGGTCGTCGGCCGCCATCGCCCCGACCAGGGCCAGCTGCAGCCCGCTCACCTCGCGCCGGACCATCCGGTAGACATCGATCACCCCCAATGGGTCCTTCCAGGGATCGAAGCGTGAGACCTGGACCAGGAGCGGCCGGCCGGGATCGAGGCCGAAGCGCTGCAGCACGTCTATGACCTCGGGCGTCTCCAGGTCGATGTTCTTGGGGCTCAGGGGATCGATGGCCGGTGGGGCGATGACCACGCGGCGGATCGGCAGATCGGGTTTGACGTAGGCGCTCATGGTAAAGATCGCCGCGTCGTAGGCTCCCAGGTAGGGCCGGAGGAAGGCCCAGGCTGCCGGGGTGGCGGCGGTGAGATCGATATGGCAGCGCCAGACCCAACTGGCAGCCATCTCCCGCCGGCCCTGTTCCTGGAGGAAAAAGGGCAGACCGGCCGGCTGCGGATCGTGGACCACCACGACGTCGTAGCGCTCGTCAAAGAGCCGGGCGAAGCGAGCGTTGGCCTCCCGCCAGATGGCCTGCATCGCCGCCGTGATCGTGAGGGGCGCGCCCTGGAGCGCATTGTGCAGGGCCTTGGTGACGGTGAAGAACGCGTCATCGCCCGGCACCACCTGCCACTCGGCCACCAGCCCCAGGTCCTGCAGCAGCGGGACCAGCGTGGACAGCAGTTCGGCCACGCCGCCACCGTAGGCGGTGGCGTTGACATGCAGGATCCGCCGGCCCTGCAGCGGCCGGGCCAGGGCGCGTAGCTCGGCGATGGCCGCCTCGCCGGCGTAGGGCCGGTAGTCGTCGAGCCGGCGGGGTGTGGTCGCAACGCGGTTGAACATCGACGCCTCCCTGATGGGCGGTGGCGCAAGCCGTGTTCCAGCCGGACGGCCGGCCCGCCCGGGCGCTACAATCAAAGAGAGTCTACCAAAGTGGGAGAGACCGATGCGGATCGCCCAGATCGCCCCTCTCTGGGAGCGGGTGCCTCCGGCCCGCTACGGCGGGACCGAGCGGGTGATCTATCACCTGACCGAGGGACTGGTCGCCCGGGGGCATGAGGTCACCCTCTTCGCCACCGCCGACGCCCGCACCTCGGCCCGCCTGGTCGGCACGGTCGAGCGTCCGCTGCGGGAGCTCGGCATCCCCTGGGACAACCATCTCTACCCTCTCTACCACCTGGCCACCGCCTTCGAACAGGCCGACGCGTTTGACATTCTGCACGCCCATCTCAACACCCGGACCGACTACGTGCTCCTGGTCCTGGCCGGCTTTGTGCGCACGCCCACCGTCATCACCCTGCACTGCCGGCTGCCGGTGACGCCGGATCTCCTCGACCGGCGTCGGCTGCTGGAGAAGTACCGTCACCGCTACTATGTTTCGATCTCCCAGTCCCAGCGGACGCTGCCCGACCTCAACTACGTCGCCACCGTGTACAACGGCATCGACACCGCCCGCTACGCCTTCTCCGCCCAGCCCGCCGACTACGTCGCCTGGGTCGGGCGCATCTGCGACGAGAAGGGCACCCGCGAGGCCATCCTGGCAGCCCGACAGGCGGGAGTTCGCCTCATCCTGGCCGGGAAGATCGATGAGCATAACCCCGCCTATCTGGCCTACTACCGCGAGGCGGTCGCGCCGCTCATCGACGGGCACCAGATCGTCTACGCCGGCGAACTGGACGAGGCAGAGGTCATCCGTCTCTATCAGGGCGCCCGGGCGGTCCTCAACCCGATCAAGTGGCCCGAGCCCTTCGGGCTGGTGATGGCCGAGGCGATGAGCTGCGGCACCCCGGTCATCGCCTTCCCCAACGGCGCGGCTCCCGAACTCGTCCGCGATGGGGAGACCGGCTTTCTGGTCCGGAGCGTCGAGGAGATGGCCACGGCCATCGGCCGGCTCCACGAGATCGATCGGCGGCGCTGCCGCGCCCATGTCGAGGCCCACTTCTCGGTCGAACGGATGGTCGACGGCTATGAAGCGATTTACCGACGCCTCTGCGCCCTCCACCGTCCCGGCTGACCGGCTGCCGCCGCCCTACGCCACCGGTCCGCTGGCCCGGCGGCTGGCGGCCCGGACCGACGGCGGGGCGATTCTCTTCAGCGACGTGGACAACACGCTGGTCTGCCGTGACGACCCCTCCTCGCAAGCCGACCTGGAGCGGCTGCGGCGGGCTCTCGACGCCCATCAGTACGTTCTGGCCTTCGTCACCGGCAACGATCTGCCGACGCTGGCCCGCCGTCCGGAACTGCCCCCGCCCGACCTGGTGCTGGCCGCCGTTGGCACCGAGATCTGGGTCCGGCAGAATGGGGCCTACCTCCTCGACGAAGCCTACCAGGTCCTGCTGGCCAGTCACTGGGACCGGACGGCGGTGGTGGCGGCCCTGCAGCGCGCGGTGGCCACCGCCCGGGGGCTGCTGGAGTTTCAGCCGCGCGACCGTCCCGACCGGCCACGGCCCGACCAGCCGCCCCAGCCCTTCAAGGTCAGCCTCTGGGTCTATACCGAGGACCCGGTGGTCCTGCAGGCGGTCGAGGAGCAGCTGCGGGCAGCGCTCCCGCCCTGCGCCCTCGTCTTCTCCTACGATACCAACGACCCGGGACGCTACTGCCTCGATGTTCTCCCTGAGGCCACCGTCTCCGGGGATGGCGGCACCTACCGCGGGAGCGGGAAGGCGCTGGCCGTCCGCTACGTCCTGAGCCGGCTCCGCCCCGGGCAGGCGTTCGTGGCCGGCGACTCTGGCAACGACCTCGGTATGCTCCTCGATGGCGCCTGCCCGGCCATCCTGGTCGGCAACGCCACCCCCGAGGCGCGACGGGCGGTCGAGGGACTGCGACCCGAACGCCGGGTGGGCCCGGTTCTCTTTCTGCCCGGCGGTCACCGTTTGTATGTCGCTCCACCGACCGAGCGAGCGGCCCGAGCGGTGCTGGCGGCCCTGGCCTCGCCGGTCTTCAACCCGGCGGAGGCGGCGGGTTTCCGGGCGTTTCTGCCCTGACCGGCGGGCGCGGCCTGGTCCCCCTGCGGGACCGGTTCAGTCCAGCCAGTCGCCGATGACCAGGACGCTCTCGGTGGGCAGGTAGCGGCTCAGGCTGCGGAAGACGCGCTCGCCCCCCGGCCAGAGAACCAGACGGGTCAGCCGCACGGTCATCCCGTCGGCCCGTCGGGCGACCAGGAAGGCGGTGGCCGCCGGGGCCAGAGGGTCGCGCCAGCGCCGCACCCGTGCGGGCGCCGGTGCCCCGGGTTCGACCCGGTACTCGGTCACCTGGACCTGCCATCCGGGACGCTGACCATAGAGGGCGACCGTCACCCGGTCGTGGTGGGTGGTCGCCCGGATGAGCACCGGCTGGTCGGTCGAGTTACGGAAGCGGAAATCGGGGCCCGGCTCGTCGACCGTGGCGTCGAGGCCCAGCAGGCCGGTCGGCTCGTGGCGGTAGCGGTCGATCCAGTAGAGGTGACCGACCCGCTCGACGATCTCCAGTCCGCTGAAGAAAACGGCCTGGTAGAGGGTGGTGACCACCTGGCTGAGACCCCCGCCGGGCGAGTGGACGGTCTGGGCGCCGGTGGGGGCGCGGGCGACCCCGTAGCCCAGAACATAACCACGGTCCGGCTCGCCCCAGCCGACGGCGGCCTTGAACGAGAAGACGCCTCCCGGCGGCACCACCTGTCCGTCGAGAAGCCGGGCCGCCAGTTCGAGGTTGTGCCGACGGGCGCTGTAGGAGCCGGCGTAGGAGGTCGTGGCCGCGGCCAGAAGGCCGGGCTCCTCGGCCCGGGCGACCGCCGGCCGGCCCAGGCTCAGCCAGAGGACCAGCCCCAGCGCGAGCAGCCGGGAAGAGGAGACCATCGGCGTCACTCCGAAGACATGACCGGCGCGTACTATAGAGAGCGCCGGCCGGCTCGTCAACCGGCGCCGGCCGCCGGCGGGCCGGGCTCTCCAGAGCGCAGCGCCGCCAGGTCGGCCAGCTGGGCCGCCAGCCAGTGGAGGGCGTCGGTCGCCAGGATCGTGGCCCGCAGCCGGGCCGCCCGGTCGCGCCGCTCGCCCGGGCTCATCTCCAGCGCCTGCTCCAGGGCCGCTGTCGTCCCCTCGACGTCCACCGCCGCCACGGTCACCGCGCCGGCCCGCAGTTGCTGACAGGCCCCGGCCGTCTCCGACAGGATCAGCACCCCGTCGCGCTCGTTCACCACCGGTCCCTCTTTGGCCACCAGGTTCATGCCGTCGACCAGCGGGTTGACCAGCAGGACATCGTAGAGGCGCAGGGCGGCCAGCGCCCATTCGTAGTTGTGCTGGACGAAGAGGTGGATCGGTTGCCAGGCCGCTGTCCCCCAGCGCCGGTTGATCTGGCTGACCAGCGTCCGGACGGTCCGTCCGTAGCGGCGGTATTCGGGGACCGCCGTTCGCGAGGGGACCAGGCAGGCCAGGAAGACGACCCGACCGTGCAGGTCTGGACGGCGTTCCAGGAGGGCCTGGTAGGCCAGGAAGCCCCGATGAAGGTTCTTGACCGGATCGAGGCGGTCCACCCGGACGATGGTCCGCTCGGCCTGCAGGGCGCGCAGAGCCGTGAGAGAGCGCTGGCTGGAAGGATTGTGGGCCTGGGCCACCAGGGTGGAGGGATCGACCGATACCGGGTAGACGCGGACGCGTGTCCGGCGCCCCTGGTAGATGAGGGCCTGATCCTGATCGTCCGCCCGGACCGCCGGCAGGGTCTGAAGGCAGGTGTGCAGGAAGTTCTGGGCATCGGCCGGCGTCTGCAGGCCGACGATGTCGCAGGCCAGGAGCCCGGTCAGGATGGCGGTGCGGACCGGGGCTGGCAGCCACTGCCAGGCCCGGGGCTCGGGCTAGGGCACGTGGACGAAGTGCAGAAGCCGCGCCCCGGGGCAACGCCGGCGGACCTCCGCCCCGACCAGGTACAGATGGTAGTCCTGGAGGAGCACGACCGGCCGGGGCTGGCCGGCGGCCAGTCGGACGATGGTCTCGGCGAACAGCCGGTTGACCGGGCAGTAGCCGTGTTCCCAGGCCCAGCGGAGCGGCTGGGTGGCCAGCCCCGGCCCCCACTCCAGCAGATAGTGGTGGTGGAACCAGAGGAGCCGGTTGCAGATGGTGATATAATGGGGCGCGTACAGCTCCGGCGGGCAGGGCACCAGCGCCAGGCGGTGGCCGTCCGGCCAGCCGGGGATCGGGCTGGCGGTGGACTGCGCGGCCAGCAGATGGTCGGTCGGGGTCTGGGGGGCTGCCACCCAGTGGACGCGCTCCAGATAGCGCAGCGCGCTCAGGGCGGTCACCAGCCCCCCGCTCCCCCGGCGGGCCTGGAGCCGGCCGTCCGGCCCGCGCCAGAACTCGACTGGCCCCCGATTGCTGGCGACGATGAGGGGCTGGCCGCCTAGGAGCGGCTGCGCCAGCGCCGGCACTGCTGCGCTACCGACGGGGCCTGCCCCTGTTTGCATGGCCGTCTGCCTCACGCCGCCATCGTTGCAAATCATGTGCCTGGCAGACAGGGAACCTGTTGTGGTTCGGCGGGTGCGGGTGGTGTGGTTGACACCCCACCGGGGTCCTGTTACACTGGCGCCGGTGGTGACCAGTTCTGCCACGATCCGGGGCGAACGTCCGCGGGAGAGAGATAGAACGCGATGAACGCTGATCTGCACAACTACATGACCGTTGGCATCGTCCATTTTATGGCCTTCCCCGAGACGATGCGGGGCGAAGGACCGATCGTCGAGACTCTGGCCCGTATCGCCGAGGACCCCTACTTCGGCGCGGTCGAGGTGACCACGATGCGCGATGAGGGCGTCCGGGCGGAGGCGGCCCGTCTGCTCAAAACCAGCAAACTCGTCGTCGGCTACGGCGCTCAGGCGGTGCAGCTGAGCCACAAACTCGACCTCAACAGCCTGGATGAGCGGCGTCGCCAGGAGGCGATCGAGCGGCTCAAGGCCTGCATCGATGAAGCGGCTGAACTCGGGGCCACGCGCCTGGCCGTTCTGAGCGGTCCCGACCCCGGCGATGCCAACCGTCCGGTGGCCATCCAGGCGCTGGTCGATTCGCTGAAGGAGCTCTGCGCCTACGCCGCCCGCAAGGGGGGTATGGGGATCACCCTGGAGACGTTCGACCGCGATATCGATAAGAAGGCGCTCATCGGTCCCAACGCCCTGGCCGTCGAGATCTCGCGCCAGGTCCGCCGGGAGTACCCCAACTTCGGGCTGATGATCGATCTCAGCCACCTCCCGCTCCAGCGGGAGACCCCTCGTGAGGCGCTGACCATCGCCCGCGACGATCTGGTCCACGCCCATATTGGCAACTGCGTCCTCAAAGACAAGTCGCATCCTCTCTACGGCGATCTGCACCCGCGCTTTGGCATCGAGGGGGGCGAGAACGACGTGCCCGAGGTGACTGAGTTCCTGCGGGTCCTTTTGGAGATCGGCTACATCGGCGAGGGCAAGCGCAACATCGTCGCCTTCGAGGTGCGCCCGCACTTCGGCGAGAGTTCGCTGGCGGTTATCGCCAACGCCAAGCGCACCCTGAACGAGGCCTGGTTCCGCCTCTAGGGCGGTGTCCGGCCGGCCATCTCCCGCCGGTGGGGGAGACCCCCACCGGCTTTGTTGTCTCGGGAAGAATGGTGCGCGACGGGGCTCGAAGCCCGGCGCTCAGGACGGGGCTTTCTCCTGAGCGTAGGCCCGGTCCAGCAGGTCGACCGGGTGGGCCACCTGGAGTGGGAGACCCTGCCGCCGCAGGCCGTAGGCGATCTGGATGAGGCAGCCGGGGTTGGCCGCCGCCACGATCGCGGCCCCGGTGGCGGCGATGGCCGCGATCTTCTGCTCCAGCAGCCGGACCGCGACATCGTAGTGAACAACGTTGTAGATGCCGGCGCTGCCGCAGCACTCGTCCGCGCCGCGCATCTCGACGAGTTCCAGTCCCGGAATCGCCTGGAGCAGCTGACGCGGCTGTTCGCGGATCCGCTGACCGTGGGCCAGGTGGCAGGCGTCCTGATAGGTCACCCGACAGCGGAGCGCGGCCCGGGGCGGCTCCAGCGGCAGCTGGGCCAGGAGTTCGGTGACGTCGCGCACCCGCTGGCTGAAGGCCCGGGCGCGCTCGGCCCAGGCCGGGTCGTGAGCCAGGAGGTGGCCGTACTCCTTGAGGGTCGAGCCGCAGCCAGCGGCGTTGATGACATAATAATCGGCGCCGGTCGCCTCGAAGGCAGCGATGTTCTGCCGGGCCAGGGCCCGGGCCACCTCGCGCTCGCCGCTGTGCAGGTGCAGGGCCCCACAGCAGCGCTGGGCCGCCGGCACCACCACCTCGCAGCCGTTGCGGGCCAGGACCCGGGCGGTGGCCCAGTTGGTCTCGTTGAAGAACTGGGCAGCCACACAGCCGGTGATGAGAGCCACCCGCGCCCGGCGCATCCCCTGCGCCGGGATGGTCGGCGGGAGCGGTCGGCGGAAGACCCCGCCCTGCAGAGGCGGCAGCATCGCCTCGAGGTCGGCCAGCCGGCCGGGCAGGAGTCGAAGCAGGCCGCTCCGCCGCAGCAGCCCCTGCAGGCCCGACTTCTGGTAGAGGCGCAGCCCGAAGCCGATCAGCTCCAGCAGCGGGGGCGAGGGAAAGATCGTCCCCAGGATCAGCCGGCGCAGGAGGCGCTCCCGCCACGAGGCCGGGGGAATGACCGCCCGGGCCGCCTCGACGATCTGGCCGTACTGCACGCCCGAGGGGCAGGCGGTCTCACAGGCCCGGCAGTCGAGACAGAGACCGATGTGGGTCCGCAGATGCGGGTCGTCGGGCTGGATGCGGCCGTCGGCCAGGGCCCGGACCTGCCAGATCCGGCCGCGCGGCGAGTCCAGCTCGTTGCCCAGGAGACGGTAGGTCGGGCAGAAGTCGAGGCAGAGGCCACAGTGAACACAGCGCCGCAGGACCATCCGGTCCAGGTCCAGGAGCGGGACGACCTGGCCGGCCGGTCGGGCCGGGGCGTGGGCGGAATGCTGGGCCATCGGGTCCACCTTCTTCAGAGGCCGCCGACAAAGCGGCCGGGATTCAGAATGTTCTCCGGGTCGTAGGCCGCCTTGAGGCGGCGCATCAGAGCGAGGCTCGGGCCGATCGGTCCCCAGACGTCGATCCCCACCTTCCAGGCCGGTGGGCAGGCCTCAACCACCAGAAATCCACCGTGCTCGCCAGCCAGACGCCGGAGGTGAGCGACCAGATCGCCGACCGCCTCGGCCCCAGGCTCCGCCGGCGCGAATCGTCCCCAGATGATGCCCACCCCGGCGTGGCTGAGGAGAGCCGGCTGAAAGCCGAAGCGGCCAGCCAGGTGGATCGCCTGGGTCATCACCGGCAGCACCCCCTGGAGGGGCAGACTGATCCTGGTCACCAGGACCGGCTCGCCCGGCCTGACGGCCGGGAACTCGCGGACCGCCGTCCAGAGGGGCTCGGCCGTCTCCAGCACCTCGACCGTCTGGGCGCCCAGCCGCCGGGCCAGGGCCGCGCACTCTTCGACCTGCCGCCGGACCTGCGGGAGAAAGCCGGTGGCCAGGGCCAGGACCAGCCAGCCGCCGGGCCAGTCCGGGGCGCAGCGGGCGGCGGCCGCCGGGTCCAGGACCTCGAGGGCGGTGGGCACGGCCGGCGTCCGCACCAGTGTCCGGACCAGGTCGGCGGTCGGCTCGGGCGTGGCGAAGGCCGCCGCCACCGTCCGGCTGGCGGCCGGCAACGGGACGACCTTGAACGTCACCTCGCCCAGCACGCCCACCGTGCCCAGAGCGCCGATGTGCAGCTTGTTCAGGTCGTAGCCGGTGACATTCTTGACCACCTTGCCCCCGGCCCGCGTCACCGTGCCGTTGGTGTTGGCCACCCGCGTGCCGATGACCAGGTCGCGCCCGGCGCCATAGCGCAGCCGCAGGGGACCGCTGGCGTTGGTGGCCAGGATCCCGCCGATCGTCGCCCGGTCGGCGTAGGGCGGGTCCAGGGGCAGGAACTGGCCGTGACGGGCCAGGACTGTCTGGAGGTCGGCGAGCCGCGTTCCAGCCTGGACGGTCACCGTGAGGTCGGCCGGCGTGTGCTCGACGACCTGGGCGAGGTGCTCGGTCGAGAGGACCAGGTGGGCCGCCCGTGGGGGGGCGCCCAGGTGCAGCTTGGTGCCGCTCCCGCGCGGGATGACGGCCAGCCGCTCGCGACGGGCCAGATCGAGCAGACGGGCGGCTTCCTCCAGCGTCGACGGCCGGGCCAGGGCCAGCGGACGGACGCCGTCCACCGTGTAGGCCTCCGCCCCCTCGTCCAGCCAGATCCAGCCGTTGGCCGCCGCCAGGTCCGCGATCCGCCGCACCAGGCCGTCGTCCATCGTCCTACCACCCCACCACCAGGTTGCGCTGGGCCCGCCGCTCGACGTCGACGCAGGCGCCCGGCGTGGGGAAGACTTTGCTCGGGTTGCAGAGGCCACGGGGGTCGAAGGCCTCTTTCAGCCGGCGCATCATCGCCAGATCGTCCGGGCTGAAGACCAGCGGCATCAGGTCGCGCTTCTCGATGCCGATGCCGTGCTCGCCGGTCAGCGCCCCGCCGACCTCGGCGCAGACCGCCAGAATCTCCTCGCCGATCCGCCGCACCGCCTCGATCTGGCCGGGGACCTCGGCGTCGAAGAGGACCAGCGGATGCAGGTTGCCGTCGCCGGCGTGGAAGACGTTGGCGATCCGCAGGCCGTAGCGCTGCGCGATCTCCGCGATCCGGCGCAGAACGTAGGGCAGAGTGCTCCGGGGGATCACCCCGTCCATGACGTAGAAATCCGGGCTGATCCGCCCCATCGCGCCGAAGGCTCCCTTGCGCCCGGCCCAGAGCAGGGCCCGCTCGCGGGCCGACCGGGCCACCCGCACCTCGCGGGCGCCGCACTCCCGGCAGACCGCCGCCAGCCCCTCGGCCAGGTCGTCGAGGCCATCGCGCAGCCCCTCGACCTCCACCAGCAGGACCGCTCCGGCGTCGCGCGGGTAGCCGGCGTGAACCGCCTCCTCGACCGCCTGAATCGAGAGATTGTCCATCATCTCCAGGGCCGCCGGCACCACGCCCCGGGCGATGATCGTCGAGACGGCGTTGCTGGCGTCGTCCACCGTGTCAAAAACCGCCAGAAGGGTCTTGACCGCCTCGGGCAGCGGGCAGAGACGGACGATCACCTTGGTGACGATCCCCAGCGTGCCCTCGGAGCCGCAGAGGAGGCCGGTGAGATCGTAGCCCGGCATGTCCAGCGCCTTGCCGCCCACCCAGACGATCTCGCCGTCGGGCAGGACCACCTCCAGCCCCAGGACGTGGTTGGTGGTCACCCCGTAGAGAAGGGTATGGGGACCGCCCGAGTTCTCGGCCACGTTGCCGCCGATGGTGCAGGCCTTCTGGCTCGAGGGATCGGGGACGAAGTACAGGCCGTAGGGGGCGACCGCGTTCGAGATGTGGAGGTTCACCACCCCGGGCTCGACCACCGCCCGCAGGTTCTCGACATCGATCTCGAGAATGCGGTTCATCCGGTTGAGGGCGATGAGCACGCCGCCCTCGACCGGGAGCGACCCGCCGGAGAGGCCCGTGCCCGCCCCGCGCGGGGTGAAGGGGACGCCCAGTTCGTTGCAGATCTTCACCACCGCGCTGACCTGCTCGGCCGAGGTGGGGAAGACCACCGCCTCGGGCAGCGCCCGGTCGATGGAGGCATCGTACTCGTAGACCATCAGTTCGTAGTCTTCCCAGAGGACGTTCTCGCGGCCCAGGACCGCGATCAGCCGCTCGGCCAACTGCCGGTTCGCCATCGGTGCCCCCCTCGGCCGCCGGGCTGGCGACCACTCTGGCCTCATGGTAGCCGTTCGCCGGCGGGACTGTCAACCAGGCGCCAGCGCTGCGGTCCCGCCCGCCAGCGGCGGCCAGCGGCGCGCGCGGGGCGTCTGGCTTGTCAGGCGGGCTTCGGGCCTCTATCATGGGCCGTGCCCGGACGGCGTCTGCTCGCCAGCGAGCGATGACCGGAGATCCTCTCCGGTCGGTGGAAGGAGGAGCCGATGCGTATTACCGAACTGCGGGTCACGCCCCTGGCGGTCCCCGACCCGCCGCTCCGCAACTCCTGGGGCGTTCACGAGCCCTTCGCCCTGCGGACCCTGGTCGAACTGGTAACCGACGAGGGCCTGGTCGGGCTGGGCGAGACCTATGGCGGCGAGGCCATGGTCCGTGCCCTCCAGAACGCCGCCCGCCACGTCGTTGGCGCCGACCCCTACCAGCTGGAGCCGTTGCGTCGGCTCATCAACAACCCGCGGGTCTACGCCCCGATCGAGGTCGCCTGCCTCGACCTTATCGGCAAGGCCACCGGCCGGCCGGTCTGTGACCTGCTGGGCGGGCGGGTCCGCGACCGCGTCGAGTTCGCCGCCTACCTGTTCTTCAAGTACGCCGGCGACGATGAGTGGGGGGAGGTGCTGACACCGGAGCAGATGGTCGATCTGGCCCGGACGTTCCGCCGGCGCTACGGCTTCCGCTGTCTCAAGGTCAAGGGGGGTGTCCTGCCGCCGGAGGAGGAGATCCGGACGATGCGGCTCCTGCGCGAGGCCTTCCCCGACTGCCGCCTGCGGATCGACCCCAACGCTGTCTGGAGCGTCGAGACCAGTCTGCGCGTCGCCTATGCCCTGCGCGACCTGGACCTGGAGTACCTCGAGGATCCCACGCCCGGCATCACCGGTATGGCGCTGGTGGCCCAGAAGACCCACATTCCTCTCGCCACCAATATGTGTGTCACCCAGTTCGAGCACATCCCTGAGGCCGTGCGCGCCGGGGCGGTCCAGGTCATCCTGGGCGACCACCACGCGTGGGGCGGGCTGACGGCCTATAAAACGCTCGGCGCCATCTGTGAGACCTTCTGCCTGGGCCTCTCCCAGCACTCCAACACCCACCTGGGGGTCTCGATGGCGGCGATGATCCACGCCGGCGCCGCCATCCCCCAGCTGCGCTACGCCAGCGACACCCACTACCCCTGGCAGACCGAGGATATCATCAAGGGCGGCAAGCTGCCGATCCGCGACGGTTACATGGAGGTCCCCAAGGGACCGGGCCTGGGGGTCGAGATCGACCCGGACCAGGTGGCGAAACTGGCCGAACTCTACGCCAGACGTCCCCAGGTGGCCCGCGACGACGTGACCGAGATGCGCCGGCGCGACCCCACCTGGCTGCCGCTCCGCCCCCGGTGGTGAGCGATGCGGCTGGGCTGCTGCGCTCGTCTGGAACAGGCCGAGATCGTCCTGGCCGCTGGCTTCGATTATCTCGAACTGCCGGTGGCCACGGTCCGCCCCGAGGAACCGGCGGCGGCCTTCGCCACCGTGGCCGCCCAGATCCGCCGCTGGCCCCTCCGGCCCGAGGCCTTCAACGTCTTTCTGCCCTCCAGCCTGCCGGTCGTCGGGCCGGCGGTCGACCGGGTGGCGGTCCAGCGCTATGTCCAGACCGCCACCGAGCGGCTGGCCGACCTGGGGGCGGCGGTCCTGGTCTTCGGCAGCGCCGGGGCCCGGCGCCGGCCCGACGACTTCCCTCCCGAGCGGGCCTGGCAGCAGCTCTGTGACTTCGCCCGCCTGGCCGGTGACGAGGCCGGACGTCGGGGGATCACCCTGGTCATCGAACCCATCACCCGCCGCGTGGCCAACACGATCACCTCGGTCCAGGAGGCGCTGGCCCTGGCCCGGGCGATTGACCACCCGGCCGTCCGCGTCCTGGCCGATCTCTACCACATGGCCGAGGACGACGAGCCGCTGGAGGTCATCCTGACCGCCGGCCCCTGGCTGCGGCACGTCCACGTGCCGGTGCCTGACCTTCCGATGCTGACCTCGACCGGCCGGGTCTACGACCACCACCGGTTCTTGCGGTTGCTCCGCGAGGCCGGCTACACCGGGCGCATCAGCGTCGAGGACAACGGCCGGCGCTTCCGCGACCTGGGCCGCGAGGCCCCGGCGGTCGCGCAGGCCCTGCGGGCGTGGTGGGCGGCCGTTTAGGGCCAGGCCAGGTCGTGGGCGAACATCACCAGGCCGGTCAGCGGCTTGGGGTAGAAGTAGGTGGACTTGGGTGGCATCCGGTCGCCAGCCAGGGCGACGGCGATGACGCTCTCGACCTCCACCGGCTTGAGGAGAAAGGCCACGCTGGCCAAGCCGGCCCGCACCCGGGCCACCGCCTCGGCGGCGTCGCGGGTGTAGGTCACCTGGGCCCCGGCCGCGAGCAGCGGGTCGAGGACCAGAACCTGCAGGAGCCCCACGTCGAGGGTCCGCCAGGTTGGCGGCCCGTCCCAGTCGGCCGGCGCCTGGAGCGGGCCGAGGCGCAGGCGGTCGCCATCGAGACCGAAGACGGCCAGCGTCGGTTGGCCGACCCGGGCGGCGAGGGCCCGGAGGCGCTCGGGCAGCCAGCGGTCGAGATCGGCCGTCGGCAGCGGCTCGACCGTCCAGGACCCGGCGCCGGCCGCGCGCTGGAGCAGCGCCGCCACCTGCACTGGCGGCGCTCCCTCGACCAGACGGTGGGTCGGGCGGATGACCAGACCGGGGTCGGTGCTCTCGACGATGTGCATCAGCACGAACTCCCAGGGGGCCTGGGGGTTCAGGCCGTGGCCGGCGCGCTGCTCCGCCCGGTAGGCCAGAGCCGTCTCGTAGCGGTGGTGGCCGTCGGCGATGAAGAGCGGCTGGTCGGCCAGGGCGCTGACGACCGCATCCTGGAGCGCCCGGTCGGTGATCGCCCAGAGGCGCTGGGAGGGCGCCGCCTCGGGGACGGTGATGCTCTCAAAGGCCAGGGTCGCCACCGGCGGCGTGGCCGTCACCCGTTCGGCCACGGTGGCGAGAGCCGGAAGGGGCCCCCGGGCCAGGGCCAGGACCGGGCTGAACTGGGTTCGGCAGGCCCGCAGCAGGGCCAGGCGGTCGGCCTTGGGCCGGGGCATGGTGCGCTCGTGGGGGTAGACGACCCCTTCCTCCCACTCGGCCAGGCGGACAGCGGCGATCAGGCTGCGACGGCTCAGAACGCGCCCGGCCTCGGGGAAAGTCTCCTCCAGGAGATAGAGGGCCGGAGTCGGATCGGGCCGCAGGAGGCCCCGGCGCAGCCATTCGGCGAGGGTGGCGGCGGCGCGGGTGTAGCGGTTGTTCTCGGGCGTATCGTCGGGCTGCTCCTGGCCGAACTCCAGTCGGATGACGTTGTAGGGGTGGCGGGCGTAGTAGGCGGCCTGCTGCTCCGGGGTGATGATGTCATAGGGGCCGGTGAGCAGGTACTCGAGGGGACCCGCCCGGTCGGGATCGTAGCGCAGGCCGCGGAACGGCCGGACCTCGGGCATCTAGTCCTCCGGGACCTTCTGCAGAAGTTCCTGGATCACGTGGTCGGGAGTGATCCCTTCCATCTCCGCCTGCAGGTTCAGGATCAGGCGATGGCGCAGGGCCGGCGGGGCCACGGCCCGGACATCTTCGTAGGCCACGTTGTAGCGCCCTTCCAGCAGGGCCCGGATCTTGGCCGCCAGGACGATGGCCTGGGCGCCGCGCGGGCTCGAGCCGTAGCGCACATACTCCCGGGTGACGCTCGGCGCCCCTGGCTGGTGGGGGTCGCTGGCCAGCACCAGCCGGCTGACGTAGTCCAGGACATGGCTGGCGATCGGCACCTCCCGGACCAGCTGGGAGATGCGCAGCAGGGTCTTGGCGTCGGCCACTTTCTGGACGGTCGGCTGAGCGCTGGTGGTCGTGCGGACCAGAATCTCGTTGAGCTCCTCCCGCGAGGGGTACCTGACCTGCAGTTTGAAAAAGAAGCGGTCCATCTGGGCCTCGGGCAGGGGATAGGTCCCCTCCATTTCCATGGGGTTCTGGGTAGCCATCACGAAGAACGGCTGCGGCAGGGGATGAACCGTTTTGGCCACGGTGACTGTCTGCTCCTGCATCGCCTCCAGCAGCGCCGACTGGGTCTTGGGGGTCGCCCGGTTGATCTCGTCGGCCAGGACCAGGTTGGCGAAGATCGGCCCCGGCTCGAAGCGGAAGTACTTGTGGCCGTTCTCATCCTCGGCCACGATGTTGGTGCCGGTGATGTCGGCCGGCATCAGGTCCGGGGTGAACTGGATCCGACTGAAACTGAGATCCAGCGCCTCGGCCAGGACGCGCACCAGGAGCGTCTTGCCCAGCCCGGGGACCCCTTCCAGCAGGCTGTGGCCCCGGGCCAGGAGCGAGATCACCACGCCGCGTACCACCTCCCGCTGGCCGACGATGACCTTGGCCACCTCCTGCTCGATGGCCTGAACGGTCCGCTGGAGTTGCTCAACCGACATTGGAGGGGATCCCGCCATCCCGCTGCCTCCTTCCACTGTCACACTTGGCCTCATTTTACCATATCTGAGGGCGTCGGCCAGTGGCCGGTCGCTGGCTCGACTCCCCGCGCTGGGGCGCCTCTGGGGAGAGTTCCGGCGCTCCGGCCCCTCCCCTCTTGACAGGCAGCGTTGGGCGTGCTATATAGAGAGTGCGCACCGGGTCGCACCGGAGGCGCCAGTCGGACTCCCAGAAGGGGGTGGCGGGCATGCGTCAGCACCCGATGAAGAAGCCGCGCGCCCTGTATGGAGTCTGGCAGGTGGACAGGGAAGGCCCTGCGTGCTAGCGGCACGCAGGGCGTGACGACCTCAGGCCCTCACCCCGTTGCGTGTATCGGTTGGCCGGTGTTCGTGCAGGAACCGGGCCACAGGAGACGGGTCTGAATGACCAGGTCGGGGTGGGGGCCTGATTTTTTGGCCTCCCCGAGGAGGTGTGGCGACTCGTATCGCCTGGAGCCGATGGGAAGTCCAGCGTGAAACTGATCATCGCCATCGTTCACGACCACGACGCCGGTCCCATTGTTGACGCCCTGGTCAGCCGCGACTACCGGGTGACCCGTATCAACACCTCGGGCGGGTTCCTCCGCCGGGGCAATGCTACCCTCCTCATCGGCGTCGAGGACGAACAGGTCCCCGACGTCATCGCCCTTATCCGGGCCAACGTTCAGCCCCACCCGTCCGGCGGTGAGAAGCCGGGCGCGGGCACGATCTTCGTTCTGAACGTCGCCCGTTTCATCCGGGTCTGACCCCCTGGCACGGGCTTTGCGCGGCGGGCACCAACGCCCAGCGGAGATGCGCGATGCCCGAGCCGATCGCCCTCGCTCCCGCGGACCGGTTGAGCGCTTCGCGGGAAGAGGTCTTTAAGTGCCGGACCTGCGGTGCGATGTTCCCCACGTTCGGCGCGGCTGAGGGAACCTGCCCGGTCTGCGGCACTCTCAACCGCCGCCCGCAGGCCGAGGTCCTCGAAGCCTCGCGCGAGGAGTTCTGAGCCCCCATCCCCGCGACTGCGGTCACCCTATCCGGGCCGCCGACCGGCCGGGGGTGGCCTCCGGCCTGACGGACGACCCGACGCGTCCTTCTGGCGCTGGTCGGATTCGCCGCCGGTCTCTTCGGCAGGGGCTGCGACGGTCTCCTGACGCCTGGCGTCGCCTGTGCTATAATGCCCTCACCGACGCTCGCGGAGGAGGACCGGCGATGCTGCAGGTGGAGCCGGCCAAGATCACCCGGCTGCGGGAACTGGCCGTCGAGGCCCGAAAGCTGATCGTCCAGGCCATCTACACCGCCAAGGCTGGGCACCTGGGCGGCCCGCTCTCGGCCACCGATCTTCTCGTCGCCCTCTACTTCGATGTGCTGCGGATCGATCCCCAGCGGCCCGACTGGGAGGACCGTGACCGCTTCATCCTCTCCAAAGGCCATGCGGCCATCGCCTACTACGTGGTCATGGCCCTGCGCGGATACTTCCCGGTGGAGGAGGTCTTCACCTTCGACGCCATCAACTCCCGCCTCCAGGGCCATCCGGATATGACCAAGCTGCCCGGGGTCGACATGTCCACCGGCTCGCTGGGCCAGGGCCTCTCGCCCGGCGTCGGCATGGCCCTGGGGGCCAAGCTGCTGGGCAAGGACTTCCGCACCTGGGTCATGCTGGGCGATGGGGAGATCCAGGAGGGGCAGATCTGGGAGGCCGCTTTCGTCGCCAGCCGCTATCGCCTGGACAACCTGACCGCCATCCTCGACTACAACCGCCTCCAGCAGTACGGTTGGACCGCCGAGTGGCAGGGGCAGAAGCGCCGGCCGCGTCTCTCCATCGAAGATCCCCAGCGCAAGTTCGCCGCCTTCGGCTGGCACGTCCTGGAGTGCGACGGCCACGATATGGCCCAGATTCTCGAGGCCTGCTACGCCGCGCGCGAGCACCGTGGTGAGCCGACCATTATCATCGCCCACACCGTCAAGGGCAAGGGTGTCTCGTTTATGGAGAACGACTACAACTGGCACGCGAAGGTGCCGACGGAAGAAGAACTGCGGCTGGCGCTGGCGGAGCTCGAAGCCCAGCGCCCGCATGCCTCCTAGGAGGAGCCCATGGCGCCGAAGATGCTGGCCATGCGCGAGGTCTGGGCCGCCACGCTGGTCGAGCTGGCTCCCCTCTATCCCCGGATGCTGGTTCTGGATGGCGATCTGGCCAACTCGACCCGGGCCGAGGTCTTTGAGGCCGCCTATCCCGATCGTTTTCTGGAGATGGGGATCGCCGAGCAGAACATGATGGGCGTGGCCGCCGGTCTGGCCACCCTGGGCTTCATCCCCTGGCTGAGCAGTTTCGCCGCCTTTCTGACCCATCGCGACCTCGACCAGTTGCGGGTGGTGGTCGCCCAGCCCAATCTCAACGTCAAACTCGGCGCCGGCTACAGCGGCCTGCTGACCTCCAAGACCGGCAAGACCCACCAGGACGTCCAGGATCTGGCCATCATGCGGGCCATGCCCAATATGACCGTGGTGGCCCCGGCCGATGGCGTCGAACTGCGTCTGGCTATGTACGCCATTATGGAGCACCATGGCCCGACCTACCTTCGCCTGACCCGTGACCCCGCTCCCTGCCTCTTCGACGAGAGCCACCGGTTTGTCCTGGGCAAGGCGGTGGTCGTCCGCGAGGGCAGCGACCTCACCATCATCAGCACCGGCGCCCAGACCGTGCGGGCGGCGGAGGCCGCCGATCTCCTGGCCCGCGAGGGCATCAGCGTGCACCTGCTGCACGTGCCGACCCTGAAACCGCTGGATGTCGAGGCGATCGTGGCCGCCGCTGACCGGACCGGTGTGGTCCTGACGACCGAGGAGCACAACATCATCGGCGGTCTGGGGGCTGCGGTCGCCGAAACGCTGGGGGAGCACCGGCCCACGCCGATGCTGCGGCACGGGATCAACGACTGCTACGGCGAGTCGGGGCCCAACGAGGCGCTGCTCGACAAATACGGGCTCAGCGCGCCGCACATCGCCGCGGCGGCCCGGCGGCTTCTGGAGCGGGTCCACAGCCGCCGCCCGCCGGCGCCGACCGGCCACCGCTGACCCACCGACCCCTACCGGCGACTCTCCTGCGGCCTCCAGGGAACCCCTGGAGGCCGTTTTTCCCGGCTGGCACGGACTGTGCACCACCCCCGGTCCCCGTGCGCGGGGATAACTTGTGGCCGGAGGTGGAAGCGATGGTTCGTGAACCGCCGGTGCTGCCGATGATCCCGTGGGGGGCGATCGTCGCCGGGACGGTCCTGACGCTCGCGGTCACGCTGCTTCTGACCGTCCTGGGTGTCGCCATCGGTCTGATGACGCCTGGCCCGACGCCGGGCGGGGTCGCCCTGGCCTGGGCGATCATCACCGTTCTCATTGCCTTCTTCCTGGGGGGCTGGAGCGCGGTGGTGCTGGCCGGGGGCCCGGCTCCGAGCGTCGCGCTGGTCATCGGTCTGCTGGTCTGGGCGACCACCACGCTGGTGGTGCTGGTGCTCTCGGTGCTGCTGCCGGGGCTGCTCGGGCTCTTCGCCCCGGTGACCCCGACCCTGGGGGCGGTCACCAGTCCGGTGGTGGCGGCCTGGACGACCCTGGGGGTGCTGATCGCCACGCTGATCGCCGCTCTGCTCGGAGCCTACCTGGCGGCGGTAAGCCTGCGCGTCCGGCCAGCCTGAGGCTGTTCGCCTTCTGGGGCTGCACCGGCGCCGTTCCCCCCCTCGGCGCCGGTGTTTTTCTCTGACCCGCAGGGTCGGTGTCCCTGGTCGCCCTCAGTCGGGCTCGGAGATTGTCGCCCCGGTGTGATGACGCCTCTTCGACCGGTCCCGGCGGGGCGGATCGGCTCGCCGGGGGGGCCCGGACCCGACCTCTGGTCGGCAGAGGCCGGGTCCGGTTCAGGGCCCTGGGGGGAGTGAGGCGCCGCTCCGCGATAAGACGGTCGCCGGGCACACGCCGCCCCTGTGCCCGGTGCCAGGGGGACGTTTTCGGCCCGGGGCACTCAGCCCCGGATCGCGAAGCCCCGGAACTGGCCGCTGTAGGGTTCCCAGTGCACCTCCACGCGGGTCACCCGCGCCAGCGGTGGCCCCTGGTGACACCAGGCGATGACCGCCTCCACCGCCGGCCGTTCTCCCTCCAGCACGGCCTCCACCCGCCCGTCGGGCAGGTTGCGAACCCAGCCGCTGACGCCCCGGCGGGTGGCCTCCTCGCGCAGGCTGTCCCGGAAAAAGACGCCCTGGACCCGCCCGCTGATATACACGTGGGCGCGAACCTTCTCCACCGCCTATCCCTCCCCGATTGTTCGTCAAGATGGCCGCTCGGCAAAGCGCCCGCCAGGCCTGTCGGCGGTGGCCGGGCCGGTCACGCGCCGGCGGGCTCGACGGAGCCGCTTACGGCTGGGGCCGGCTTCCACCGGCCCGGGCCACCTGCTATCATAGCGCACAATCAGACTGCACCTCAGGAGCGCGCGATGCTGCGTTTAGGACTTATCGGCTGCGGCCGGATCGTTGAAGAGAGCCACGCCCCGGCCCTGCTCCGCCTGCGCGACCGCGTCCAGGTCGTCGCCCTGGCCGACCCTTCTCCCGAGCGTCAGCATCGGATCGGCGATCTCCTTGACGTTCCTCCGGCGGCCCGCTTCGCCGACTACCGCGAGATGCTCCGCCGGGTCCGGCTGGACTGCGTCGACATCGCTCTACCGCACTTCCTGCACGCGCCGGCGGTTCTGGACTGTGCGGCGGCCGGCGTCCACATCCTTCTGGAGAAGCCGATGGCCACCAGCCTGGAGGAGGCCGACCGCATGCTGGCGGCCGTCGAACGGGCCGGGGTCATCTTTTCGGTGATTCACAATTACCTCTATCGGCCGGCCGAGCAGGCTGCTCTGCGGCTGATCGGCGAAGGCCGGATCGGCCGGCCTTTCCTGGTGCGCAGCGAGGGTCTGGGCGGCAGCCACTACCGGGGTGCCACGGGCTACGACCCCGACTGGCGCACCCGGGCCAGCCGATCGGGCGGGGGCTGTCTCATCGACAACGCCTACCATAACCTCTACCTCTGCCAGGCTCTTCTGCAGTCGCCGGTCGAGACCGTCTACGCCCGGATCCGCACCTATTTCCACCCCATTGAGGTTGAGGACACGGCCCTGCTCCTCCTGGAGCACGCCAATGGCGGCACCTCCAGCGTCCAGGTCAGCTGGGCGGTCCCGGCCGGCGGCCAGCGCGTCCAGGAGGTCCACGGGACCGGCGGCACGATCGCCTTCGGCCGTGATGGCCAGCCGCTGGCCGTCTTCCGCCAGGCCCTGGGGGCCTGGGAGTACCCGCCGGTCGAGGGCGCGGAGGGCAACGGCTTCCCGGCCTTCTTCGCCGCCTTTTTCGCCGCCCTCGAACAGGGCGCGCCCCCGCCGGTGACCGGGACCGAGGCCCGCTGGAACCTGGCGGTGGTGCTGGCCGCCTACGAGGCGGGGCGCACCGGCCGGCCGGTGCGGGTCAGCGCCTGACTAAGACGGCCCGGCCGCCCGCGCCACCACCGCGCCCCAGACCGGGCCAGCCCCGGCCGCCTGGAGGGCCTGGGCACAGGCCTCCAGGGTGCTCCCGGTGGTGCAGACGTCGTCCACCAGCAGGATAGGGCGTCCCGCTGCCGGGGCGGCGCGGAAGGCTCCACGCACGTTCTGCCGCCGTTCGGCGGCGGTCAGCCCGACCTGAGGCGGCGTGGGCCGCCAGCGCTGGAGCAGGTCCGGCCGCACCGGTCGCTCCACGCGCCGGCCCAGGGCCTCGGCCAGGAGATCGGCCTGGTTGAATCCCCGCTGGCGGCGCCGGCGCGGATGCAGAGGAACCGGTACGATGACCAGCCCCGGCGGCAGCGGCCAGGAGAGGCCGTCGGCCGGCGGACCGGGGCGCGTCAGGCCGGCCAGCAGAAGGTCGGTCAGCACCGGCGCCAGCTGACGCCGCCCGCCGTACTTGAAAGCGTGGATCAGCCGCTGGACCGGGCCGGTGTAGACGAATTCGACGCGCAGGCCGGCGATGGCCGGTGAGCCCCGCCGACAGGCGGGGCAGAGCCCGCGTCCGGGCTGACCACAGCGCCGGCAGCGTTCGGCCGGGAGGCGTGACAGGTTCGCGCGACAGGCGGGGCAGAGCCACGCTCCGTAGCGGTGGCAGCCGTAGCAGCGCGGCGGCAGCAGAAGATCGGCCAGGGCCTGGAAGGCGGTCCGGAGCCAGGCGCGGGGGTCGGGCTTGTCGCGACCCGGGTCAGTCGGTAGAATCACGCTGAGAGCCCCAGAGCGAAGGAGTGCACCGATGCCTCTCTACGAGTACGAGTGCCGCGCCTGTGCGACGACCTTCGAGCGCCTGAGCACCTTCGCCCAGGCCGATACGGCGGTCGCCTGTCCGCACTGTGGCCAGACGGCCCGGCGCCGGCTCTCGACCTTCGTCGCCGTGAGCCGGAGCGCTGGCGGCGCGACCCAGACGGTCGCGGGCGGCTGCGCCTGCAGCCGGGGCGGTGGCTGCGCCTGCGGCGGCTAGTTGGCCGGCCGGGCGTAGCGCCACTGATAGGTCAGGTGGGTGGCCGGCAGAAGCAGCAGCGGCCGCTGCTCGACGGTGATGACCGCCTGCGGGTAGGTGTTGCGCAGGAAACTGATGAGCCCACCCCGACGGGTCAGGGCCCGGTCCAGGGTCTCGGGGTTGCCGATCGCCTGGAAGAGATAGGGCGGCCGGAGCGCGACTCCGTTGACCATCACCCCGCCGCTGGTGGCGACGACCGGCGTCGAGAGGACGATCCGCTCGCCATTGAGGGCGATGGCCTCGGCCCCGGCGTTCCGCAGCTCGTTGATGAGGTCGAGCACGTCCTCGGCCCGCAGGTCGGCGGTGATCCGGACCTCGACGCCCGGACCGCTGGCCTCCTTGAGGCCGTTGATCAGCCGCAGTTTCTCCAGTTCGGCGACCATGGCCGCCGCCTGGTCGCCCTCCAGGTCGTGTTCCATCTCGGCGGCCTGCAGACGCAGGCGATCTACCTCCTGACGGAGCGCCAGGTTGCTCTCATAAAGCGAGCCGATGATCGTCGTCTGGTCAGCCGGGGCTTCGGCCAGGTATTTGGCCAGTTTGCTCTGCGTGCGAAACTGCACCATGAGCATCAGTCCCAGAAGCACGCACACCACAAAGAGCGCGATCTGGGCGGTCCGCCGCTGCATGGCTCTCACCGCCGACCCTGCGAGCGCAGGGGGACCGTTCCGTCGGGGGGGCTGGCCACCCGGATGTCCAGGCTCCCGGTGAAGGCTGGGATCGTCACCTCCGGCAGGCGGCTCACCGTGAACTGCAGCCCGTAGGCCTTCACCCGGTTCTTGAGCGCCCGCAGCGACTGGGGACTGTTCAGCGTCGCCTCGAGCGTGTTTGGATCGCCGACGGCCAGGAATTCGTAGGGTGGCGAGGTGCGGGTGTCGTTGATAAGGATCGTCGAGCCCACGCAGTAGATCGAGGTCGTGCTGACGATCCGCTCGCCGTTGATGGCGATGGCCTCGGCGCCGCCTGCCCAGAGGGTGTTGACGATGTCGCGCAGCTGGTATTCGTGCACGATGTAGAGGCTGGGGTCGTCCTGGGGCGGGATCGTTTTGACGGGGCTGTCGTCCAGCACCACCCGGATGCCCGGTCCGCGGACGGGGACCAGCCCGGCCAGGAGTTTCTGGCGGGCCAGTTCGGCGGTGAGCGTCTGCAGCGCGCCCCGGTGGAGGGCGGCCTGCTCCTGCCGGGCGGCGATGGTCGCCCGCAGGTCGGCGATCTGGCGCTTCAGGTCGGCCTGCTCGGCTTCCAGCCGCTGGATGGTGATGAGGGCGCTCTCGCGCCGGGACTCGGCGGTGATCAGCTGGCGCACCGCCCGGGTCTGGAGCTGGGCGGCGATGAACAGTCCCAGAACCACGGCCAGGAGAGTCATCGCCAGCGTCGTCCGGGCGACCGCCCGGCGGGTGGTCCGGGCCAGGTAGCGGGCGGTGATCCACCATGTCCGGACCTCGTGGCCGAGCGACCGCACCCAGGCGTGCGAGAGTCCGCGCCGGAGGGGCAGCGAGTGCTCACCTGAGGCACGCATCCGGTTCTACCCCCTTCGGGCGCTCAGAACCAGCGCCAGCGTTCCGATCACGATCAACCCCAGGGCCAGGAGAGCGGTACGCCAGGCGATGGTCAGACTGGCCATAAACCAGAACTGCCAGGGGAACATCTGAATGAGGCGGTCGGTCCGCGGGTCGAGGATCCAGTAGTCGTTGGCGAACGAGAGAAGGTGGAACCGGACGAAGAAGTTGTGGAAGTCCAGGACAGCGGCGGCCCCCAGGGCCCCGATCAGCAGCAGGGTCAGGCCGCCCCCCAGCAGGGCGGCCGTCCCCAGCAGCGGGATGGCCGCCGCGCCCCGCCAGAGAAGGAGACCCACCGTCACCAGCGCGGCCGCCCCGAGCGTCGCCCACTGGACCCGTCCGACCCACCAGACCAGGTGGCGGACGTCCTCCATGTGAAGGAGTTCGCGCTGGTTGAAGGTGTCGGATGGGGCGCCGCTGGCCGCCAGCGCCTGGGGCAGACTTTCGGTGGGGGTCTGGAAGTAGCGGATGATCCCGGCGTTGATGGCCCGGAGTTCGGGGAGCGTCAGAGCGGTGGTTCGGCCGAGGGCGAAGCGCTGCTGGCCCTCTTCGTAGAAGCGGGCGTCGTAGAGGAGGGTGTTGACGGTGAGACTGACCAGTGCCAGCGGCAGGCACACCACCAGCACCAGCACGCCCAGAGCCTGAGGCAGAGCCGCAGACCACGCCGGCCGCAGGACGATCTCCACCCGCGTCTCCCGTCTGGAGAAGCCACCCGCCCGAGTCCGGAGCCCGCCCGGACTAGTTCCATGTTATCCCACCCCTGTGGCCAGCGTCAATGGCCGGGCTGACCGGCGTTGGTCATGCGACCTTGGCGGGGCGGTGGCGCCGTGGTATAATCGCGTGTGGCACCAGCGCCTTTCCGCGTGCGAAAGGCCGGGCGAGGAGCGGCCAGGTTGCTCACAGCCTACGGATATATCGCCATCTTCGCCGGGATCGCCATCCTGTTTGGCCTGGTCCCGCTTTTCCTGTCGCGTCTGCTGAGCCCCCGGCGGCCGGAGGCGGTCAAACTCGCGGCCTACGAATGCGGTCTTGAGCCCACCGGTTCGGGCTGGGTGCGGTTCCACGCCGGGTTCTATCTCTACGCGCTGGCCTTCGTCCTGTTCGACGTCGAGGTCGTCTTCCTGTACCCCTGGGCGGTGGTGCACCAGCAGTTCGGGCTCCTGGCGTTCGTCGAGATGGCGCTCTTCCTGGCGGTCCTGGGCCTCGGCCTGCTCTACGCGGTGCGCAAGAAGGCGCTCCACTGGTGGTGAGACGCGTGACCGAGGCGTCGGCGGCGTGGCTGGTCGGAGGGGCCGGCCTCAGCCCACTGCCGGACTGGCTGCTGGCCGCGCTCCGGGGCGTGGTCTTCATCGGCGCCCTCCTGGCCAGCCTGACCCTGGCGGTGATGAGCATGATCTACCTGGAGCGGCGGGTCATCGCCCTGATGCAGAGCCGGGTGGGCCCCAATCGGGTCGGACCGGAGGGACTGCTCCAGCCGCTGGCCGACGTCCTGAAACTCCTGGGCAAGGAGGATATCATCCCCGCCGGCGCGGACCGCGTCGTCTTCAGCCTGGCGCCGCTGGTGATGGTTGTCTCGGCCCTGCTGGCCTACGCGGTCATCCCCTTCAGCGAGGGGCTGGTCCTGACCGACCTGAACATCGGTCTGGTCTACGTCCTGGCGGTCGGCTCGCTGAGCACCATCGGGGTGCTGATGGCCGGCTGGGGATCGAACAACAAGTTCGCCCTGCTGGGGGCGATGCGGGCGGCCGCCCAGATCGTCAGCTACGAGGTCCCGCTGGTTCTCTCGGTGGTCGGCGTGGTCCTGTTGACCGGCTCGCTCTCGCTGACCCGGATCGTCGAGGCCCAGACCGTGCCGTTTCTTCTCCTGCAGCCTCTGGGGTTCCTGGTCTTCCTGACCGCCTCGCTGGCTGAACTCAACCGCACGCCGTTCGATCTGCTGGAGGCTGAGTCGGAGATCATCGCCGGCTACCATACCGAGTACTCGGGCATCCGCTTCGCCCTCTTCTTTCTGGCCGAATATCTGAACACGCTGACAGCCGCCGCCCTGGCGACCACGCTCTTCCTGGGTGGCTGGCGCGGGCCTCTCCTCCCCCCATGGCTATGGTTCATTCTCAAGGTCTACCTTGTCTTCTTCGTCATCATGTGGCTGCGCGGCACCCTGCCGCGTGTCCGGATCGACCAGATGCTCGGCCTGGCCTGGAAGATCCTGGTTCCCCTGGCCCTGCTGAACATTCTTTTGACCAGCGCCGGCCTGTCGCTGGTCCAGGCGGCCCGGCCCGGAGGGCTGGCGTGACCGATCCCCTGGTGGTCCTGGCCTTCTACAGCCTGGCCGGCCTCCTGGTGGGCTCGGCCCTGGCGGTGGTCCTGCTCCCGCGGATCGTCCACGCCGCCCTGATGCTGGTGGTCTTCTTTATCGGGACGGCGGGCCTTTTCGTTCTGCTCCAGGCGGAGTTCCTGGCGGCGGTCCAGGTGCTCATCTACGCTGGCGCGGTCACGGTTCTTATTCTCTTCGCCATCATGCTGACGCAGCAGGCCCAGGCGCCGGGGTCGAACGCCTTCAACCGCCAGCGTCTCCTGGCGGCGCCGGTGGCCGCCGGGGTTCTGGGGGCGCTGGTGGGAGGGCTGGGGGGGACGGCCTGGCCGGCGCCACCGCCGGTGGCGGAGGATCTCACCCCACGCCTGGGCAGCCTCCTCCTCCGCGAGTATCTCCTGCCGTTCGAGGTCGCCTCGGTCCTGCTGCTGGTCGCGCTGGTTGGGGCGATCGTGGTCGCCCGGGAGCGGTGAGATGACACTGGTGCCGGTGACACTCGCCCACGTCCTGGCCCTGAGCGCGGCGGTCTTCGCCATTGGCCTGTACGCGGTCCTGGCCAAGCGCCATGTGGTGGCGGTCCTGATGGGCGTGGAGCTGATGTTCAATGCGGTCAACATCGCCCTGGTGGGGGCGGCCCGCTTTCTCCCGGCCGGGGGGCCGGCGCCGGGGCCGCTGGCCGGGCAGGTTCTGGCGCTCTTTGTCATCACCGTGGCCGCTGCCGAGGCCGCCGTCGCCCTGGCCCTGCTCCTGGCGGTCTACCGCCAGCGACGCACGGTGAACCTCGACGACATCTCGCTCCTGCGAGGGTAGTGGCCGGTGGAGACGGTTCTGCTCTGGCTGGTGCCGACGGCGCCACTGGTCGGCTTCGGACTTATCGGCAGCGGCCGCTGGCCCCGGGCCAGCGGGCTCCTGGCGGTGGGGAGCGTCGCGCTGGCGAGTGTTGTGGCCTGGGGGCTGCTCGGACTGCTGGTCGGCCGCGCCCCGGCGGATCGGGAGATCGCCGTCAGCCTCACCTGGTTTCAGGTCGGGTCGCTCGTCGTGCCCTTCGGTCTCCGACTGGACCCGCTGGCGGCGATCATGCTGGTCGTGGTGGCGACGGTCAGCCTGCTGGTTCAGATCTACTCGCTGGGATATATGGCCGACGATCGGGGCCAGCGTCGCTACTTCGCGGTCATGGCCCTGTTCACGGCGGCCATGCTGGGGCTGGCTCTGAGCGTGAGCCTCGTCCAGTTTTTCCTCTGCTGGGAGCTGGTCGGGCTCTGTTCGTATCTGCTCATCGGCCACTGGTACGAGCGGCCGGCGGCGGCCGCAGCGGCCAAGAAGGCCTTCCTCACCACCCGTCTGGGCGACCTGGGGCTGCTGGTCGGCATTATTCTCCTGTATCGGGAGAGCGGGACGTTTTCGCTGGCCGAACTGGAGCAGGCGGCCCGGGTGGGCGCCCTCGGTGGTGCGGCGCTGACGGTGGCGACGCTGCTGCTCTTCGCCGGCGCGGTGGGGAAGTCGGCCCAGTTCCCGTTGCACGTCTGGCTGCCCGACGCGATGGAGGGGCCGACGCCGGTCTCGGCGCTCATCCACGCCGCCACGATGGTGGCGGCGGGGGTCTACCTGGTGGGGCGGACCTTCCCGCTCTTTCTGGCTGCCACCCCCGATGTCCTGGCCCTGGTCGCCGGCCTGGGCGCCTTTACGGCCCTCTTCGCGGCGACCCAGGCCCTGGTGATGCGCGATATCAAACGGGTCCTGGCCTTTTCGACGATCTCTCAGCTCGGCTATATGTTCGTCGGCCTGGGGCTGGGCGGTCTGGCGGCCGGCCTCTTCCACCTGATGACCCATGCGGTCTTTAAGGCGCTCCTCTTTCTGGCCGCCGGCTGCGTCATCCACGCCCTGCACGAGCAGGACCTCTTCCGGCTCGGCGGTCTGGGGCGGGCGTTGCGCTGGACCACCGGGGCCTTTGCCCTGGGGGCGCTGGCTCTGGCCGGGCTGCCGCCGCTGGCCGGCTTCTGGAGCAAGGACGAGATTCTGGTGCTGGCGGCGGCGCGCGGCGAGACGGTGCTGCTGGGGGTGCTGCTGATAACGGGCTTCCTGACCGCCCTCTACATCGCCCGGGCGTTCTGGCTGGCCTTCGGGGGAGTGCGGCGACCGGCGGTGGTGGCCGGGGCGGCGCCCGCTCTGCACGAACCCCCGGTCATGACCGGACCGCTGCTGGTCCTGATGGGGCTGACTGTCCTCGCCGGCCTGCCCGGAGCACCGCCCCTGGGCCACTGGCTGGAGACGTTCCTGACCGGTGAGCCGCCGGCGCCGGCGGAGGCGGGGGCCGTGCCGTGGCTGGCCACCGGCCTGAGCCTGCTGGGCCTCGGGCTGGCCTGGCGGCTGTACCGGTGGGCGGAGCGCGAGCCGCTGGAGCGGCTGGGGCCAGTCTACCGTCTGCTCATCAACCGGTACTATCTGGACCACCTCTACACCTGGCTGGTCGGGCGAGCCTGGCTGGCGGTGGCTGAGGGGTGCCGCTGGGTCGACCAGCGGGTGGTCGATGGCCTGGTGAACGGCCTGGCCTGGCTGGCCCGGTCCGGGGCGACGGCGGGCGCGCGCCTGCAGACCGGCCAGGTCTCTACCTACATCCTGGCGGCCTTCGCCGGCGCGATCGTGCTGTGGCTGGTGCTTCTGGGAGGGCGGGGCTGATGCTGACGCTCGTCATTCTCTGGCCGCTGCTTGGCGCTCTCCTCATCGCCCTCCTGCCACGGACGGCGGTGGCCTGGCCCCGCCGGGTGGCGGCGGGGGTCGCCGGCAGCCTGCTCCTGAGCACCGTGGGACTGACCGTCTGGCTGATCGGTGCGGCGGAGGGGTTTCGCGAGGCACGCCCCTGGATCCCGGAGCTGGGGATCGGTTATCACCTGGCGCTGGACGGGTTGAACGCCCCGCTGGTGCTGCTCACGGCCTTCCTCACCTTCATCGCCGTCCTGGGCTCGTGGGCGCACACCGACCGGCCGCACCTCTATTTCAGTCTGTTGCTGCTGCTGGAGGCCGGCGTCCTGGGGGTCTTTCTGGCCTTCGATCTCCTGCTCTTCTTTCTCTTCTGGGAGCTCGAACTCATTCCCATGTATTTTCTCATCGGGCTGTGGGGTGGACCCCGCCGGGAGTACGCGGCCCTCAAGTTCGTGCTCTACACCCTGGCGGGCAGCGTTCTGCTCCTGGCTGGCCTGCTTCTCCTGTATATCCAGAGCCGTCCCTCCACCACCGATCTGCTGGCTCTGACCGCCCTGGTCCCGCACCTGGCCCCGGAGGTGCGGACGCTCGTCTGCCTGCTCTTTCTGGGCAATTTCGCCGTCAAGCTGCCCATCTTCCCGTTCCACACCTGGCTGCCGGACGCCCACGTTGAGGCGCCGACGCCGGTCAGCGTGCTGCTGGCCGGGGTGCTGCTCAAGCTGGGCGGCTACGGCCTGGTGCGGCTGAACGTCGGGCTGTTCCCCGAGGTCGTTCGGGACCTCAGTCTGCCCCTGGGCGTTCTGGCGGTGGTCAACGTGCTCTACGGCGCGGCGGTCTCGCTGGTCCAGCGTGATCTCAAGGCGCTGGTCGCCTATTCGTCGATCAGCCACATGGGCTACGTTCTGCTGGGGCTGGCGGCCCTGACGCCGGTGGCCCTGAGCGGGGCGGTGTTCCAGATGGTCAGCCACGGCCTTATCACCGGCCTTCTCTTCCTGCTGGTCGGGGCGCTGGCCGAGCGCACCCACACCCGCGAGATCGCCGCTCTGGGCGGTCTGGCCGGGCGCCTGCCCCGGCTGGCCACCGGCTTTGTTCTGGCCGGGCTGGCCGCTCTGGGTCTGCCGGGGATGAGCGGTTTTGTGGCCGAGTTCCTGGTGCTGGTGGGGGCTTTCGGGCGGCTGCCGGTTCTGACGCTGGCGGCGGCCGGAGGGCTGGTCCTGGCGGCCGGCTATATTCTCTGGCTGCTCCAGCGGGCCTTCTTCGGTCCGCTGCGCCCGCAGTGGGCGACGCTGACCGATCTGCGGGCCGGCGAACTGGTCCCGGTGGTCCTTCTGCTCCTGGCCATCCTGGGGCTGGGGCTCTATCCGGCCCCGCTTCTGGCCGTCATCGCCAGCGGCCTGGGGTCACTGGGGCAGCGGGCGGCGGTGTGAGAGGGAGTCTATGGCGCTCGGGCTTCTGGCTCCGGAGCTGACGGTCTTCGGGCTGGCGCTGCTGGTCCTGGGCCTGGACCTGGTCCTGCCCGACCATCGGCGCCCGCTCCTGGGGTATCTTGTCGCCGCCGGTCTGCTGGGCGCGATCGTCCTGACCGCCGGTCTGGCCGGGCAGCGGGCGGTGATCCTCTTCGAGACGCTGGTGGTGGACGACCTGGCGATCTTTTTCAAGCTGCTTTTTCTCAGCGCCGCCCTCCTGCTCTCTCTGACCGCAGTCGACTATCTGCGCGAGCGGGCTCTCCCGCCAGGGGAGTACTTCGCCCTGCTGCTCGGGGCGACGGCCGGCTTTCTTCTTCTGGCCTCGGCCCGGGAGTTCGTCAGCCTGTACGTGGCCCTGGAACTCTCAGCCCTCTGCCTGTATCTGCTGGCCGGTTTCGAGCGGCGGACACCCCAGTCGCCCGAGGCCGGGCTGAAGTATGTGCTGATGGGGGCGGCGGGGTCGGCCGCTTTGCTCTACGGGATCGCCCTGCTCTTCGCCCTGACCGGGACGATGGACCTGGCGCGGCTGGGCCAGGTTCTGGCCGCACCGACGCCGCTGACGCTCCTGGCGGCGGTTCTGCTGGTGGCGGGTCTGGGTGTCAAGGTGGCTGCGGTGCCCTTCCACATGTGGGTGCCGGATGTGTACCAGGGGGCGCCGACGCCGGTGACCGCTTTTCTGGCGGTGGCCTCCAAGGCGGCCGGATTCGCGGTGCTGCTGCGGGTCTGTGAGACCGCCCTCGGGGCGCTGGCGGACCTCTGGCCGCTCCTTTTCGGCGGGTTGGCGGCGCTGACGATGACGGTGGGTAATCTCCTGGCCCTGCCGCAGACGGACCTCAAGCGCCTGCTGGGGTACTCCAGCGTCGCCCAGGCCGGCTACGCTCTCATGGGGCTGGCGGTGGCCAGTCCGGCGCTGGCCGCCAGCCTGGTTTTCTTCCTGCTGACCTACCTGTGGACGACGCTGGCAACCTTCCTGGTCGTGGTCTTTTTCTCCGCTCGCTTGGGAAGCGATGAGATCGCCGCCTATCAGGGGCTTGGGCGTGAGGCTCCGCGTCTGCTGGTCTTTAGCCTGACGGTCGGTCTGCTCTCGCTCATCGGTCTGCCGCCGATGGCCGGTTTTATCGGCAAGGTTTATCTCTTTGCCACGGCGCTTGGGCAGGGTCTGCTCTGGCTGGTCGTCCTTGCGCTCTTCAACACGGCTCTCTCGGCGGCCTACTATCTGCGGGTCCTGCGGGCGCTGTTCCTGCAGGAGAGTTCGGAGCCGCCGCCGGCGTTGAAGGTGCCGCGGACGCTTCAGGCGGCGCTGGCGGTGGCGTTGCTCGGGCTCTTCGGGGTCGGGCTCTACCCCGGGCCGTTTCTGAGCGCGGCGGCGCGGGCCGTCCAGGTCCTGTTCCCCTGACACGGGTGAAACTTGTTAAAATTCTCTGGTGCTTCCCTGTCGCGTCTGACAGGCGAGATCGGGACTGTGTGGAGGAGAGAGGATGGCTGACCGGCCCCGCCGGTACGTGATCGTCGGCAACGGGATTGCCGGCACGACGGCGGCTGAGACCTTGCGCAAAAACGATCCCACCTGCACCATCGATCTCCTGACCGACGAGCCCTACCCGCTCTACAACCGGCTGGCGCTCCCGCCCTTTCTCAAGGGCAAGGTCTCGGAGCAGAAGGTCTACATCCGGAGCCGGGAGTTCCATGAGCGGCTCGGGATCACCCTGCGCCTGGAGACGCCGGTCATCGGCGTGGACCTGGCCGAGCGGGTGGTGCTGACGGCCCGGGGCGAGGCGCTCCCTTTCGACGCGCTGCTCATCGCCACCGGGGGCCGGCCGAACCGGTTGCCGGTGCCCGGCGGCGACTGTGAGGGAGTCTACAACTTCCAGACCCTCGATGACGCCAAGGCGATCAACGAGCGGCTGCGGCTGGCCCGCCAGGCGGTGACGGTCGGTGGCAGCTACATCGCCTACGAGTTGACCGAGGCCTTCCGGGCTCGCGGGCTGGCGGTCACCTGGATCATGCGCGGCCCGTGGTTCCTGCGCCGGCTCCTGGACGCCGAGGGCGGGGCTCTGGTCGACGCCATCGCCCGCGAGCACGGTGTCGAGGTGGTCCACGGCGAGGAGATCGCCCGGATCGAGGGCCGTGACGGGATGGTGACCCGCGTCTACACCACCGGCGGCCGGGAGTATCCGGCCGATATCGTGGGCGTCGGCATCGGGATCACGCGGAACGTGGCGTTCCTGCGTGAGACGCCCCTCACCATCCGCACCGGCGTGGTCACCGACGAGTACCTTTTCACCGGCGTGCCGGGGGTCTACGCCGCCGGCGACGTGGCCGAGTTCTTCGACCGGACGATCGGTCAACATAACATCATGGGGACCTGGGATAACGCCACCGTCCACGGCAAGGTGGTGGCGGTGAACATGGCCGGCGGCTGCCAGCCCTACGAAGAGGTGCCGACCTATTCGACCACCCTCTTCGACTCGCGCATTCTGAGCATCGGGGTGACGCCGGAGAACCGCCCGGACCTCGAGGCGGTCAGCTGGATCGATTGGACGACCCGCACCTACCGCCGGCTCTTCTTCCTGGAGGACCGGCTGGTCGGAGCGGTCTTCATCGGCGACCGCCGGGGCCGGACGAAGGTGCTCGAGCTCATTCGCCAGCGGGAGCGGATCGCCGATAAGCAGGCCCTGGTCGCCGCGCTGTGAGCGCTCCCAGCGCTAGTGCCCTTTGGGGGCCGGCGCGCCTTTCTCGCCGAAGCGGAACGGGCTGAACGGTTCCAGCGGGATCGGGCTGGGGGCGCCGGTGACCAGGGCGGCGACGATCTCGGCGGTGGCCGGGGCGGTCCCGATGCCGTTGGGACCGTGGCCGGTGGCGTAGTACAGCCCGTCGAGGGCCGCCGGGCCGATGATCGGCAGACCGTCGGGCGACATAGGCCGGAAGCCGGTCCAGAGTTCAACCAGCGGCGCCTCGGCCAGGGAGGGCACGAGGTCGAGGGCCGACTGCAGCAGCCAGGCGACGCCGCCGGCGGTGAGGCTGGCGTCGTAGCCCACGTACTCGCGGGTGGCGCCGACAACAATCCGTCCATCCAGGCGCGGCACCAGGTAGGGGTCGCCGATCTTCTGGACGACGCGCCGGAGCGGGATGGGGCCCTGCCGGAGGGCCAGGATCTGCCCCCGCTGGGGGACGACCGGGACCGGCGGCGCGCAGCCGGCGATCTGCCCGGCCCAGCTGCCGGCGGCGTTGACGACCACCGGGGCGGAGAAGTCGCCGAGGAGGGTGTGCACACCGGTCACCCGCCCGCCCTGCTGCCGAATGGCCAGCACGCCGGCGCCGCTGACGATCGGGACGTCGGCCTGGCGGAGGGCGATCTCGACAACCCGCACCAGCCGGCGGTTGTCCACCTGGCCGCCCGGCAGGAGCAGGGCCCCGATCACCCGCTCGCCCAGGGCCGGTTCGAGGGCGCGCAGCTCGGCGCCCTGGACGAAGGCGAGGTCGTATCCGGCGGCCTGGCCCTGAACGGCCTGCTGGTGGAGGGCCTGAGCCTCGTCGGGTGAGAGGGCGGGGATGAGCCAGCCGGGGGTCGTGTATTCGATATCGAGGCCCGTCTCCGCCCGCAGGGCGGCGGCCAGGGTGGGGTAGAGGGCCACGCTCCGACGATGGAGGAGGGCGGGCGGCGAAGGATCCCAGGGGGCGGCATCGCCGACGATACCGGCGGCCGCCCAGGAGGCCTGGCGGCCGGGCTGGTCGCGGTCGAGGACGATGACCGTGAGGCCCTTCTGGTGGAGGGCGCGGGCGATAAGCAGCCCGATGATCCCGCCGCCGATGACCAGTGCGTCAGCCTGTCTGCGGGGTGGCACAGCGCTCTCCTGTTGGCGGTCTGACCAGGGTGTGTCGTCCAGATTATAGCCGATGGCTGGGCGGTCTGGCAGCCGTGGGCGGAGCGGGCCTGTGGTATAATCGGGGCCGACCCGGCCGGCGAGGCCGGAGCGACCCAACCGCAGTCAGGAGGAGAGGCCGGTGAGGATCCTGCGCTACGACCAGGATGGGGTAGCCCGCTACGGACTGCTGGAGGCCGATGGGACGGTGCGCGAACTGGTCGGCTCGCCGTTCGGACCAGCCGCGCCGGGGGCAGTGGTCGGCCCGGTGACGGACCTGCGCCTGCTGCCGCCGGTCGAGCCTCCCAAGATCATCTGCGTCGGCCTGAACTACCGCGAGCACATCCGCGAAACCAATGCCCAGACCCCCGAGTTTCCCATGCTCTTTATGAAGCCCCGGACGGCCCTGGTGGGCCACGGCCAGCCCATCGTCTACCCCCGGCTGAGCAAGGTCGTGCACTACGAGGCCGAACTGGCGGTGGTGATCGGCCGGCGGGCCCGCCGGGTCAGCCCGGAGCAGGCGCTGGACTACGTCCTGGGCTACACCTGCGCCAACGATGTCAGCGCGCGTGACTGGCAGCGGCGCGAGATGGCCCACGGTTTCCTCTTCTGGGGCAAGGGCTTCGATACTTTCGCCCCGCTCGGCCCCTGGATCGTCACCGATATCGATGCCAGTGACCTGGCCATCACCCTGCGTCTGAACGGCGAGGTGCGGCAGGCCGCCCGGACGTCCGATCTGCTGTTCACCGTCCCGCGTCTGATCAGCGATATCTCGCAGGCGGTGACGCTTGAACCGGGTGACGTGATCCTGACCGGCACCCCTTCGGGGGTGGGACCGATCCAGCCGGGCGACGTGGTCGAGGTCGAGATCGAGAAGATCGGCGTTCTGCGCAATCCGGTCGTGGCGGAGGAATAAAGAAGGGCGCCCGACCGGTGAGACAAGCCCCTCTCTGGTCGGGCGCCCGTAATGCTGCGGGACGCAGAGAATCAGGCGTCAGTCCGCGACTTATCGCTGGCCGCCGAGGGAGAGGAGGGAGTGGGCGCGCTCTCCTCCTCTTCCCGGATCGATTTACGGAACTCGCGGATACCGCGTCCGAGTGCGCCTCCCACTTCGGCCAGTTTGCCGGCGCCGAAGATGAGAATCACGATCAGCAGAATGATAATCAGTTCAGCCGGACCGAGATTGGGCATCGCTCATTCCCCCCGTTGTCGGCACTCCTCCTACCGCCAACCCCCGGCATCTCTGTGCGCGTGCGAACCAGCATCCCCGCCAGGGTTCAACGGCCACAGTTTACCAGAAACGTCGGCGGTTTGCAACGGGGGGCTGTGAGGGGCACTGTCACTTGTGCGGTGGGCGAGTTTGGGGAAAGGGCTCTCCCGCGCCTCTCGGCTGTTTCTTCGGGGCCCTTCTCCTCACGCCACCTGGAGGTGAGAGAGGAGCAGGGCC
>CACRXC010000079.1_pt1 | contig 45993 bp, 51 predicted proteins | sample 5377091 | NCBI WGS metagenome assembly CACRXC01 (sample SAMEA6061845, study PRJEB28556) | metagenome | reverse complement strand
TGGGGCTTGCTCACCCGCACGGCCGCGACGATCCTGGCCCATACTCTTCTGCGCCTCCGCCTGGTCTGAACAATGAACCCACATCATGCGCCTGAGGCGACCCTCAGACCACTTCCGCAAACAGGAGCCCGGAGAGCGTCTCAGCCGAATCGCAGGGGGTCAAGGCGAACGATGCCCGGGACCCGGTCGAAGTCGGCGTCGGCGGAGATGATCCGGTCGATACGGACCCGCTCCATCACCGCCAGGTGGAGGCAGTCCCGGGGCGAAAGGCCCGCGCCTTTAAGGGTTTCCAGCAGCTCCCCGGCCCGCCGCACGTCGGCCGCCCCCACCGGCAGAACCCCATCCGGCGAGAAAATGTCGATAAGGTCCTCGACCAGGCGCAGGCCCACATCAGGCCGGCCCCGCCGCCAGTAGATATACAGGGCCTCCTGGAGGGCCTCGGCCGAGGTCACAGCCTCGAGGTCACCCCGGACGACAGCCTCAAGGACGCGCCGGCAGGCTGCCCGGTAGGAATGTTCCGGGCCGGTGGCATAAATGGCAACGTTTATGTCGATGAAGTATCGCAGAGGCGAGCCTCCGCCAGCTCCCGTTCAAGGACCGGCCATTCGTCCACCGGCACGTCGATGGCAAACAGGTCCTTAAGGGCCGCCTCCCTCTTCCGGCGGCGCCATTCGGCAAGAAGTCGTTCAAAGGCCTCCCGCCCCAGGTCCGAAAGACTGCGGCCGGTCTCGCGGGCAACCTCCTCCAGCTCACGCCGCAAGGCTTCCGGAACCAGAACCTGAATCCGACTCTGACTCATATGCTCCTACCCATAGCTGGCGGTTAGATTTTAGCGGGTAGATCAGGATGGCACAACCCACATTCCCGACCGGCCGTCCTCGCGCAAGGCGGCGGCCAAACTGGGCCGGGGCCTCTAGGGGAGGCTGTCGGCCAGCGCCCGCCGGAGCAGGGCGAGGCTCTCCCGCAGACCCTCGTCGGGCGGGGCCTGGCCCTCGCTCTCGATGGAGAGGTAGCCGCGGAAGCCGGCCTCGCTGAGTATCTGCCCGATCCGGCGGTAATCGAGGTCGGCGGTGTAGTAGAGGCCGCCGCCGATGTAGGTCTTGGCGTGGACCAGGGCGGTGTGGGGCGCCAGGGCGGCCATCTCGGCGTAGGGATCGGGGCAGAAAACGAAGTTGCCGGTGTCGAGGGCGACCCGGAGCCAGGGCGAGTCGGTCCCCTGCAGAATGCGGAGAACCCCGGCCGCCGTCCCGGTCAGTCCCCAGTGGTTCTCCAACAGCAGCGTCACCCCCCGCTGGCCGGCGTAGTCGCAGACCGTCCGGAAGGCGGCGATGGTCCAGGCGTAGGCCTCGTCCTCGCTGTAGCCGGGGAGCGGCGGCTCGACCCCGCGGGCCGCCATCAAGGCGGCGAAATCGCGGACCGTTCCCCAGCGGCCGCCGAAGACCCGGACGCCGAAGGCCCCCAGGGTCGCGGCCACGTCGATCCAGCGGCAGACGATAGCGATCTGCCGCTGGCGCTCGGCCGGATCGGGGGTGACGAAATTGTGGTGGGCCGAGACGGCCACGATGGCCAGGCCGTTCTGGCCGGCCCGCTGGCGGAGCCGGGCCAGGTCCTCGGGGGCGGTGCTCTCCAGGTGCAGGCCCAGGATCTCGATCCCGTTCAGCCCCAGGGCGGCGCAGCGGTCGACCATCTCGGCCAGGCTGGGCCGGGTCTGCCCCTCCGGCCCCCGGCCCAGCCGGTGGAACGAGTAGGTCGAGGCCGCCAGGCTCCAGCGGCCGAGCCTCACGGCAGCGCCCCGTCGGCCCGCAGGCGCTCCAGCGCCCGCTCGAAGCCGGTGACGGTCCGCTCGACGTCCTCCGGCGTGTGCACGGCCGAGACGATGAGCGAGGGACCGGAGACGTTGATCCCCTCGAGGGCCATGGCGATCCGGAACTTGTTGTTGAAGACGCGCGGGGGCACCCGCGGCTCGGCGAACTTCAGGCTGATGAGCGAGACCTCGCCCCCGGCCTCGACGGCCACGCCCTGCCGGCGGGCGACCTCGGTGAAGCCGGCGCGGATCTGGTCGGCGATGGCCGTCGCCGTCCGCTGGATCTCGGGGTGGCGGACGATCTCCAGGCAGGCGATGCCGGCCGCGGCCGAGAGGGGGTTGGCGTTGAAGGTGCCGGGGTGGTTGATACGGCCGAAGCGCAGCCACTGGGGGTCGTCGCGGAACTCCAGGAGGGCCATGATCTCCTTCTTCCCGGCCACGGCCCCGCCGGGGAGCCCCCCGGCCAGGATCTTGGCCAGGGCGGTGAGATCCGGGGTGACGCCGAAGTACTCCTGGGCTCCGCCGGGGGCGTAGCGGAAGCCGGTCACCACCTCGTCGAAGATGAGGACCACGCCGTGCTGCCGGGTGAGATCGCGGACCTGCCGCAGGTACTCGGTCCCGGCGCCGTTGCAGAGCATGATGACCCCGGCGATGTCGTCACGCGCGGCCAGAAGCTGGCGCAGAGCCTCGATATCCTTGAAGGGGACGTGCAGCACCGTGCTGGCCGTCTCCTGAGGGACGCCCGCCGAGATCGGCACCTCCCACGGCGGCTGCATGGCCACCGTGGCGTAGTCGTGCCAGCCGTGGAAATGCCCCTGGATTTTGACGATCTTGCTCTTGCCGGTGTAGGCCCGGGCCAGGCGCATGGCCATCATCGTCGCCTCGGTGCCCGAGCTGAAGAACTTCACCCGCTCGGCCGAGGGGACGATCTGCTGGACCAGTTCGCCCCAGCGGACCTCCAGTTCGGTCGAGCCGCCGTAGTGGGTCCCCTTCTGCAGCTGGGCGCTCACCGCCGCCATAATGGCCGGGTGGCAGTGGCCCAGGAGCAGCGCCCCGTGCCCGCTCCAGTAGTCCACGTACTCGTTGCCGTCCACGTCCCAGGCCCGCGAGCCGTGGCCCCGGCTGATGTAGACCGGGTGGGGCTGGACGTAGCGGCTGTCATGGGTGACGCCGCTGGGGAAGACGTTGACCGCCCGCCGGTAGAGCTCGGCCGAGGTCGGACAACGGGCCGTGTACTCCTCCTCCAGAGTCAGACGCCGGACCTGGGCTGCCATGCTGCGCCTCCGTCTGCGGTGATGACCGACCTCATCCTACCTCCGGTCTGGCTGCCCGTCAAGACGATCCGGGCCGGCTCAGGGCCGGATGACCGTGCCGTCGAGACGGCGGATCGGCGGCCAGGAGCCGTTGAGGGGATCGTCGCTGGGGAAGGGATACCGGGCCGCCTTGGCCTCGTCGATGTCGATCCCCAGGCCGGGCTGGTCGTTGGGCCAGAGGTAGCCGTCGCGGACCTCCGGCGTGCCGGGGAAGACCTCGCGGGCCGCCTCGCTGAAGAGGTGGGCCTCCTGAATGCCGAAATTGTAGCAGGCCAGGTCGAGCATAAGGTTGGCGGCGTGGCCCACCGGCGAGACGTCGCCCGGCCCGTGCCAGGCGGTGCGCACCCCGAAGAATTCGCAGAGGGCGGCGATCTTGCGCCCCACGCTCAGACCGCCCACGTCGGAGAGATGGACCCGGATGAAATCAATGAGGCGGTCGCGGATGAGCGGCACGTACTCGTTGGGATTGGTGAAGAGCTCACCCATCGCGATGGGGATGGCCGTCTGCTGGCGCAGCAGACGGAAGTAGTCGATGTCCTCGGGGGCGAAGGGGTCCTCCAGGAAGAAGAGCCGGTAGGGCTCCAGCGCCTTGGCCAGCTGGATGGCCTGGATCGGCGGCACCCGCTCGTGGATGTCGTGGAGGAGCTCCACCTCCCAGCCGAGGCGGCTCCGCAGGTGCTCGAAGAGCCGGGGGATCAGGTGGACGTAGGGCGAGGGCTCCCAGGTCGGCTGGCCGGGCAGGCTGGTCGCCCGGGCGCCGTAGGTGGCCAGGTTGGGGACGGCCACCTGGCAGCGGATGTAGCGGAAGCCCTGCTCCAGAAACCGACGGGCGTTATCCTCGACCTCGGCGAAGTCGCGCCCCGAGGCGTGGACGTAGACGGCGGCCGCCTGGCGGCACTTGCCGCCCAGGAGCTGGTAGACCGGCATCCCGGCCCGCTTGCCCTTGATATCCCAGAGGGCCATATCCACCCCGCTCAGGGCGTTGTTGAGGACCGGCCCGTTGCGCCAGTAGGAGCTGACGAACGCCGACTGCCAGATGTCCTCGATGTCGTCGGGGTTTTTGCCGAGGAGGAACGGCTTCAGGTACTGCTCGACGGCGGTGACCACGGCGTGGGCCCGCTGGGTGAAGGTGGCGCAGCCCAGACCGTAGAGACCGGGATCGCTGGTCTCGACCTTGACCACCACCAGACGGATGCCTTCGGGAGCGGTGCAGATGGTCTTGACGTTGGTGATAGTGAGCGCCATGGGTCTCCTTTCGCCCGGTGCTCGGGCCCCGGGCCGGCCCTATTTAACGGCGCCGCCGGCCGGCTGTCAACGGCCGTGGTGGCAGAAATTTTTACGGTCCTCTAAGATCAGGGCGGCCGGTTTTTGCCGCGCTTTTACCCGGTGGGCGCCGATGCTACCAGGTGGAGGTCGGGCATGGTTCTCTCCGATCGCGACATCCTGGTCTATCTGCAACAGGGGAAGATCAAGATCACGCCCCCGCCGGACCTGGCGACCCAGCTGGGCTCCTGCTCCATCGACTTCCGGCTGGGCCACACCTTTATGGTCTTCGAGCACAGCCGCTACGCCTGTATCGACCCCCGCCAGCCGGTGCCGATGGACGAGCTCATGAAAAAGGTCGTCATCCCCGACGGCGAGGCGTTCATCATGCAGCCGGGCGAGTTCGTGCTGGCCTCGACCCTGGAGACCCTGGAACTGGCCGACGACGTGGTGGCCCGGCTGGAGGGGCGGAGCAGTCTGGCCCGCCTGGGGATCATCGTCCACTCGACAGCCGCTCTCTTCGAGCCGGGCTGGGTGGGGACGCCGACGATGGAACTGGGCAACCTGGGACGGATGCCGGTGGCCCTCTACCCGGGGATGCGCATCTGCGCCTTCACCTTCGAGCCGCTCTCCTCGCCGGCCCTCACCCCCTACCGCTGCAAGCCGGGCAACAAGTACGCCGGGCAGCGCGAGCCCCGGCCGAGCCGCCTGCTTGAGGAGTGGCGATGACCTTCGACCCGCGGGTGACGCTGGTCCGGACCGAGTCGGCCCAGCATCCCTTCGCCCTGACGGTCGCCTCGGCCTGGAGCTGCTACGCCGCCCGGCCAGCCCCGGTCGAGAACGTCCTGCGCCTCTGGGAGGCGACCGACGACCCGGAGCGGCTGGCCCGGCGGGCGCGGGCGGCCGCCCTCTACCAGAGCCTGTTCGCCGCCGGCCACCACACCACCTTCCAGCACGCCACCTTCGTGTTCATCATCGACGGGGTCTCGCGTCTGGCGATCTGGGCTTTCCTGCACGCCCACCCCTACTACAACTCCGAGCAGGTCAGCCAGCGCTACCGCGAGGTCACCCCCCGCAACGTCGTCGTGCCCCCCCTCCCGCCGGCCGCCGAGACGATCTACCGGGCGGCGGTGGAGCAGGCCCTGGCCGGCTACCAGCGGCTCACCGCGATCCTTCTGCCGGTGGTCCAGGAGGCCTACGCCACGGTCTTCCCGGCCCGGGTGCGCTCGAGCCGGCCGGCGCTGCAGGCGAAGGTGGCCCGCGACCTCCAGCGACGGGCCCAGGAGGTGGCCCGCTACGTCCTGCCCCTGGGCATCAGCGCCCACCTCTACCACACGATCAACGGCCTCACCCTCCTGCGCTACCACGTCCTGGCCAGCCAGCCCGACGCCCCGACCGAGGTGCGGATCCTGGTGGACCGGATGGTGGCCGCCGTCCAGGCGGTGGATCCCCACTTCCTGGGAGCCCCCGGGCACCCGCTGGACCTGCGGGTGCTGGCGCTGGAGGAGACCCTGGAGTACCAGGCCTGGCGGGCGTTCTGCCAGGCCCTTCAGGGCTGTGCCGATGAGCGCTTCTTTGTCGAGTTCGACCGCGACCTGGGGGAGCTGAACTCCCGCCTGGTCGACTACCCGGCCGACGGCGAGCGGCTGCTGGCCGACGCCGTCCGCGCCGTGCTGGGCCAGCCCCGGGTGGCCATGAGCGACGCGGAGGCCATCGCCCTGGTCCTGGACCCGCGACGCAACCCCTACCTGGGGCACCCGCTCTTTCTCGGGATGCACTCCAAACTCATGCAGGCCCTGGGGCACCTGCGCTTTGTCTTCCAGAAGAAGATCTCGGGGGCCGAGGCCGCCCAGAACCAGCGCCACCGCGGGATGACCATCTCGGCCCCGCTGCTCTGGGCCCACCTGCGCCCGGAGCCGGACGTGGTGGTCCCCTGGCTCATCGCCCAGCACCCGCCGGCCCGGGCGGTCTTCGAGGAGACGGTCGCCGCCCTCTGGAGCGCCAAGAACCGCCTCCTGGCCATGGGGGTCAGCCCGGAGTACGCCGCCTACCTTCTGCCCAACGCCCACGCCGTGCGCTTCTACGAGTCGGGCACCCTCCTCAACTACTTCTGGAAATGGATCAAGCGGCTCTGCTACGACGCCCAGCGCGAGATCTTCCTCACCGCCGTCCAGGAGGTCGCGCAGGTCAGCCGGGTGCTGCCGACCATCGGTCGGTACCTGAGCCGGCCGCCCTGCGTCCTGCGAGCCGAGACCGGAACCCGCCCCTACTGCCCGGAGGGCGAACGCTTCTGCGGGGTGCCGGTCTGGCAGGACTACGCTTTCGAGACGCTGGTGGCGCGCCGACGGCTCTGAACGCCCAGCCGGCGGGCCCCGACCCAAAGGAAAGGAGACGAGACCATGGCACCGTCACCGTTTCTCCCGGCGCTGATCGACGGCTGGGCGGCCTACCAGCAGCACCTCGTCCGGGCGCTGGCGCCTCTCTCGGCCGACCAGCTCGCCCTGCGGCCGGGCCCGACCCTGCGCTCGGTCGGTGAGAACGCCCGGCATCTGGTCCGGGCGCGGGCCAGCTGGTTCTTCCACGCCCTCGGCGAGGGCGACGACGCGATCGCCGCCATCGCTGACTGGGAGGCCCCCGGCGCTCCGCTGCGGACCGCCGCCGAACTGGTCGGCGGCCTGGAGACCACCTGGCAGCTGATCGCGAGCTGCCTCCGCCGGTGGGACGCGGCGACGCTGGCCGCCCCGTTCGAGCGAACCTGGCGGGGAGAGACCTACACCCTCACCCGGCAGTGGATCATCTGGCATCTGCTCGAGCACGACCTGCACCACGGCGGGGAGATCTCGCTGACCCTGGGGATGCACGGCCTGCCGGGACTGGCGCTTTAGACGTCAGACGCTGTCTCAGAAGACGCCGGCCGCCCCTCTGGCCGGGGCGGCCGGCCCGTGCTAGAATAGGGCTGTGCTCGCTGCCGCAGACGATCGCGATCGATGGGCCGGCGGCCGCCGGCAAGAGCACGGTCGGCGCCTGGCTGGCCCGCCGGCTCGGCTACCGGTATCTCGACACCGGCGTTCTCTACCGGGCCACGGCCTGGCTGGCCCAGACCGCCGGGGTCGCCCCGGACGACGAGCCGGCCATCGTCCGGTTGCTGGCGACGGCGTCGCTGCGACTGGAGCCCGGCGCGGGGGAGCTCCCGTTTCGTCTCTTCCTCAATGGGGAGGAGGTCGGCGCCGCGCTCTTCCGCCCCGAGGTCGAGGCGGTGGTCGCGGTGGTGGCCGCCCTGCCCGGCGTGCGGGCCGCCCTGCAGCCTCGCCAGCGGGCCCTGGCCCGGTCGGGGCCCTGCGTGGTCGTCGGGCGGGACATCGGGACGGTCATCCTGCCGGAGGCCGACCTGAAGATCTTTCTCACGGCCACGCTGGCGACCCGCGCCCGACGGCGCGCCGCTCAGTGGCGGGCCCGGGGGATCGCGGTCGATGACGAGGCGGTGCGGACCGATCTCCAGCGGCGCGACCGGTTGGAGACAGAGCGGGCGGTGGCGCCGCTGCGGCCGGCCCCCGACGCGCTGGTGGTCTGGACCGACCATCTGAGCGAAGAAGCGACCTGCCGCCTGGTGCTCGCCCTGGTCGCGAGCGCGGGCGGCTGGCACCGGATGGGCTGTTAGCGTGTGGTACTGGTTCGCCTGTGTTTCGGTGGCCCTCCTGCTGCGCCTGCTGGCGCGGCTGGAGATCCGGGGGCTGGAGAACTTTCCGCTCCACGGCCCGGCGATCCTCGTGGCTAATCACATCCATCTTTTCGACCCGCCGGTTCTGGGGGCGGTTCTCCCGCGGGTCATCATCTTTCTGGCCAAACGCGAACTCTTCCACACCCCGGTCCTCAACTGGATCGTGAGCCACTACAAGGCGCTCCCGCTCCGCCGGGGCGAGCCCGACCGCCAGGCGCTGCGGCGGGCCCTGGTGGTCCTGCGGAACGGCGGCGTCATCGGGATCTTCCCCGAGGGAACCCGGAGCCGGACCGGCGCCCTGCAGCGGGGACAGCCCGGCGTGGTCTACCTGGCCGCTCGCTCCGGGGCGCCGATCGTCCCGGTGGCCATCGAGGGGACCGACCGGTTCCAGTTCCCGGCCCTCTGGCGCCGGCCGCTGGTCCGCATCAGCATCGGCCGGCCGTTCACCCTGCCGGCCGAGCTGCTCCGGCGTGACCGCTGGGCCGAGGCCACAGATTTCATCATGCTGCGCCTCGCCGCCCTGCTTCCGCCCGAGCGCCGGGGTGTCTACGCGCCGGCGCTCGTCGGCGACTCGGCCCACCTGGTCCGCTGAGCGAACCGTCTCACAGCACCGGCCTGGGAGTTGCGCTATACTCCCCGGAGACCCAGGGGGGAGAACCGGTTCGGAGGCAGAGGCACGGATGTGCGGCATCGTCGGGTACATCGGCCACCGCAACGCCACCCCCCTCCTCCTGGAGGGGCTGCGCTGCCTGGAGTACCGTGGCTACGACTCGGCCGGCCTGGCTGTCCTGACAGAAGCGGGGATCGCCGTCCGCCGCAGCGTCGGCAAACTGGACAACCTGGCGGCCGTCCTGGCTGCCGACCCACCGGTCGGCACGGTGGGCATCGGCCACACCCGCTGGGCCACCCACGGCCGGCCCTCGACCGAGAACGCCCATCCCCACCGCGACTGCACCGACACCCTGGTGGTGGTCCACAACGGCATCGTCGAAAACTACCTGGCCCTCCGCCAGGAGCTGCGGGCCGCCGGCCACCTCTTCCGCTCCGAGACCGACACCGAGGTGATCGTCCACCTGGTGGAGCAGGCGGTGCGGGAGGGGGCGTCGCTGGTCGAGGCGGTCCGCTGGACCCTGCAGCGCCTGCAGGGCTATCACGCCCTGGTGGTGCTGAGCGCCCGGGAGCCCACCGCCCTCATCGCCGCCCGCCGGGGCCACGCCGGCGGGGTGGTCGTCGGCTACGGCCAGGGGGAGATGTTCGTCGCCTCGGACCTCCCGGCCCTCCTGTCCCACACCCGTGAGGTGGTCTTCCTGGAGGATGGGGAGATCGCCATCGTCGAACGCCAGGGGGCCCGCTACCTGGCCCTGGACGGGGCCCCCCGGCCGAAGCGCCCGCAGACGGTGCCCTGGGACCCGGTCAGCGCGGCCAAGGGCGGCTACAAGCACTTTATGCTGAAAGAGATCCACGAGCAGCCCCGCGCCCTGACCGACGTCCTGCGGGGCCGGCTGGTCCTTGACCCGCCGGGGGTGGCGCTGGAGGACGTCCCCTTCACCCCGGCCGAGATCCAGGCCCTCCAGCGGGTGGTCCTGGTCGGCTGCGGGACGGCCTGGCACGCCAGCCTCTGTGGCAAGTTCTTCGTGGAGACCCTGGCGCGGCTGCCGGCCGAGGTGGACTACGCCTCGGAGTTCCGCTACCGCGACCCCCTCCTGGGACCGGAGACGCTGCTGGTGGCCGTCACCCAGTCCGGCGAGACGGTCGACACCCTGGTCTCGCTGGAGGCGGGCCGGCGGCAGGGGGCCCGGACGCTGGCCGTGGTCAACGTGGTGGGCAGCCAGGCCAGCCGGCTGGCCGAGGGCCGGCTCTACCTGCACGCCGGCCCCGAAATCGGCGTGGCGGCCACCAAGACGTTCACCGCCCAGCTGGTGGCCCTGTATCTGCTGGCCCTCTTCCTGGGCCAGGCGCGGGGGATCCTGCCCCCGGCGACCCTGGCCGCCAGCCTGGAGAGCCTGCTGGCCCTGCCGGGGCAGGTGGGCCAGGTCCTGCAGGACGAGGAGCCGTACCGACGGCTGGCCGACCTCTACCACAAGCGGCGCGACTTTCTGTACCTGGGCCGGGGGGTCACCTACCCGATCGCCCTCGAGGGGGCGCTGAAACTCAAAGAGATCTCCTACATCCACGCCGAGGGCTACCCGGCCGGCGAGCTGAAGCACGGGCCCATCGCCCTCGTCGACGAGGAGATGCCGGTGGTGGTGCTGGCCCCACGCGATGGGGTCTACGAGAAGACCCTCAGCGCCATCGAACAGGTCAAGGCCCGGGGCGGCACGGTCATCGCGGTGGGGACGGCCGGCGACCCTCTCCTGCCGACCAAAGTGGACCATCTGCTGCCGGTGCCGGCGGCGCCGGGGCTGCTGGCGCCGGTGGTGCTGGCGGTGCCGCTGCAACTGCTGGCCTACTACATCGCCGTGCGGCGCGGCTGCGACGTGGACCAGCCCCGGCACCTGGCCAAGTCGGTGACGGTGGAGTAGACCGGTGAAGGTGCGGGCCGTCACCCTGGGCATCCCGGTGGACCTGGCCGTCGAGGCGGAAGTGGTCCAGCAGGCGGGCGAGGTGGCCGCCGTGGCCACCGCCGCCCTGAGCGCGGCCGGCTACCCGGTCCAGACGCGCCGGCTGATGGCGCCGCCGCTCTCGACCGTGCTGGCCGGTCAGCCTCCCGAGCGCCTGCCAGTCTACGCAGCCGACCTCGCCCGGGCGGCCGCCCGGGCGGGCTTCGACTTCTGCTCGCTGGGACCGGTCGTCGCCACCCGCCCCGAGGACCCGCTGGTCCTGCTGGACCGGCTGGCCGAGGTGCTGCTCGCCGACGAGCGGCTCTTCGCCAGCGTCCTGGCGGCCGGGCCCGGCGGCGTGCACCTGGCCGCTCTGCGCCAGGCCGCCCGGATCATCCTCACCCTGGCCCAGCGCACGCCCGAGGGGCTGGGCAACCTCCGCTTCGCCGTCCTGGCCCACTGCCCGCCGCTCACCCCCTTCTTTCCCGCCGGCTACCACGACGGGGGGCCGCCGGCCCTGGCCCTGGCGCTGGAGGCGGCCGACCTGGCGGTGGCGGCCTTCCGTCAGGCCCGCCGGCTGGCGGAGGCCGCCCAGCGGCTCCAGCATGCGCTTCTGGATCACGGCCAGCGGCTGCTGGCCGTGGTCGAAGACCTCACCCGGCGCTTTCCGGTGCGGTTTGTCGGCTTCGACCTCTCGCTGGCCCCCTTTCCGGAGCCCGGGGTCAGCATCGTCGAGGCCTTCGAGGCGCTGAGCGGGGGCACCTTCGGGGGAAGCGGCACCCTGGCCCTGGCCGCCTGGTTCACGCACGTCCTGCGCGGGGTCGGGTTGCCGCGGACCGGCTTCTCCGGCCTGATGCTGCCGGTCCTGGAGGACGGTCTCCTGGCCCAGCGGGTGGCCGCGGGGGATGTCGCCCTCGACACCCTGCTGGCCGCCTCGGCGGTCTGCGGCACCGGACTGGACACGGTGCCGCTGCCGGGCGATATCACCGCCGACCAGATCGTGGCCATTCTGCTCGACGTCTGTCTGCTGGCGCTGGCCCTGGGCAAGCCGCTCACCGCCCGGCTGATGCCGGTGCCGGGGCGGGCGGCCGGCGACTGGACCGCCTTCACCTTCCCCTATTTCGCCAACTCCCGTATCATGCCGGTGCCGGGCCGGGGGCTTCCTCGCCTCGCGCCCGACGAGACGTTCCTGGCCCTTTCCTGACGACGGCTGCCCATAAGGAGCGGAACCGATGGCCCTCTTCCTCCGTGAGCAGGATGTCGCCGACCTTCTGACCATGCGCGAGGCGCTTCAAGCGGTCGAGAAAGCCTTCCGCGAGCAGGGGCAGGGGCGCGCCCCCAACCAGCCCCGCCGGCGGGTGCGCCTGCCCCAGGGCGTCCTGCATGTCATGGCCGGGGCGGTGCCGGCCCTGGGCGGGATCGGCCTCAAGGCCTACACCACCTTCCGGGGCGGGGCCCGCTTTGTGGTCCTCCTCTTCGACAGTCAGGACGGCCGGCTGCTGGCGGTCATCGAGGCCAACCGGCTGGGGCAGCTGCGGACCGGCGCGGCCAGCGGGGTGGCCACCCGCTTTATGGCCCGCCTCGACGCCCGGGTGCTGGGGCTGCTGGGCGCCGGCCGCCAGGCCGAGACCCAGGTCGAAGCGATCTGCGCCGTGCGCCCCATTCACCGGGTCCAGGTCTACAGCCGCACCCCTGAACACCGCGCGCGCTTCGCCCGGACGCTGAGCGACCGGCTGGGGATCGCGGTGGTCCCGGTGGAGAGCGCGCGTCAGGCGGTCGAGGGGGCCGATGTCATCGTCACCGCCACCACCGCCAGCCAGCCGGTGCTCCTGGGCGAGTGGCTGACGCCGGGGGTGCACGTCAACGCCATCGGCGCGAACGCGGCCATCCGCCGCGAGCTCGACGAGCAGGCGGTGGCCCGGGCCGACCGGATCGCGGTGGACGATCTCGAGCAGGCCCGGCTCGAGTCGGGCGATCTCATCTACGCCGTCGAGCGCGGCCTCATCGGCTGGGAGCGGGTCTGCCCGCTGGGGGCGATCGTGGCCAACATCGTCCCCGGTCGTCTCAGCCGGACCGAGATCACCCTCTTCGAGTCGCAGGGGATCGCCCTGGAGGACGTGGCGGTGGCCATGCGGGTCTACCAGCTGGCCCGGGAACAGGGGCGCGGCGAGGAGATCGCCTTCCTGGGCTGAGGCCGCGCGGCCTCACCTTGCGGGGGGCCGGCGGACCGCCCTACAATGGAGGCGAGGGCCGGCGATCCGATGGACCTTCTGCGTCACACCCCGCTCCGCCGCTACCGCGAGGTGGTCCAGGTCCTGGTGCGCCACGGCTTCGGCTATCTGGTCGCCCAGCTGGGTCTGGGCCATCTCGTCCCGTTCCACTGGGGGCTGCTGGGACATCCCCGGCGGCCGCTGCCCTACACCCCGGCCGAGCACCTGCGCCTGGCCCTGGAGGAGCTGGGGACCACGTTCATCAAACTCGGCCAGATCCTGTCGACCCGCGTCGATCTCCTGCCGCCGGAGTACATCGCCGAACTCGCCAAACTCCAGGACGCCGTGCCCCCAGCTTCCCCCGCGGTCATCGAGAAGCAGATCGCTCAGGAACTGGGCCAGCCGCCCACCGCCCTCTTCGCCCGCTTCGACTGGGAGCCGCTGGGCTCGGCCTCGATCGGCCAGGTCCACGCCGCCCGCCTGCGGACCGGCGAAGAGGTGGTGGTCAAGGTCCAGCGACCGGGCATCGAGGAGCTCATCGAGGCCGATCTGGCCATCCTGCGCGACCTGGCCCGCCTGGCCCAGGCCCGCACCCCGTGGGGCCAGGTCTACGACCTGGTGGGGATGGTCGAGGAGTTCGCCCAGACCCTGCGCGCCGAACTGGACTACATCCGCGAGGGGCGGAACGCCGAGCGCATCGCCCGCAACTTCGCCGGCGACCCCGTCCTCCGCGTTCCCCGGATCTACTGGCGCTACACCACCCGGCGCGTCCTGACCATGGAGCGCCTCTACGGCATCAAGATCAGCGACCTGGCCGCCCTGGAGGCGGCCGGCATCGACCGCCGCCGGGTGGCCCGCGAGGGGCTCCGGATCGTCTTGAAGATGATCTTCGAGGACGGGTTCTTCCACGCCGACCCCCACCCCGGCAACTTCCTGGTCCAGCCCGGACCGATTATCAACCTGCTTGACTATGGGATGGTCGGCTGGCTGGATGAGACGACGCGGGAGAACCTGCTCCTGCTGCTCATGGCGGTGGTGGACCAGGACGTCGACCGGGCCATCGACCGGCTGATCGCGCTGGGGATCGTTGGCACGACGGAGCAGTACGAACGGCTGCGGCGCGACCTGGCCCACCTCCTGGCGCTCTACTGGGGGCTGCCGCTGCGCCAGATCGACGCCCGACGGGTGATGGACGAGTTCTGGACCCTGGCCCGGCGCCATCGGCTGGTGGTCCCGGCCAGCCTCACCCTGATGAGCAAGACGCTGGCGATGCACGAGGGGCTGGCCCGGCACCTCGATCCGCAGATCAACCTGGCCGCCCTTCTGGCCCCCCGGGTCCATCACCTGGTCTGGCGCGTCTTTCTGCCCCGCCGCTGGCGACAGCACCTGCGGCCGGCGCTCCTCGACCTCAGTCTCATGGTCACCACCCTGCCGCGCCGGCTGGACCGTCTGCTGAACCAGGCCGAGCGCGGCAACATCGCCCTGAACATGCGCCTCCAGGAGACCGAGCACATGCTCGACACCCTGAACCGGCTGGTCAACCGTCTGATCCTGACGGTGCTGGTGGCCGCCCTGGCGCTGGGGCTGGTCCTGCTGCTCCAGGTCTACCAGACGGTCGGGCTGCACGGGCTGGTGAGCTGGTTCCTGGGGGCGGCCTTCGCGGCCATCACCGGTCTGGCCTTCTGGCTGGTTCTGACCACGCTGCGGCGGGGCCACCACTGAGGCGAGCCTCCGGTCAGCGGCTGGCACGGGTCCTGCAACCGCCTCCCAGTGGAGGAGGCCGATGGCCATCGTCTACCGTCGCTGTGAGCACTGCGGCGCCCTGATCTACCGGCGGGCGGTGGTGGTGGGCGGTCCGCGGGGCAACGACGCTCACCTCGGCCGCTTCTTCTGCTGCCCAGCCTGCGCTGAGGCCCACGCGCGGGGGGAGCCCCGGCCGCCTGAGCCGCACACCCACCCGACGTAGCCCGGCGCGCGTACTGCAGGTGCAGTAGCGCCGGCGCTGGCTGACCGGCTGTCCGCCCGTGCTACAATCATCCCGACCGCACCCTCAGGGAGCCGTCGGGTGAGCACCGGTCCTGCGGAGAGCGTTCCCACGCCCATCCGGATCCTCATCGTCGAGGACCAGCGGGTCTTCGCCGAAGCCCTGCGGGTCGTGCTGGGCCTGGAGCCGGACCTGCAGGTGGTGGGGGTGGTCACCGGCCTGCAGGGGCTGCCCCTTATGGTGCGCCAGCACCAGCCCCACGTCCTCCTGCTCGACGTCCACCTGCCGGACGGCGACGGGCTGATGGTCGCCCGCTCGCTGCTCGAGGTCTTCCCCGGCCTGCGGATCATCGTCCTGAGCGTGGACGACGCGCTGGCGACCGTCCGCCGGGCGGCCGCCGCCGGGGTGAGCGGCTACCTGACCAAAGACCGGGCGCTGGCCGACGTGGTGGCGGCGGTGCGCCGGGCCGCGCGGGGCGAGAGCCTGTTCACCCCGGCCGAGGTGGCGGCCCTGGTGCGCGCCGAGCTGAGCCCCGGCGAGACGGTGGACTTCGGTCTGACGCCCCGGGAGCGCGACGTCCTGGCGGGCCTGGCCACCGGGCTGGACACCGAGACGCTGAGCCAGCGGCTGAACATCAGCCCCCTGACGCTGCGGACCCACATCAACCGGATCCTGCGCAAGCTGGACGCCCACACCCGCCTGGAGGCGGTTCTCAAGGCCCAGCGGGCGGGCCTGATCTAGAGCGGCTCGCGGGCCAGCCGGCGCTCCAGCCGGTCCAGTCTGGCCAGGATGGTGCGCAGCGTCTGCTCTTCGCCGGTCGGATGGCGCAGGATCACCGAGATCGTCCCGTTGGGCTCCAGGATCGCCTCCTCCACGTCGCGGAGGTCGGCGGCCCCCTGGCGCCGGAGGGCCGCCAGCAGCTCGTCCTCGGCGATGGCCTCGCGCTCCAGGTTGGCCCGGACGAGGCGGCCGTGGCGGACCAGGACGACCGGCTCGCCCTCCAGCCAGCGCCGCAGGGCGCGGTGACGATGCAGAAAACGCACCATGGCCATATTGGTCAGGACCAGCGTGGTCGCGCCGATGATACCCCCCAGGAGCGAGTTATCGTTGCCGATGATGGCGTTCTGCACCGTATTGGAGAGGGTCAGCAGGACGACCAGGTCGAAGGTGTTGATCTGCGCCAGTTCGCGCCGGCCGGCCAGCCGGAGGAGCAGGACCAGAAAGAGGTAGACCAGGATGGCCCGGAGCACCTTCTCGATGACCGGGACGCCGGGGATCAGCAGGCTCTGCAAAACCGTCTCCATTCACATGCCTCCTACGCCAGAAGCGCGGGCCGGCCGCTCGGCCGGCTGCGGGGCCGCCGGCGGCCTCCCCGGGAGCGCCGCCGGGCGGACCAGCGGCTCCTCCCCGCCCGCCAGCAGGAACGTCATCTCCAGACAGAGGCCGGGCCCATGGTCGGCCGGCAGGGCCCGGATCGTGCCCCCATGGGCCCCGACGATCCGGCGGGCGACGGCCAGGCCGATGCCGCTGCCGCCGGGGTCCTCGCTCTCGGGCAGCGCGAGGCGGTAGAACGGCTCGAAGATGCGCTCCAGGTGCTCGGCCGGCACACCCCGGCCGTTATCGCAGAGGCGCACGGTCAAAAGACCGTGACGGGCCTCGCCCGTCACCCAGAGGCGCAGGGGGACGTCCGGTCGCGCGTACTTGACGGCGTTCTCCAGGAGGTTGCTGAAGAGCTGCCGGAGCTGGCGCGGGTAGCCCCAGACCGGCTGGTCGGGCAGCGCGATGGTGAGGGCCGGGGCCGGGATCGCCAGGGCCTCGGCCACCTCGCGCACCAGGGGGGCCAGGAGGACCGGTCGGGGCGGCTCGGCCGGGGCCCCGGCCCGCAGGAGCGTCACCACGTCGGCCAGGAGTCCCTCGATGTACTCGACAGCGTCCTCCAGCCGGCGCAGCAGGAGATGGGCCTCGGCGGGCAGAGCGTCGTGATAGCGCTGGCCCAGCACCCGGGCGACGCCCCGGATCACCCCCAGCGGCGTGCGGAGGTCGTGGGAGAGCGAGTGGGCCAGCTCCTCGACATCGCGCAGGCGGGCCCGGGCGCTCTGCTGTTCGCGCAGCAGCGCCCGCCGCAGATGCTCGATCCCGACCCGCAGCCGCCCTAGTTCGTCCTGGGCCGGCCCCTCGATGGGGGTGGTCAGGTCGCCGGCCGCCATGCGCGCCGTCGCCCGCCGCAGGTCGTCAACCGTCCGGATCAGACTGCGGCTGATGGTGAGGGCGGTCCAGGCCACCAGGGCCAGGGCCAGAGCGCTGGTGCTGATGAGGAGCAGGGTCAGGTGCCAGACGGTCGTCTGGGTGCGGGCGATGGCCTGCTGGAGATGCTCGGATTCGCTGGCGACCAGTCTGGCTGCTGCGCGGTGGACCGCCTCACGGGCGGGCGCCTCGCGGGTCTCCTGCAGGCGCAGGGCGGTGGCGTGGTCGCCCTGCTGCCAGGCGGCGACGATCTGGCGGCTGGCCTGGTCGTAGGCCAGGTCGGCCTCCTCGATCGTGGTCAGGAGCGTCAGGTCTTCCGGGTCGGTGAGCAGCGCCCGGAGGGCGGCGCGCGCCGCCTGCTGCTGGGCCTCGGCCCGGGCGGCCTCCTGGAGGAGGGACGGGTCGTCGGTGAGGAGAAACCCCCGGACGGCGGTCGCCTGGCTCTCCAGGGCGCTCTGGAGCGCCAGGGCCTGCTGGACCGCCGCGCTCTCGCGCGTCAGCATCGCCTGATAGGTCAGCGTCACCTGGTAAAAGACCCCGAGCGCCCCGGCCACCACCCCCGCCAGCACCAGGAAGGGCAGGCCCATCCCCAGCAGGAGTTTCTGCCGGAGGGAGAGCGTCAGGGCAGGCGGAAACCCTCGACGCATCGCGACTCCTCGCCGGAGAGATTGTACCAGACCGGCACAGCCAGGCACGCGGGCAGCCGGCGAATACCGCAGATGCGGTAGCCCGGGGTACTGCGCTCCGGCGATGGCCGGGCGGGGGAGGCCGTGCTACACTGGGAGCGCCGTGACCAACGGCCGGAGGCACCGATGTTCGAGGGGCTGTTCCAACCGAGCCATCTGTTGCTCATCCTGCTCATCGCCCTGGTGGTCTTCGGGCCCGGGAAACTGCCGGAGATCGGGCGCGGGCTGGGGCAGGCGGTGCGGGACTTCCGCCGGAGCCTGACCGAGCCGTGGGAGAGCCCGGCCGCCGGGCCGACAGAGCCGCCAGCGGCGCCGGAGACCCGGGAGGTCCGCTCATGAACCTGGGGCCGATGGAACTGGGGATCATCCTGCTCATCGCCCTGCTCATTTTCGGGCCGGGGAAGCTGGCGGACCTGGGCAGTTCGCTGGGCCGCAGCCTGCGGGAGTTCCGTCAGGCCCTCCGCGAGCCCGAGGCGGCGGGCGAGTCCCCCGCCACCACCCCGCCGTCTGGCTCCTCCCCGCGCGACTCCTGACCGGCGAGCGCTGCCGGTCGGGAGGGGGCCGGCCCTTGACTTTCGCGCCCCCGACGGCTATCCTTCTGCCTGGTCAGACCCGGAGCCGGTGAGCCCGCCCGTGGCGCCCCAGGGCCCTGGCCGGCGGGCCCGCGCGGCGGGCGTCGGCCTGGCAGGTGTGCGCCAGTGACCGTCCGCCGTGGTGCCCCCGGGCCGGCGGCCAAGCGACGCCGGCTGGATCTGGAGCTGGTCGCCCGCGGGCTGGCCGAGAGCCGCGAGAAAGCGCAGGCCCTGATCCTGGCCGGCGAGGTCCTGGTCAACGGTCAGCCGGTCACCCGGCCGGCCCACCCCGTCGCCCCGGAGGCGACCATCGAGGTCCGCCGTCCGCTCCGCTACGTGAGCCGGGGCGGTCTCAAACTGGAACACGCGCTGCACACCTGCGGCGTCGCCGTCGAGGGCCTGGTGGTGATCGACGTCGGCGCCGCCACCGGAGGCTTCACCGACTGCCTTCTCCAGCACGGCGCCCGCCGGGTCTACGCGGTCGACGTGGGTTACGGCCAGCTCGACTGGCGCCTCCGCCAGGACCCGCGGGTGGTGGTCCTCGAGCGGACGAACATCCGTTATCTGGAGCGGCTGCCCGAACTGGCCGACGCGGCCGTCATCGACGTCTCGTTCATCTCGCTGGCACTGGTTCTGCCGGCCGTGGAGCGGCTGCTCAAGCCGGAGGGGTGGATCCTGGCCCTGGTCAAGCCCCAGTTCGAGGCCGAGCGCGCGCAGGTGCGCAAAGGCGTCGTCCGCGATCCGGAGGTCCACCGGGCGGTTCTGCGGCGGATCTGCACCCTGGCCCAGGCGCGCGGCTGGCGGATCAGCTGCCTGACGCCCTCGCCGCTTCTGGGCCCGGCGGGCAACCGCGAGTTCTTCGTGCACCTGACCCGGACCGGCCCGAGCCTCCCGGTCGAGGAGGCCATCGACCGGGCCGTGCGCACACCGCCGCCGTCGACCGCCTGAGGAGAGCGCCCGTGGGACAGAGGCTCCTCATCGCCTACAACCAGCGTCTGCCCCGCGCCCGACCGGTCGCCGAGACCCTGGCCGAGCTGGCCCGCCGCCTGGGCGCCCGGGCCACCGTTGTCCCCACCGCCCGCGAGGACCAGGTCCAGCAGGAGAGCCAGCAGGCGACGCTCATCCTGACCGTCGGTGGCGACGGCACGATCCTGCGCACCGCCCGCCTGAGCCTGGGCACCGGCGTCCCCATCCTCGGGGTGAACCTGGGCGAACTGGGCTTTCTGGCCGAGGTCCAGCCGGACGAAGCCCCCGTCTGGCTGCCAGCCGCTCTGGAGGGGCAGGGCTGGATCGAGGAGCGGATCACCCTGGAGGCCGTGGTCCTCCCCGTCACCGCCGAGCCCCGGACCGTCGTCGCCCTGAACGAAGTCCTGGTCGGCCGGGCCCGCCTCGGCCGGATCGTCAAGGTCCGGGTCCTCATCAACGAGGCTCTGCTCACCACCCTCAACGCCGACGGCGTGCTGGTGGCCACCCCGACCGGCTCGACCGCCTACTGTCTGGCCGCCGGCGGCCCGATCATCGACCCCCAGCTGACCACGCCCGTCCTGGTCCCGCTGCTGCCCTACCTCAGCTTCAGCGCCCCCCTGGTGCTGCCGGCGAGCGCCGCCGTCGCCCTGGAGCCGCTGCCCGACTTCGCCGCCCAGGTCACGGTGGACGGGCAGATCGACCTGCCCCTCGCGCCGGGCCAGCGCGTCCAGGTCCGGGTGGGACCGGAGCGGACCCGCTTCCTCCGCCTGCGTCCCCCCGGATACTTCTACGCCACGCTGGTCCAGCGCCTGCGCTACCCCACCGCCGACCAGACCCCGGAGGCGGAGATCACCGCTCCCTGACCGTAGCCACCCGGCCAGGGGCCATGCTACGATCAAAGGGTGGGAGGCGTCCCGCGGATGGGTGAGAAGCTGTGCTGGAGCACCTGGCGATCCGGAACTTCGCCCTGATCGACCACCTGGAACTCACCCTGGACCCCGGCTTCACCATCCTGACCGGCGAGACCGGCGCCGGCAAGTCGATCATCATCGACGCGGTCACCGGGCTCCTGGGCGCCCGCCTGGGCCCGGAATGGGTCCGCAGCGAGGCCGACCAGGCCCGCCTGGAGGGCTTCTTCCGCCTGCCCGCCGGCCCGGCCGGCCAGACCCTGCGCGCCCTCCTGGCCGAGCACGGGCTGGCCGAGGACGATGAGACCCTCATTCTCAGCCGCGAGGTCCACCGGAGCGGCCGGACGGTCGCCCGCATCAACGGCCGGGCGGTGCCGGTCAGCCTGCTCCAGCAGGTCGGCCGCTTCCTGGTGGATATCCACGGCCAGACGGAGAACCTCTCCCTCCTGCGGACCAGCCAGCACCTCGAGTTTCTGGACGCCTTCGCCGGTCTGCTCCCGGCCCGGGCCGCCCTGGCCGCGCAGGTGGCCCGTCTGCGGACTCTTCAGCGCGAACTCCAGGCCCTGGAGCAGGACGAGCGCGCCGTCGCCCAGCGCCTCGATCTCCTGCGCTTCCAGCTCGAGGAGATCCGGGCGGCCGCCCTGCAGCCCGACGAGGAGGAGCGCCTGCGCCAGGAGCGAACCCGCCTGGCCAACGCCGAGAAGCTCCAGGCCCTGGCCGAGGCGGCCTACGCCCTCCTTTACGGCGGCCAGCGCGCCACCCCGGCCGCCTTCGACCTGCTGGGCCAGGCCCAGACCCACCTGCAGGAGCTGGCCCGCCTGGAGCCGACCCTCGCCCCCCTGGTCGAGCGGCTGACCATCGCCCTCGACGCGGTCGAGGAGGCCGCCCGCGCCGTCCGGGCCTACCGCGAGAGCCTGGACCTCGACCCGGCCCGGCTGGAGGCGGTGGACGAGCGCCTCTACCTCATCAGCACCCTCAAGCGCAAGTACGGTGCGAGCGTCCCGGAGATCCTGGCCTACGCCGAGCAGGCCGCCCGCGAACTGGAGACCCTCCTGCACCGGGAGGAGCGGGGAGAGGAGCTGCGGACGGCCATCGCCCGGCTGCTGGAGGAGATCGGCCGTCAGGCGGCGGCGCTCTCGACGGCCCGCGCGGCCGCCGCTCGCCAGCTGGAGGCGGCGGTCGAAGGCGAACTGCGGGCCCTGCACATGGGCCAGGCGCGCTTCGCGGTCGCTCTCCAGCAGACCCCCGCCCCCGACGGTCTGCCCTGGCCCGACGGCCGTCGCCTGGCCTTCGACGCCACCGGCGCCGACCGGGTGGAGTTCCTCATCAGCCCCAACCCCGGCGAGCCGCTCAAGCCCCTGACCCGGATCGCCTCGGGGGGCGAGATGGCCCGGCTGATGCTGGCGCTGAAAAGCATCCTGGCGACGGTCGACCCGGTGCCGGTTCTCATCTTCGATGAGGTGGACACCGGCGTCGGCGGGCGCAGCGGCCACGTGATCGGCCAGAAACTGGCCGGCCTGGCCGCCACCCATCAGGTGCTCTGCGTCACCCACCTACCCCAGGTGGCGGCCTACGGCGATGTCCACTATCTGGTGAGCAAAGAGGTGGTCGGGGGCCGCACGGTGACACGGGTCCGGCGACTGGACCCGGAGGAGCGCCTCAGCGAACTGAGCGCCATGCTGGCCGGGCCGCAGGCCGGCGCCGCCGCCCGGGCCAGCGCCCGCGAACTCCTCGGGCAGGCGGCCGCCTGGAAGGCCCGACACCGTCCCCCGCAGGCGGCCACGGCCCCGGTCAGGACAGGAGGCTGAGATGCAGCCGGAGGAGACCATCGCCCGCCACTACGTCTACCAGGGACGCATCCTGAACCTGCGGGTGGATACGGTGCGGCTGCCCAGCGGCCGGGTGACGACCCGCGAGATCGTCGAGCACCGGGGAGCCGTGGCCCTGGTCCCGCTCGACGAGGACGGCCAGGTGCTGATGGTGCGCCAGTACCGCAAGGCCATCGAGCGGGATCTGCTGGAGATTCCGGCCGGCACGCTGGAGCCGGGCGAATCCCCCGAGGCCTGCGCCCGCCGGGAGCTGGCCGAGGAGACGGGCTATCAGGCCGACCGGCTGGAGCCCCTGCTGAGTTTCTACAGCAGCCCGGGGTTCTGCACCGAGCAGCTGCACCTCTACCTGGCCCGGGGGCTGCGGCCGGCGGCGGTCCCCCGTCCGGAGGACGAGCGGCTCGTGCTGGAGCGGGTGCCGCTGGCGCAGGTGCCGGCGCTGATCCGCCAGGGCGTCATCTGCGACGCCAAAAGCCTGATCGGCCTGCTGGCCCTGCTCGCGGGGCTGCCGACCCGGCTGGAGTCGGAACGGGGGTAGCGGAGCCGTGCCACAGGCAAAGGGGAAAGCCGAATCGCTCAAGCGCCGCCGGGTGGCCGAGGCGGTCTCGGCCGGCGGGGTGGTTTTCCGCCGCCAGGACGACCAGATCGCGATCGTCCTGTGCGGGCGCACGCCCGATGGCCCCTGGGGCCTGCCCAAGGGCACGCCCCAGCCCGGCGAGAGCCTGGAGCAGACGGCCGTCCGCGAGACCGAGGAGGAGACCGGGCTGCGGGTCCGGCTGCTGGAGCCGCTGGGCACCATCGAGTACTGGTTCAGTGCCGAGGGCCGGCGTTTCCACAAGACGGTCCACTTCTACCTGATGGAGGCGGTCGGCGGCGATGTGAGCCAGCACGACTGGGAGTACGCCACCGTTCAGTGGTTCCCGGCCGATGAGGCCGTCCGCCGGGCCAGCTACCCCAACGAGGCCGAGATCATCCGCCGGGCCCTGGAGCGGATCCGGACCCGGCTGACCGCCGGCGATGCGCTGGAGAGTAAGGAGCGCGCGTGAAGCCCCCACCCCTCCTGGCCACGGTCGGACTCCTCTGGCTGGTCTTCACCGCCTGCCGCGCGCCCGCCACCACGCCCCCCCGTCCCCTCCCCCTCGATCTGGGCCACTACTGGGTCTACGAGAACCTAAGCCAGGGGCTGGGCGACCGCCGCGCCTTCACCACCACCGAGGCCGTCTGCCGCCTGCGCCCGGACCCTCCCGACACCCTCTATCTGGTCGCCACCTGCAGCGAGACCGACCTCGTCCAGACCAGCGTCCTGGCGACGCGCCGCGCCGCCCTCTACCAGCCGCTGGTGATCACCCGCGACGGCCAGCCCCGGCCGCGTCAGCCGCCCGAGCCGCTCCTGCCCCTCGACCTCCAGGTCGGCCTGGCCTGGGAGTGGCAGGGCACACTCGGCCAGCCCCCGGAGCCCCGTCACCACCGGTACATTGTGGCCAACTGGGGACGAGTGCTGGTGCCGGCTGGCGAGTTCGAGGCCTGGCGCGTCCTGGTCAGCGAGCTGACCGAACCAACCCTCCTGGCCCACGTCGAACGCTGGTACGCGCCCGGCATCGGCCTGGTCCGGGAGCGCAGCCTCATCCTCGGACAACGCGAGGGCCAGCCGTTCCGCTTCGCACTCTCCCGGGCGCTGCGGGAGTACGGTCGGCGCCCGGTCCAGGACCTGTCCTGCTGCCAGCGGCTGGCCGCCCGCCTCGGCGAGGGGGACTGATCGATGGGCTACGAGTGGGCTCACCTGGTCTTCATCGAGAAGTGGCGGCTGCACGCCAACCGGGGTCTGCTGGTCGCCGTCCGACGCCCCTTCGAGCGCACCTACTTTGAGGTGCGCCTCCCGGCCGGCGGCTGGCAGCTGCACCAGCCCGCCACCTTCGTCGACCTCCTGCTCTGGGACGTGGGCGAGATCATCGCCGAAAAGCGCCTGCCCTTCCTCCAGCCGCTCTCGGTCATCCCCCGGGCCGTCGTCCCCGCCCTCAGCCGGAGCGACCGGCCGGAGAAAAGTTTCCCCCTCCAGAGCGGCCCCGGCACGCCCCGCCTGCGCCAGGCCCGCCGCCTGGTCGCCCCCGACGCCCTCATCCAGGGCCAGGTCCTGGAGAGCGACGGCGACCGCTCGCTCCTCATCGACTGCGGCTTCCGCCTGGTGGCCACCGTCCAGGACCGCGAGAGCCTGAGCGGCCTGGCGCTCAATGAGTATGTCGAATTCACCCTGACCACGCCCCTCCAGGGCTTTCTCCTCACCGGCTAGTCGGCGAGCCGGTAGACACGGACCCGGCCGTCGCTGTACACCAGGCGCAGGCCCGGCTGCCGGTCGAGGAGGTCGAGGGGCAGCGGCCCCCCGCGGGCGCCGACGAACAGGTACTGCGCCCCGGCCGCCCGGGCCAGGGCGAGGTACCGGGCCGGGTCGGCCTGGGCCGCCGCCAGGGCGGCAAGCCGGGCGTGGCGCTCCCGGGCCGCCGGCCCGTGAACGTAGACCGGCGGGGGAACCAGCGCCGGCCGTCCGGCCAGAACCGGCAGCCAGTAGCCGCCGTCGGTGCCGGTGTAGATGCCGGTCTGCCAGAGGCGCAGATTGACGGCAAAAAGACTCGCCGGCGGCGTCGCGGCCGCCGCCCAGCGCAGGGCCGGGAGATCGGCCGGCCAGAGGAGCAGCGTCTCCGGATTGAGGACCCCGAGCGCCCGTGGCGCCCCGGTCAGGCCGAGGACAAGAACGATCAGCCAGACCATCGTCTGCACCCACGCCGGCCGGGCCGCCAGCCGCAGCCGGTCGGCGCCGCTGGCCAGCAGTCCCCCGAGGCCCAGCGCGACGGGGAGAAAGGCCAGCGAGGCCAGGGTGGTGTTGCCCAGGAGCCGGCTCCCCGGCAGGCCCAGACGGTCGGGGTTGGCGACGAGAACCAGGCCGGCGACCGTCCCCAGGACCGCCCCGGCCACCCGTGGCCGCCAGCCAGCGGCCGCCAGCCAGCCCAGCAGCGCCAGGGCGACCAGCGGCCGGTCGGGCTCGCCCAGGACGAGGTCCCAGGGAAAGGGGTCGCTCCCCGGCGGGAGGGCCAGCGTCCCCCGCCAGAGAACGGGCCAGAGGGTCCGGGCCTCGTGGAGATGCCAGGGCAGGGTGAGGAGCCCGGCCAGGCCGACCAGCGGCAGGGCCCGCCGCAGGGCCGGCCCCCGCGCGGGCTGAACCAGGAGCCAGAGCCCGCCCAGCAGCCCGGCCACCACCAGGATGCGCGGGTGAATCAGGGCCAGGCCGGCCAGCGCCAATGCCCCCAGCCCGGTGGCCGGGAGCCGGCCGGTCTGCACGCGCTCGCGCAGGGCGGCCAGGACCACCGCCAGACAGAGCAGGCCGGCCAGCTGCGGGTACCGGCCCCAACTGAGGGCGTAGGCGGGGAAGAGCGTCCAGAACGCCACCACCAGCGCCGCCCCCAGCGCCGCCAGATCGCTCTGCCAGAGGACCCGCGCCAGGAGCGCCACGCTCAGGACCACCAGCGCGCTCAGCACCTGGCCGGTGAGGAGGGTCGCCAGCGCCACCTCCAGCCCGCTCAGCCGGTGGACGAGCGCCACCAGCAGGTGGAAGCCGAAGTGGTAGCTGAAGGGCGTCTCCGGCAGCAGCGGCGCGTAGGTGGCCGGCAGCCCCCCCTGGTCGGCGATGAGCCCGGCGATGAAGGCGTGCTGGAGACCGTCCACCCACAGCGGCCCCGGCAGCCCGCGGGTCGGAACCAGCCGCACCACCAGCGCCCCGACCAGGACGACCCCGAAGGCGACCGGACCGACGGCCGACCGATCACGCGCCACCGACGCCACGCCGTCAGCCCCCGCCGGCCCGGACCGACGAGCACGCCGCCAGACGAGCACCACGAGCGGCGGACCGATGACCAGCCCCGCCGCCCCCCAGAGCGTGCGCCCCCAGAGCAACCCCAGCGGCCAGAGGGCCAGGCTCAGCCCGGTCCACCAGGCCAGGCGCAGCGGGCGCGGCTGGGGCCCGGCCAGCGCCCGTTCCCAGAGAAGCCCTGGTCCGACCAGGAGCAGGATGAGGATGGCGAGCCAGAGACCCGACCGCCATCCCGTCTCGAGATCCCGGAGAAGGAGCGGGAGATCGTAGCGGTAGTGGGCGCGGAAGGCCAGGGCCCCCGGAAGGGTCTGCCCGCCCATGGCCAGGCGACCGTCGGGGTAGACCGCCGCCGCGCTGCCGCGCACCCACACCGACGCCGCCCCGTCGGTCGCGACCTCCAGCGCGTAGAGCCCCTCCGCCGGCCGGCCCCCTGGCGGCACAGCCAGCCGGAACCAGCCCGGACCCTGGATGGCGCCGGCCGGCAGCGCCCCCGTGGCCAGGAGGCGCCCGTCGCCCGAGCGGAGAGACAGCCAGAGAGTCCCGGTCGCCGGCGCCGCCGGCGGCCGCTCCAGCAGGAGGTCCAGCGCCGCCAGGGACGGCGTCGTCAGGCGGAAGGTCTGGACCAGCGACGCCCCAGCGGGCAGCGGGTACGCCACCTCGGCCTGTTCCTGCAGCGCCCCGAGATCGGGGAGAAGGGCCTCCCCCCGGTCGAGGGCCAGCAGCAGGACGCCGGCCCCGAGGAGTCCGACCAGCGCCGCTCCCAGCGGGCGACGGGCCAGAGCGCCCGTCGGCCCTACCGGCTGGGCACCGGCGTGACCGTGCCCGGCCCGGGGTAGACCTGGGGCGTCGGGACGGGCGTCGCCCGCGCCGGCGGCGGGTAGCCGGTCGGCGTCGGCAGGGCCAGCGGCGTCCGCAGCGGCGGCAGCGTCACCACCGGCGCCGGGGCCGGGGTGGGCGTGGCCGTCGCCGGCGGGCGCGGCGTCGCGGTCGGGGTGGCGGGCACCTGTCCCGGCCAGCATCCCCCCAGCCCGAGCGTCAGCCCCAGGAGCAGCGGGAGCATCCATCGCGGCATCGTCTCTCCCCGTCTCAGTCGAGAGGTAGCGTCAGATCCTCGTGGGCGACCACCAGCGACACGCCCAGGTCCGCCGCCACCGCCCTCAGCTCCTGGATGATCGCCGGGCGGTGAGCCGGGTTCGTGTGGAGGACCACCACCTGGGGCAGGTAGCCGTGAACCGCCCGAAACTGGATCAGCTCCTGCGATAGGGGCGTCGGCGTGAGGTGGCCGGCCTGACGGGCCAGGTCGACGGCGCTATCGGCGAACGTGACCTCGATGACCAGCACATCGGGCCGCACCAGCGGCCAGATCGCCGCGCAGCCCGGCCCGGTGTCGCCGGTGTAGAAGAGCGAGCGGCCGGCGGGCCCGGTGACCTGATAGCCCAGGACCGGCACCGGGTGGGTGGCGAGGGCCACCGGCCGCACCGTATACGGGCCGAGGCTCAGCGTCTGGCCCGGCACGGCCTGCTGGAAGCGCAGCGGCGCCGGCCGGTCGGGCTGGTCGGCGAAGAGGTCCAGCCAGATCCGCGGGTCCATCAGCGTCGCCCGGATCACCGCCTGGACCGCCGGGCTGGCCACCACCACGAGCGGTCCGGCTCCCAGCGACAGCCGGTTGAAGGCCACCACCGGCAGATCGCGCACGTGGTCCAGGTGCTGATGGGTGAGGAGAACGTACGCCAGCCGGGCCTGCTCGGCCAGCGTGAGGGCGCTGGCCAGACTGCCGGCGTCGATGGCCAGGACCTCGTCGAGGAGAAGGGCGACGAAGCGGCAGTCCCGCGCCTCGGCCTGATGGGCCCCCAGAATGCGCAGCCGCACCGCTCGCTCCTCAGGCGTCGATCAGCTCGATCTCATACTCGCCCAGTTCGGCGTCCACCCGCGCGCGCTCGATGAAACTGATCACCCGGTTCAGCACCTCGTCGGCGTGGGCCCGGTCGGTGCTCACGCAGGCGATCCCCAGCCAGGCCGACTGCCAGAGATCCTGGTCGGCCACCTCGGCGATGGAGACATTGAACTCGTTCTGCACGCGGTTGACAATGGATTTGATCACCTGCCGCTTACCTTTGAGCGAGGTCGTGCCGGGCAGGTGCAGACGCAGACGGCAGATGCCCACAACCATCGGCGACTCCACGGCCTCACCGAGCCGGACTTACGACTGTACCTGTTGAATGATACCAGAGTCGGCCGGTCGCCGGCCGGTCGCGGCGGTCTCGGCCAGACCGATGACCAGCGCCACCCCGACCAGGGTCACCAGGGCGCCGACGACGGCCGTGAGACCGGGGATCTCGCCCAGGACCAGGGCGCTCAGGACGATGCCGCCGGTCACCTCCTGCGTGGCGACCAGATTCACGTAGGTGGGGTGGGTCCGGCGCAGGCCGGCGTTGTAGAGGGTGTGCCCGATGCCCAGCGGGAAGACCCCCAGGGCCACCACCGCCAGCACCGCCCGCCAGCCCGGCCAGGTCAGCCCGGCCAGCAGGGCCGGCCCCAGCAGCCAGAGGGCGGCCACCCCGTAGACCCAGGCCGCGTAGACCAAAAGCGGCGTCCGGGTGCGGGCCGACCGGCCGATGACCGAGTAGAGCCCGAAGCAGACCGCCGACCCCAGGGCCAGAAGGTCGCCCAGGAGCATGCGCCCGTCCATCGCCGGCTCAAAGCCGGTCAGAACGGTCACCCCGGCCACCGTCACCGGCAGGCCCAGGAGGGCGCGCCGGGGGACGACCTCGCCCAGAAAGAGGGCGGCGAAGAGGGTCACGAAGAGCGGCGCGGTGTAGACCAGCGTCAGCGAGTGGGCGACGCTGGTGAACGCCAGCGAGGCGATGTACAGCAGAAAGTGCAGGGCCGCCGTCAGCCCGTAGGCCGCGCACCAGTACCACCGGAAGGGCGGCGGCCAGAGACGCTCGCCCCGCCAGCGCGCCAGCGCCGCGAGAAGCCCCGCCGCCACCGCCATGCGCCCGAAGGTGATCGTCCAGGCCGAGAGCGGCGCGGCCAGCCGGATGAGGACCGGGCTGGTCGCGAAGAGCACAACCGCCAGGGCCACCAGGAGCAGCCCGGCGGGGTCGGGGCGCAGGGCACGCGGCGGCATGACAGGGCCATCATAGCACAGCCTCAGCGGAAAGACAGCCCCAGACGGGCGATGTATTCATCGCCCAGCAGCCGCACCTGCACCCGGTAGGTCCGCCAGGGGATAGCCGTGCCCGGGAGCACGCCCGGCCGGTCGTTCTCGGGATGGTACTCCAGAATGGCCGCCTGAAACTTCTGGGTCCAGCGGCCGTCGCGCAGTTTGGGCTCCTCGGTCGGGTAGCCGAAGGCGGTCACCCCGCCGTGGCGGTCGAAGAACTCTTTAAAGTAAATCGGCTGGCCGGTCCGGGTGTAGTCGGCGACGAAGTGGCCAAGCCCCGTGGGCCGGTCCGGGCTGAAGGGGAAGTAGTGCCAGGGGCCGGGCGGCGGGTCGTTCGGGTCGTGCGGCGGGTCGGCGCCGGGGAAGAGAAGGTCAGCCAGCAGACGCCGCTGGATGCGCGCCTCCGCCGGGTTCTCCGGATGCCACTCCAGGACCGCGCGCTGGAAGAACTGGACCAGCAGCCCGCTGCCGGTCGGGTCGGGCACCACCGGGCTCCGCGGCAGCCCGAAGGCCTCCACGTCGCCATTCGCCCGGAAGAAAGCCAGCCAGGGCCCCTCGACCGCAAAGCCGGTCTCGGCGACCCAGCGGAGCGGGGCGGCGCGCTCGCCGGAGCGAGTGGCCGGCGAGAGCCGGCCCTCGGCCGAGAACCGTCCACCGGCCGATTCTCCCTGGACCGCGTAGTACGGCGGGCCAGCCGCCCGCGCCCCCAGTTCCTGCACCCAGTAGTGCCCGAAGGGGCTGCCCGGCCGGTAGACGTAGCCGATGCCCATCTCCTCGGCCAGCGGCGAGAGCAGGTTCTCCCGGTGCGGGGGACTGTTCAGCCAGGCCTGCAGCGCCTCCTCCGGCGTGGGCTGGCCCGCCGCCAGGTTCTCCGCCAGGAACCGCCACTTCAGGTAGCCGGCCTGTTCGTTGCGGGTGATAAACGTCGAGCCGTCGGGCGCTGTGTGGCCGAAGAAGCCGCCCTCGGCCATCGCCTGGGCGTAGCGCTGGGCGGCGGCCCTGAGCTCCGGCGCCGGCCGGAGGGGGGCCAGCCCCCGCTGCACCCGTTCGGCGTTCACCAGCTGGAAGAGCCGGTCGGCCGGCTCCATCGCCCAGGCTGACGACACCAGCGCCAGCCAGAGCGCCACCACCAGAGCGACGACGCGCCACACCATGCCACCCCACCCCGGTTGCCACAAGGTCCGGGGGGAGTGTACTCGGGCGCCTCGGCGAGAACAAGGGGGCGGGCGAGGGCACGCCTAGGAAATTTGGTCGAGCCCGGCGGGGCCTTTTTGGGGGAGATCCAAAGGGATTAGGACGACGAGGCGGCCGCCGGCGCCCGGGCCACGCGCACCAGCGCCGGTCGGATCACCCGGCCGTTGAGCTTGTAGCCGTGACGCACCACGCCGACAACCGTCCCCTCGGGGAGATCGGCGCGCTCCTCCGAGGCCACCGCCTCCTGCTCCCAGGGGTCGAACGGCCGGCCCAGCGCCTCGATCCGGGTGACGCCCAGCCGCTCCAGGACCGCCAGGAAGTTCCGGTGGATGAGGCGGATGCCCTCCACCCACGGGTGCGCGGCGATCTCGTCGGGGATCGCCTCCAGCGCTCGCTCCAGGTCGTCCAGCACCGGCAGGAGGGCCAGCACCGCCTCGGCCCGCGCCGCCTGGAGCATATCCTCGCGCTCCTGCTCCACCCGCCGGCGGTAGTTGAGGAAGTCGGCCTGCACACGCTGCAGCAGGCGCAGGTACTCCTCGCTCTTCTGGGTCGCCTCGGCCAGCGCCGTCCGCAGCTGGGCGAGGTCGGTCGGTTCCGCGCTCTCCGTCTGGCCCTCGGTGGTCTGGGCCGTCGGTTCTCGCTCCTGCTCGTGCACCATCGACCGCACTCCGCCTCTTCCGGGCTCCACACAGCGAGCGGCCCGCCCAGACAACACCACCGGTGGTGGTGGCGCGGGGGGCCGCGGCAGCCCCATGATCAGCCGTGATCTGCTTCTAATTGTACGCACTGCCCGACACCGGCTGCAACCGCCAGCGGAGCCGCCAGGGGGCTGGCGCTGTCTCGTCCGTTGCCTTTCCCACGGCCTTTGCGCTATATTCAAGCCGCACGCCACCCTGGCGCGTCCCCAGCGAGACCCGCAAACCAGAGGATAGACAGATGGGCAAGAGTCTGACGCACAAGATCCTCGCGGCGCACCTGGTTGAGGGCCAGCTGGTCCCCGGCACGGAGATCGGCATCAAGATCGACCAGGTCCTCCTCCAGGACTACACCGCCACCCAGGCGATGCTGGCCTTCGAGACGATGGGGCTCCAGCGCCACCGCGTCCGGGTCGCCGCCTGCTACGCCGACCACAAGGTCTACCAGATCACCCCCGAGGATATGCAGGACCATCTCTACCTGCAGACCGCCTGCCGCAAGTACGGTCTCTGGTACGGCAAGCCGGCCATCGGCATCGGCCACCAGGTCCACCTGGAGCACTTCGCGGTGCCGGGCGAGACCGTGCTGGGCGGCGACAGCCACACCCCTCACTGCGGCGGCGTCGGGATGCTGGCCATCGGCGCCGGCGGCATGGACGTGGCCCTGGCCCTGGGCGGCGGCCCCTACTACTTCCAGATGCCGGCGGTGGTCAACGTCCGCCTGACCGGCGAACTGCGTCCCTGGTGCACCGCCAAGGACGTGATCCTGGAACTTCTCCGCCGGCTGACCGTCCGCGGCGGCCTGGGCAAGATCTTCGAGTTCACCGGCCCCGGCATCGCCTCCCTCAACGCCCAGCAGCGGGTGACGATCACCAACATGAGCTACGAACTGGGGGCCACGACCTCGATCTTCCCCTCCGACGCCGTCACCCGCGACTTCTTCCGCCGCCTCGGCCGCGAGCACGAGTGGCGCGAACTGCTGCCCGACCCCGACGCCACCTACGACGAGGTCATCGAACTCGACCTCTCCACCATCGAGCCGCTCATCGCCCTGCCCAGCCTGCCCGATAAGGTCGTCCCGGTGCGCGAGGTGGCCGGGACCAGGGTCCACCAGGTGATGGTCGGCTCCTGCACCAACGGCTCCTACACCGATATCGTCGCCGTGGCCCGGATCCTCAAGGGCCGGCGCGTCCACCCCGACGTCTACTTCTTCATCCACCCGAGCAGCCGGCAGGCCCTGGAACTGCTGGCCCGCGAGGGCTACGTGGCCGACCTCCTGGCCGCCGGGGTCGAGGTGGCCGAGCCGACCTGCGGCGCCTGCATCGGCGCCGGCCACGTGCCAGCCCCCGGCACCAAGAGCCTGCGGGCCATCAACCGCAACTTCAAAGGCCGCTCGGGCCTCAAGGACGACGAGGTCTACCTGGCCAGCGCCGAGACGGCGGCGGCCACCGCCCTCAAGGGGGTGATCACCGATCCGCGCGACCTCGGCGCCGAACTGGGCATCCCGGCCCCCTCCCCGGACCTGCCGGTCGCCCTCTCCCAGGAGAACCCCAATCTGGTGCCGCCGGCTCCCCCGGAGGAGGCCGCCCGGATCGAGGTGGTGCGCGGCCCCAACATCGTGGTGACCCCGCTCAAACCGCCCCTGGAGGAGACCCTGCGCGGCGAGGTCCTCCTCAAACTGGGCGACGACATCTCCACCGACCACATCATCCCGGCCAGCCCGGAGTACGCCGCCTACCGGGCCAACGTCCCCAAACTGAGCGAGTTCGTCTTCCACCGCCTCGATCCCACCTTCAGCCAGCGGGCCAAAGAGAAGGGCGGCGGCTGGATCGTCGGCGGAGCCAACTACGGCATCGGCAGCAGCCGCGAGCACGCCGCCATCTGCCCGATGTATCTGGGCATCAAAGGGGTCATCGCCAAATCGTTCGCCCGGATCCACCGCGCCAATCTGATCAACTGGGGACTCCTGCCGCTGACCTTCGCCGATCCCGCCGACTACGATTGGGTCGAGGCGGGCGATCTCCTGGTCCTGGAGAACGCCCGCGACCTGGTGGCCCACGCCGAGGAGTTCGCCCTCTGGAACGCCACCAAGGGCCGGGAACTCCGGGTCCGGCTGACGCTGACCCCGCGCGAGCGGCAACTGATCCTCTGGGGCGGCAAACTGGCCTACGTCAAGGCCAATCCGGTCACCTAACGCCGATCCGGCGGGGCCGCTGGTCTGGCCCCGCCGGACTCTCCGGAACCCGCGCCGCCAGGTCACCGGTGGAGGTGAATCGTGCCACGCGGTCGGGCCTTTCTTCTCGCCCTCGGCCTGGTCCTGGGCAGCGCGCCCGGTCCGGTCGGGAGCCAGACGGCCATCACTCTCCCGCTCCCGACCGTCCGCGGCCAGGTTGTCCTCGAGCCGCTCGACGGTCAGACGCGGCTGACGGTCGCCGTCCAGGGCTTCGAGCCCGGCACCAGCCACGGGGTGCTCATTCGGCGCGGCCGCTGCGCCCAGGGTGAGGCCCAGGACTTCGGCGACGTGGTGGCCGAGGTGATGACCGTCCAGGCCGACGCCCAGGGCCGGGCCAGCGGGACGGCCGTCCTGTCCCGGCCGCTCGCCACCCTGGCCGACGGGCGTCACATGGTCACGATCGGCTTCGGCCCGGGCCGCAGCCGGGGTATCGACTGCGCCGACCTCCCGGCCCTGGCCCTGCCGCGGACCGGCCAGCCCGCCCCGACCGGGCTGGCTCTGACCGGTTTGGGGCTGGGGCTCCTGGGCTGGCTGGCCGCCCGGCGTCGCCCAGCGCCCCGGTCCGACCGCGCCCGTCGGGTGGTACGGGCCTTGCCGGACGGCGGGGCGTATGGAGCGCGAACGCGAATGCCAGCCGGTCCTGCCCGAGGCCGGGGTGGGGGGTGAGGGCCTGCACCGTGACGAGACGGTGCTCGGCCCGCAGACCGACCAGGATCTGGAGGAGGCCATCCGCCAGGCCTTCTTTCTCGACCCCGACCTTGACGCCCGGCGCTTCACCGTCCGGGTGGTCCGGGGCGTCGCCTACCTCGGCGGCACGGCCCGCGATGAGGCCGAGCACCAGCGGGCCCTGGCTGTGGCCCGGGGCGTGCAGAAGATCCAGCGCGTGGTCGACGAGATCGCCTGCCCGGCCTGCGCCGAGCATCCGGCCTGAGGGCCTAGCCCTCGGGCCGGTGGATGTGCAGATGGGGTTCCAGCCGCTCGACCTGTGCGCGGGTCAGATCGAGGAGGACCCGGCCGGCCTCGACCTCACGGACATAGGCCAGGGGGATGGTCACATCGCGCGGCAGGAACCGGCCCCGGCGGACGACGAAGGCGGTCAGTTTCTGGGTGAACGGGTCGAGAATGACCTCATCCACCACCCCGATGGGCCCATCCAGGGCCTCGACCGGCATCCCGTCGCGGATCTCGAAGTCCTCGGGGTGCTTGCGCTTGTGCTCGACCCCCCGGACCTTGATCGCCGGGCGGAGGAAAAGGGTGTGGCTGGCCGGCGGGAAGCCGGGGGGCGGGACGTAGGTCGCCGGGGCTGGCTCGTAGTCGGTCTCGACAAAGGTCGGCTGCTGCTTGAGCTCCTCGGTGGTCAGGTCCAGGTAGACGGCCTCGTGGCTGCTGCGCCGGATCCGTTCGACCGGCACCACCACAAACCAGGTGAGCAGCGGCGAGGTGTCGATCACCAGGTGGTGGACCTGGTTGGTCTCCGGGTGCAGGATCACCCGGTCCACCCGACCGCAGAACCCGTCGGTGCAGAAGACCCTGGCGCCGATATTGATCTCCATGCGATCACTCCCCACCGGTCCACGCCTCTTGCCGTCGCGGGCGTGCGACCGCTATGCTACAAATCGAGGGCGTCCCGCCACACATTGTACCCGAAGACGGCCAGGACGTGGCCGGTTCTGCCCGCCTGAACACCCTGGTCCCAGACCTGAACACCCGGAGGCGACCGATGCAGACGTGGGAAGCGCAGGAGGCGCAGTGGCAGCAGGAGTGGGAGCAGCGCTACGGCCCGATGGGGATCCATTGGGATGAGGTGCGCGCGGCCCACCGGTTCGGCTGGTACGCCGCCCAGCGGCCGGAGTTCCAGGGCAAGACGTGGGCGGAGGTCAGCGCCGACCTGCGCCGCCACTGGAGCCTGCTGACCGAGGCCAGCGAGGAGACCGCCTGGGACTACGTCCAGGAGGCGGTCCGCGACGGCTGGCGACGGGCCCGGGAGGCGCTGGGTCAGCCGGTCTAGGCCGGCCGCGCCGGCACGGGAGTTGCCGCCAGCCCGGGCAAACAGCGGCACAGCGGGGGAGAGATGTCCACCCAGTGGGAGATGACCCTCTACGATTACAAAGACGTGCTGGGCTGGGTCCGCTACCTGGGCTGGAGCGACGAGGACCTGCAGAAGGTGCCGGTCCACGAACAGGCCACGGCCGGCGAGGACTACCTCAACCTGGCCAACTTCGGCGGCACCTCGCTCAACGTCACCGAGCGCGCGCAGGGCCTGGCCAGCGGGACCAGCGCCGGCGTCCGCAACCTGCACAACCTCTACGTCTACAAGCGCGAGGTCCCCGAGCCGCTCTGGCGGCAGCTGGAGGACCTGGTCCGGCGCGGGGGCCCCAGCGCTTTTGAGGAGAGCGGCCTCTTCGGCGAGCGCGGCGAGGTCCCCGACTTCCCACCCCCACCCCGCGCCCCCTAGTCCAGAATCCGGGCCAGACCGCGCTCCAGCAGCGTCCGGTCCATGACCCCCAGCCGGGCCACCCGGATCAGGCCGTCGCGGCCGACGAAGAAACTGCTGGGCAGGCCCTGGACCCGATAGCGGGCGGCGACCTCGCCGGTCCGGTCCAGGACCACCGGGCTTCGCAGGCCCAGGTCGCGGACGAAGGCCGCCACCGCCTCGGGTTCCTCCTGAACATCGACCAGGAGAACGACGAGCCCCCGGTCCCGATAGCGCTCGGCCGCCCGCTCGAACTCGGGCAGCTCGACCCGGCAGGGGACGCACCAGGTGGCGAAGAAGTTCAGCAGGACCGGCCGGCCGTGGAGGTCGCCGAGCCGGCGGGGCGTCCCGTCGAGGGCGGGCAGGGTGAAGTCGGGCGCCGGCTGGCCAGGCCCCGGGGTGCTGGCCGGCTCCCCGCCTCCCGGCCAGAGGGCGCAGCCGGCCAGGAGCAGCAGAGCCATCGCCCCACCCAGCACGCCGCCCCGGACACCGCCCACCGGTCGCCTCCGGTCAGGTCTGACTGGCGCTCCACAGACGCTCAGCCCGCAGGACCCGCTGGTTGACGTCGTCCCAGTCGACGTTGCGCAGGAAGGCGCGGATGTAGGCCAGACGGTCGACGCCGAAGTCGATGACGTAGGCGTGCTCGCAGAGGTCCAGCCCCAGCACCGGGCAGACCTCCCAGCCGGGGGCGGACTGGTCGGACTGGCCGGTGGTCAGACGCAGGCGGCCGTCGGCCAGATCGAGCACCAGCCAGACCCAGGCCGGGGCGGCCAGCGCGGCGGCGGTGAAATCGGTCGTCCAGTGCTCGAACGAGCCGTAGTCGCGGTCGAGGAGTTCGGCGACCCGGCCGTAGGCCCGGCCGCCCCGACCGCCGAGGTTGGCGAAGTAGAGTTCGTGGTTGCGGATCGCGTTCAGCGTCCCGGTGAGGTCGGCCAGGATCTGGCCCAGGTCGCGGCTGAGGGGCGCCGGCGGCGTCGCCCGGTCCAGGGCGGCCAGGCGGACGCGCAGCTCGTTGGCCCGGTTGACGTACTCCCGGTAGAGTTTGTAGTGCTCCTCGAGGGTCCGCTGCGAGAGACCCTCCAGGGCCAGCGCGGGAAGCGGTTGGGGGCTCAGCGGCTCGGTCATCGGCCTCTACTCCCCGGCTTCGGCCTGGGCCCCACGGCCCTTGCGGGCGCGGGCGGCCTCTTCCTCGGCCCAGGCCAGGGGATGGGTCTGGGCGTAGTAGCGGGTCGAGACCAGCAGGTCCGGCAGGTGCAGGACCAGCGCCCGCTGGCGCTCATAGGTGGCCAGTTCGTAACGATGGTCCATTTTGATGGCGTCGAAGGGGCAGTACTCGGCGCAGAAGCCGCAACTCATGCAGATCGAGATGTCGATGACGAAATCTTTGGGTTCGGGGACCGGTTTGCCGTCCGGCCCGGTGGTCCGCTCGATCCAGATGCACTGGGGCGGGCAGACCTTGGCGCAGATGCCGCAGCTGGTGCAGCGGATCTTACCGGTCTCCTCCTCGTACAGCAGGACCGGAAAGGAGCGGAAGCGCTCGGGCAGGGCGAGTTTCTCCTCCGGGTACTGGACGGTGAAAACGCCCCAGTGGTGCGGGGGCTGGCGGACGCCGGTGGCGGTCCGCTCCAGCCGTGGTCGCCCGGCGAGGTAGTCGAAGAGGGCCAGCCAGAACCGGTGGAGGGTGATGCTCAGGCTCTGGAGCAGCCCGAGCCCCCAACGCCCCAGTCGCCCATCCATCGCCCGTCCTCCTTCGCCCCACATTATATCACGAACCTCCGGCCGGCCAGCGTCACGCCCCCCTCTGTGAGCCACCTCACTGACAGAAAAGCGCCGTCGGCCCTTCTTTAAGGTGAGATCGCGAAGGGTGGACGACGATGCTGACCAGGAGCGCCCTGATTCACCCGACCGCCGAGGTCGCTCCCGACGCCATCATCGGCGCCGGGACACGTATCTGGCACCAGGCCCAGGTCCGGGAGGAGGTCCGGATCGGCGAGGAGTGCATCATCGGCAAAGGCGTCTACATCGACCGGGGAGTGATCCTGGGCAACCGGGTCAAAGTCCAGAATTACGCCTCGCTCTACCACGGGGCCTGGATCGACGACGGTGTCTTCATCGGCCCGTACGCCTGCCTGGCCAACGACAAACATCCGCGCGCGATCCGGCCCGACGGTCGCCGCAAGGGGCCGGACGACTGGACGGTGGGGACGATCCGCATCGGCTACGGGGCCGCCATCGGCGCGCATGCCACCGTCCTGCCCGGCGTGACCATCGGCCCCTGGGCGCTGGTGGGCGCCGGCGCGGTCGTCAGCCGGGATGTCCCCGCCCACGGCCTGGTCGTCGGCAATCCGGCCCGTCTCATCGGCTTTGTCTGCGCCTGTGGCCGACGGCTGACCGCCCCACCCTCATCGTCCCGGTGTCCGCATCATCCCGCCTGACACCGGCTCTCCGGCAGACCGCCCGTGGCCGTGCTGGTCTGGGCCCTCGGCCTGGTCGTCGGTCTCAGTCTGGGGCGACCGGTGGCGCTGCCGCTCTGGGGCTGGCTCGCCCCCAGCGGCGGCAGCCTGCTGCTGGCCCTGGTGGTCCGCCGCTGGCCGGGCCCGGCGCTCGGGCTGGTGGCCCTGGCCGGACTGGGGCTCGGCCTGGCCCGGGCCAGCCTCGTCGCCGATCCGCCATCCGACCTGCCCTACGGGCAGACAGTCACCCTCCAGGGCCAGGTGGCCGACCGGCCCGAGACCCGGGGCGTCGCCCTCCGCCTGCGACTGGCGGATCTGACCCTGGAGACCCCGGCGGGAGTCCGCCGGCTGGACGGCGCGATCCTCCTGGAGACCACCTGGCTCGCCGACTGGCGACGCGGCGACCGGCTCCAGGTCACCGGACGGCTGGAGCCGATCCGCCCCGGCCCCGACGCCCCCTGGGAGACCGCCCTGGCCCGCCAGGGCGTCCACAGCCGGCTGCGCTATCCCCAGGTCGTGCCCCTCCTGACTGATCGCGCCGGACCGCTCGCCTGGCTCGACGCTTTCCACCAACGCCTGATCACCGGTCTGACCGGGGCGCTGCCCGAGCCTCAGGCCGCCCTGGCCGCCGGTCTGGTGCTGGGGGAGCGCTCGGCGCTGCCGTCCGCGCTCAGCGAGGCGATGCGGCTGACCGGCACCAGCCATCTCCTGGCCCTCTCCGGGGCCAACCTGAGCCTGCTGCTGGCCCTGGCGCTCCCCCTGGCCCGGGCGGTGGCCGGGCGCCTCTGGCTTCTCCCAACCCTGGGGCTGCTCTGGCTCTTCGTCGGCCTGGCCGGACCCGAGCCCTCGCTCCTGCGAGCGGCCGTCATGGGTACGGTCGGTCTGGCCGGCCTGGCTCTCGGCCGGCCACCCGATCCCTACACCAGCCTGGCCCTGGCCGGCGCGCTGCTGGCCGGGCTGAGCCCGGCGGTCCTCGGCGACCCCGGTTTCCAGCTCTCGTCCCTGGCCACCCTGGCCCTCATCAGCCTGGCCCCCTGGCTCCGTGACCGCCTGCCCTCCCGCCTCCGGGATACGGGCCTGGCCGAGCAGATCACCGTCCAGGGGCTGACCGCACCGGTGGTTCTGGCGCTCCACCCCCAGCTCAGCCTTCTCAGCCTGCCGGTGAACCTTCTCCTCGCCCCGATCGTCGCCCTGGCCCTGATCCTGGGGCTGCTCCTGGCCCTGGTCGGGACGCTCTGGCCACCGGCCGGCGCGGTCCTCGGGCTCCTCGCCTGGCTCCCGCTCACGGCCATCATCGTCATCGTCGAGACCGCCGCCGACCAGCCGCTGGCCGCTCTGCCGGTGGGGCCGGTCTCCCCCCTCGTCTGGTGGGGTCTGGTCGGAGCTCTGGGCGCGCTGGTCGGGCTCAGCCCCACCTCACCGGTCCGGCCATTCCTGGCAGGGCTGTCCCAGGCGGGACTGGCGCTCCTGGCCCGCCTCCCGGCCGGGCTGCGCCTCGGGCTGATCGGCGGCCTGGTCTCGAGCGCGGTCAGTCTGTCGGTCGCCCGGTGGTCGCCCAGTGCCCCCGAGGTCACCGTCCTCGACGTGGGTCAGGGCGACGCGATCCTGGTCCGCACGCCGGCCGGCCGCACGCTGGTGGTGGACGGTGGGCCGGCGCCGCTGGCCCTGGCCCAGGCGCTGGGCCGGCGTCTGCCTCTCTGGGAGCGGGCGGTCGACATCGTTCTCCTCAGCCACCCTCACGCCGACCACCTGACCGGCCTTCTGGCCGTGCTGGAGCGCTATCCGGTGCGACTGGTCATCGAACCGGGGCTGCCGGTGGCGACGCCGGAGTACCAGCGCTTCCGGGAGATCGTCGCCCGGCAGGGCCTGTGCCGGCTGGTGGCCCGGGCCGGCCAGGTGGTCGTCCTGGACGCGGCGACCCGGCTGGAGATCCTCCACCCGGAGGCGGGAGAGGCCGGGGATCCCAACAGCCGCTCGGTGGTCGCCCGGCTTCAGACCGGCCCGGGCTCGGTCCTCTTCACCGGCGACCTGCCCCGGTCGCGGCAGCCGGGACTGGCCGGCCGCCCGGTCCAGAGCACGGTTCTCAAGGTGCCTCACCAGGGAGCGGCCGACGCGCTCGATCCCGGCTTTCTGGCCGCCGTCCGGCCGCGGGTCGCGGTCATCTCGGTGGGCCGCCTCAACCGCTATGGGCACCCGGCGCTGGCGACCCTGACGCTGCTCGACCGGTACGGAGTGCGCGTCCTGCGCACCGACCTCGACGGCACGATCGTCCTGCGGCTGCGCGAGGAGCGGGTCGAGGTTGTCACCGCCCGCTGAGACGATCTAGCGCCCCTGGAAGACCGGTCGCCGGCGCTCCAGGAAAGCGCGGATCCCTTCGGCGAAGTCCTGAGTCTCGGCCCACTCGATAGAGGCCTCGGTCTCGTCCACCCCACTCAGGGTCGGGTTGCGGAGCAGGAGCCGCAGAGCCCGCTTGGCCTGGCGCAGGGCCACCGGGGCCTGGGCGGCGATCTCGGTCGCCAGAGCGCGGGCCTCGGCCTCGGCCGTGGCCACCGGGTAGACCCGATCCACCAGACCGACCGCCAGCGCCTCGGCGGCCGATAGCACGCGTCCGGTGAGCAGAAGGTCGGCCGCCCGGCCGATCCCCACGAGGCTCACCAGGCGCTGGGTATCGCGCAGGCCCAGGGTCAGACCCAGCCGGGCGGCTGGCACCCCGATCCGGGCGTTCTCGGCCGCCAGGCGTAGATCGCAGGCGCAGGCCAGGGCGCAGGCCGCGCCCAGAGCGAAGCCGAAGATCAGGGCCAGGACCGGGCGGTCCAGCGTCTCGATGGCCTCGAGAGCGGCCTGCATCGTCTGGTGGTAGGTCCGGGCGGCCGCCCGGCTGTAGCGGTGAGTCGGGAACTCGGCCACATCAGCGCCGGCGCTGAAGGCCTGCGTCCCGGCGCCGCGCAGGATGACCACCCGGACCTCCGGCCGGGTGGCCAGCTGCTGGAACACGTCGGCCAGTCCCCGCCAGACCTCAAGCGTGATCGCGTTGTGCACGGCCGGCCGGTTGATCGTCACCGTCGCCAGCGCTCCCTGCTGCTCCACCCGCAGTTCGTCCCCCATGGCCCCGGCTCCTCAGCGAGCATCGTCTGTCCTCATTCTACGCCGGCCTACCCCCGAAAAGAAAGTCGCCAGCCGGGCACGGGCATGCGGGCGTCCGGCGCCGGCCCTCAGCCACCGGCGGCCCGGCCAGACTCGCGGAGACCGCCAGGCCCCTGGGCGCTGGCGCCTGACCGCGCGGTCAGGCCTCGTCCCCAGACCGGGGGAGGCGGTGGGTCGCCGACGGCCGCCCAGGCGGGGAGGGAACGAGGAGTTGCAGCCCCTCGGGGTTGGCACGCCGGGCCGCGTCAGGTGTTCCCGGTCGCCACGCGCCGTTCGTGGGCCCGCGCTGTTCCGGCGACAAGACAGGCGATGGTGGCCATGCTCTCTCCTCCGCCTACACCTCTGAGATTCCCGTGTCACGCAGCCGGCGCACCCTTCAGGGGGGAGGCTCCTGGTAAAATACAAGGCGGGACTGCTGGCCGCAGGGAGCGCGCGTGACCGCCGAGACCTTCGACGTCCGGGTTCAGTTAGAGGGGCCGGGCTATCTGGGCGAGGCCGTCGGCCACCTCGACGGCCAGGTGCTCTTTGTCGACTACGGGCTGCCCGGCGAGGAGGTCCTGGCCGAGATCCAGCAGCGCAAGCGCCGCTTCGCCCACGCCCGGGCGGTGGCGGTGCTCACGCCCTCGCCACACCGGACCTGGCCGCCCTGCCCCTACTTCGGCCGCTGCGGCGGCTGCCAGTACCAGCACGCCGACTACGCCTACCAGCTGACCATCAAGCAGGAGATCCTGACCGAGCAGCTGCGCCGGATCGGGGGACTGACCGACGTGGTGGTCCAGCCGTTCATCCCGGCGGCGGTGCCCTGGCACTACCGCAACCAGATCCGGCTCTCGACCCGGCGGAGCGGCGAACTCGGCTTCGTCGTCCGCCACACCCACCGGGTGCTGCCCGTCCACTACTGCCGGATCACCCAGCCGCCGATCAACCGTCTCTTAGCCCTCCTTCAGGGACGGGGCGCCGGCCTGCACCAGGTGGTCATCCGCTACGGCGCCCGGACCGGCGAGTTCCTCATCCAGCCGGCCTTCCCCGACCTGCCGGATCTGCCGACCGGCCAGCCGTACTACCACGAGATCCTGCTCGGGCGCCGCTACCGGGTCTCGGCCGTCTCGTTCTTCCAGGTCAACACCCGCCCCGACTTCCGCGCGCTGCCGGCGGCCATCCGGGCTCCCTGGCTCGCCGACCGCCAGGGCTTCTACAGCCAGGCCGATCTCCTGGCGCTCCTGGTTCTCGACCGGCTGGAGCTGACCGGCCGGGAGGTGGTGGTCGACGCCTACTGTGGCGTCGGCACGTTCACCCTGCACATCGCCGAGCGGGCCCACTACGTCATCGGCATCGAGGAGTCCAGAAGCGCGGTGCGGGACGCCGAGGTCAACGCCACCGGCCTCGACAACGTCCGGTTCATCGAGGCCAAGACCGAGGTGGCCCTGCCCCAGATCCGGGAGAAGGTCGATGCCGTGGTGCTCGACCCGGCGCGGGTGGGCTGCGCCCCGCCGGTCATCGAGGCCCTGCTGGCTCTGCGGGCGCCGAAGATCGTCTACGTCTCCTGCGACCCGGCCACCCTGGCCCGCGACCTCCGGCTCCTGGTCCAGGGCGGCTACCGGGTGACCGACGTCCAGCCCATCGACATGTTCCCCCAGACCCACCACATCGAGACCGTGGTCACCCTCCGCGGCGAGTAGCCACGGGCGTCCTCACAGGCGCGCCAGGCTGTCGTCGTCGAGCGTCGCCCCACAGGCGGCCACCAAGGCCCGGCAGGCCAGCCAGAGGCGCCAGACATCCTCGGCCAGCCGGGAGAGGTCAGCCGCCCCGAGGAGCAGCCGGGGCAGGAGGTCGGCGTAACCGGCCGGAAGGCGCGGCAGGGTCAGGCTCTCCCGATACATGGTCCGGGCGCCCTGGTAGCGGTGACGGTTGGCCAGCCCGACCAGGATGGCCGCCCAGTAGGCCGCCTGACGGGCGGCAGCCAGAGCGCTCAGCGGGTCCGGCGAATCGGCGAGCGTGGCGTTCAGGACCTTGGAGACCTGTTCGTAGAGGTCGGCCAGCGCCTCGGCGAGAAGCGACGGCCAGTCGGCGGTGGCCAGCGCCGCCTCCGCCAGACGGCGGAGCTCGCCGAGAAGGTCGTCGGGATCGTAGAGCGGGAGGGCGGTCCAGGGAGCGTCCTGGGTCAGCGGCCACTCGTAGGTGACGGTCGCGCACTCCGCCCGGTAGGCCTCCCAGGGCCGGAAACTGAGGCCCACGAAGAGGCCGTGGTAGAAGAAGGCGTGCCAGCGGTGCGGCCGGGTCCGGGTGATGACATCGCACTCCAGGTCGGAGTAGGGGAGGTCGGTCCCCTTGGCCACCGAGCCGACCAGGAAGACCGCCCGCACCTCGTCGCCGTAGCGCGCGCAGACGCTGGCAGAGGTGGCGGGCGACGGCCAGACGGGTCTGGTGGTCGAAGACCGGCGGGGGCTCGGGCAGCCGCAGCATGCACGCCTCCCAGCAAGGGCGATCCTGGCGGAGGCCAGACGGCCCACCGTCCAGACGTCGTTCATCGGGAGAGATGGTGGCCCAAAGCGCGGGCGGCCGGTGGAGGGCCCACAGGGGCGCGGTCAGGAGGAGGGGGCAGCGCGACGGGCCCGGTACTCGGCCAGCGTCCGCTCGTCGGGGGGATAGACCCCGACGATACTGGCTCCCTGGCGCACCTTCTCCCAGAGGAACGCCTCCAGGTCCTCCTGCTCGGCCGCCTCGCGGGCCACCGTGGTCGCCAGGTGGCGGGGGATGACCACGACCCCCTCGTCGTCGCCGACCAGGACATCGCCGGGGTAGACGGCCACGCCGCCGCAGGCGATAGGGACCTGGAAGTCCACCGGGTGGTGGACGGTCTTATTGGCCGCGGCGTGGGCCGCCCGGCAGTAGGCGGGCAGGCCCAGAGTGGCGATGGCCGGCGTATCGCGGAAGGCGCCGTCGGTCACGATCCCGGCGCCGCCGCGCATCTTGATGCGGGTGGCCAGGATGGCTCCCAGGACGCCGGCCCGGACGTCGCCCCGGGCGTCGATCACCAGGACCTCGCCAGGGCCGATGCGCTCGACCGCCAGGCGTTGGGGGTCGGTCAGGTTGTCGACGGTGCCGGTGTGGTCGAGGTCCTCGCGGGCCGGGATATACCGCAGGGTGAAGGCCACGCCGACCATCCGCTGGCCGGGGGTGAGGGGGCGAACGCCGAGGAGAAAGGTGTTGCGCAAACCGTATCGGGCCAGGACCGAGGTCAGGGTGGCGGTGCTGGACCGCCGCAGGAGCTCGACGATCTCGGGGGTGAGCGCCGACTCCGCCATAGGCACCTCCGCAAAAGGGTGGTCACCATCGCCTGGCCGGCCAGGCGATGGCCAGGCGGGCGAGGCCCTCGCGGCCGGACCGGGCGCGACCGCGCTTCCGTGGGGTCAGGCTACCGGCGCTCCGCCGGGCGGTCGGCCGTCAGGGGGTGGACCGGCGCCCCCGGCCAGATCACCCCGGAGCGGACGACCCGGGCCAGGACCCCCCGGCGACCAGCCAGGGCGCGCTGGAGACCGGGGCGGATCTCCTCCATCCGGCTGCAGGGGGTGCAGGGCCCCGTGACCTCCAGGACCGCCGTCCCGACCAGGAGACGCTGACCGGCCGGCAGCGTCTGCAGCGCGATCCCCCGGGTGGTGATGTTCTCCTTAATCTGACCAGGGGCGAGGTCGAGGGCGGTCAGCGTCTCCTCGGCCACGAGCAGGACCTGGCGGCGGCTGCCCGGGCGCGCGTGGTGATCTCCCTCCAGACCGTAGTCTTCCCGGGCCTGGGCCTGCGAGACCGGTTGCATCGGCTGGCGGTGGCCGGGGCAGAGATGGACAGCGACGACCACACCGGACGCGGTCACCATGGGCCTGCCCTCCCGAGCGTTTTGGCCAAGGGCAGTATAGGGCAGGGTCAGGAGGCTGGCAAGAGCGCCTGGGCCTGGGCGTCCAGAATCCGCTGGAGGGTGCGGCTGCTGATGGCCGCGTGCGCGTGGTAGTCGAGGGCCAGTTCGATGAGGATCACCCGGCACTCGGTCAGGCACTCGGCCAGCGTGCGGGCGGTCTCCGCGGGCAGGCGGTCTGGCTGGCGGAGGGCGTTCTCCAGCTGGTCGCAGCAGCGCGCGAGGCGTTCCAGGATATCCAGTGGCGCCGCCGACATCGGACCTCCTCAACGGGGAAGTAGCGTGCTTCGCCGGCGGCAATCATACCACCGACCAGGCGTCGGTGGGTGTGAGAAAATACTAAAAAACCTGGGAAGGAGATGGTCTTCAAGCACCCGGTCGAGGAACCAGGCAGCCGCTGTGTTGCTGAACGGGTGAAGAGCCCGGCTGTCTCCGGGGGCCGGCGAGCGCCGGGGTGTCGCCGCCGGCGGCCGGGCTTCTGGGGCGACGTCGGAGGAGACCGGGGCCCCGGTCGCGTCGCGCCCCTCTGGCGCCGGCCCGGGCGGGGAGGCCACACCGGCGCAGTCATCTCGCCCACCGGTCGACGAGGTGCGGGTCCTTCGGGAAACTCGCCCGGCAGGCGGTGGGTGACTGTCCCACAGGCGGTGGGTAGGGGACTGGACAAGACGGGGCAGACTCTCCGGGAATACAGGTAACACACCACCACACCCCAGGAGGCCTGCCCCATGGCCCGGAGAACCCTCCGCATCCCCGAAGTCAAGCCCTCCCCCACGGACCGGCCCCAGGCCTGCCCCCACTGTCAGAACCCCGCCCTCCAGCGCTGGGGCAGGGTCTC
>CACRXC010000068.1_pt1 | contig 46232 bp, 42 predicted proteins | sample 5377091 | NCBI WGS metagenome assembly CACRXC01 (sample SAMEA6061845, study PRJEB28556) | metagenome | reverse complement strand
GAGATGGCCCGCGCCACCTCCGTGGCCAGCGCCTCCGCCTGATCCTCCGGGACCAGGGCGGTGAAGGCGTTGGGGAAACTGGCGATCTTCACCTGCTCGGAGATGGCCCGCGCCACCTCCGTGGCCAGCGCCTCCGCCTGATCCTCCGGGACCAGGGCGGTGAAGGCGTTGGGGAAACTGGCGATCTTCACCTGCTCGGAGATGGCCCGCGCCACCTCCGTGGCCAGCGCCTCCGCCTGATCCTCCGGGACCAGGGCGGTGAAGGCGTTGGGGAAACTGGCGATCTTCACCTGCTCGCGGATGGCAGGCGTCTGGAAGCGCTCCCCTGTGGGGGGAGCGCTGGCCGCTCCCAGAGCGTCGGCCAGCCAGAGGTCGACGAGCGGCTGACCCCACAGGTCCGGGTAAATGATGCAGTCCGGGCCGCACCGGTCGGCCACAACCTGGAGCCCCCGCCAGAGCAGGTAGGAGAGAAGATAGCTCCCCATCCACAGGTCCTGGGTCCGCCGGGCGGTCAGCAGAAACTCCTGGACAGACCCGATGGTCCCGAGAAGGAGAGCGGGGCGGTGGCCTCCCCGGTCCGGATCCCACGTCCCGGCCACGGCGGCGGCCAGCGCCGCGTGCTCCCAGGCAGAATGGTCGGGCAGCCGGGGGTCGGCCGGCAGAAGCCCCCAGGAGGCGCGCAGAGTGGCGTCCCGAACCCGGCAGCCGGTCGCCTCCGGCAGGAAGCGCCACAGGGCCAGGAAGAGCTTTTGCGGATCGGCCGCCCAGGGCTCGAACGCCCGGAGGGTCTCCTCGAAGACTTGGGGGATATGCTCGTCTCGGGGCCAGGGGAAGGGCTCGCTGGTGCCGGCCAGAGGGTGGGTGAGCGTCCAGTCTCCCCCCGGAAGAGACAATTGCCGGACAAAGGCCGGCACGTCCAGGCCGAAGGCGATCTCGTGGGCCTCCGTCAGATGGTCCGGCGGCGGGTCGTTCAGGCCCAGCGTGCGAAGATAGTCCAACCCCCGCTCTGCGGCCCCCTCGGGGGCGAGCGCGTAGTCAGGCGGGCGCGGCCAGAACAGCGCCTGGATCTTGCGCCGCCAGTACTCGTCACGGCCGCTCATAGAGTCACATCCTTTCCCGGAAGAGACGTCACGAAGGCCTCCAGAAACGCCCAGTCCGGCGCGCTCACAATCTGCGCGGAGATCCGGGGGTCATCAACATCCGAGAGCCTCAGATTCTCCGGGGCGGGCAGAAATTGTGAGCGAAACACCATCAGCAGGAGACGGTACTGCTCGCCCTGGCGAACCACCCGTAGATGCAGCGGCGAGGCCCGCCGGTCGTGCGTCGCGCCGGTGATCACCGCCTTCCGGTCGAGGGACTGGAACTGAAACGGGAGCGGGAGGCCGAAGACCGGCAGCCGCAGGGCGACCTGGGCCGGAGCGGGTGGGGGGGTCATGAGGAGATTCCTCACGGGCATATAGTCGCAAGAGACGTAGTAGGAAAACGTCCCGCCGCTGCGGGTGGTGCGGGTGTGCGGGCTACGGCTCCGGTCCTCCCGGTGCGCGCGCAGCCGGCTCCCGATGAAGTTAAGCGCCTCCTGCCAGGTCGAGAAGGACTCCTCGCTCACCCGACACCGCCACCAGCCCGGGGCGATGACCGGGAAGGGGGGCGGGGCGGCCGGGGCCGGCGAGTCTGCGAGCCCGAGGGTCTGGCGGAAGAGGTCCCGCACCTCGGCGAGCCCCGTTTGCAGGAGGCGGGCCAGGTCCGGGTCCGAAGCGGTGAAGAGCCCCCGGAGCCGCTGGAGCCGGGGGTCGTCGCTTCGCAGGTCGATCCCCACGGGCTCCAGCCCGCCGAACCCCCGACGGGCCCGGGCCCCCAGCCCGCCCAGGCGGGCCCAGAGCCAGAGGGCGCCCAGGGCCAGGGCCAGACTCCGGGGCTCCCCGCGCACCTCGAGGGCGAACGCAAACCCTGGAGGGATGTACGAGCGCGCCGGGGTGGTGCCGGAGCCGGCCAGGCCGTAGCCCAGGTAGGCGAGCCCGCGGTTCTGCGCCGCTGGGAAATTCCATTGAGAATACGGTGGCAGCCCCCCCTGGAGCCGCACGCGCAGGCTGACGGCCGACGCCTGGCCGGCGCCGCCAAAGAGCGCGGTCTCCGCTGCGCGCACCCGGTCCTCATCGGCACCGACCAGACCGCCGACGGCGGCCCGGAACCAGAAGCGCAGCTGGCCGCGGATGGACGGCACGCGCAGGTCGACCGCCTGCTGGTCCGCGCCGGCGAGAAAGAGGGGCGTGAGCACTTTGAGGTGAACCGTCGCCAGGTCGCTCATCACAATCCACCAGCGTGGCTCGCCGGGGGGCGGCTTGCCGGAGTATCCACCTCCCCCTATATACCAATGGGCGGGGGGTTGTCAAGACGCTGGCCAGGACCCCTCTGTTCCAGAGATGGTGGGGTCCTCGATGGCCCCTGTTGGCCCCGGGCTTTCAAGGCCGTCAACCAGGCCGGGCACAGGTCGGGAAAAGGGCCGATTCGACCCCCACAAAGGCCTGAAAACCGCGGACCGTCCGGGCCCTCATCTTGCGCGTGCCAATGGCCTGCTCGGTCCGGTTGTTGGTCGAGGGGGAGAACCAGTCCGGTGGACTGGTTCTCCCGTCCGGTGGACGGAGGCCCGGGCTCAACCACCCAGAGCCGGTACCTGGCCCTGTGCTCAGACAGTCTCCGCAGAGACTGTCTGAAACGCTACAGCGGCTCTTGCCCCTTCCTGGTGGGGTCAACCCTCGCCTTGATTTTTCAGCCTGCCCTGAGCAGCCTCTTTCCCCCCCGCCGGGGGAAGCTCATCGATTCTCGGTCTGATCGCACCGGCTCCCCAAGCGCGGCCTCAAAAGTCTTGCTAAGCCTCACTACCCGCCGTTTGAGGTGAAACCGGCAGTGGGCCTGCCGAAGAGTAAGGGCCTGGGCAACCAGGCCATAAGGAGCAAGTTCGTCGGTGACGAGGACCTCACCCCCCAGGCTTTCCCCAGGGGCGCACGCCAGCGGCGCCGGGCGTGAACGTCATGCGCGGACACCCCGGCGATCCCCACCGGCTGGCCATTTCCCAGGTCCAGGGCGCTGATAACCCCGTGCGCCTGACCTCTGAGTTTGATCAGGGGGCCATCCAGCCCGAGGACTCTGACCTCCGCTTTTGAAGCCGAGCCTTCAGCGGCCCCGAGACCGTCCGGACATCCCGTAAGGCCGTTGATCGGCCGATACCGGCCCCAAACCTGTCAAAGAGCCATCGAATCGACCAGGTGCTTACCCCCAGGGCCCAGGCAATGGCAGCCAGGACAATAAGCCACTGGCCCTGGTCCGCCCGGATCACCCCGCGCGGATACTGCCTGAAGGTCCGGTGGCACCGGGCGCACTGGTAACGGACGGTGACCACCGGCGTGACCTGGTGGTCTTTGACCAGTTTGGTTGAGGAGCCGTGCCGGTGCAGGGAGAGTGAGCCGCAGTGGGAGCACGTCTTCGGCCGGCCCTCGGGCTCGGTCTTGACCTGGGGCGGCCGGATCGGCAAAACGTGCATGGGCAGGCGCCTCCCCCGTGGGTTGTGTTTGCCTAAAACAGGCTTAAGGGGAGCGCCGGCCCCTTTTCTCCTTGCTCATCCCACCCTCTCTGGGACAGACTCCCCCACACCCTCGCCCGTCTGAAATTTTTCGCTCTCTTCAGCTGGCCCATGGCCTCCTGACCTCCCCAGAAGCCTGAAACAGGCTGCCAACAGAGCCACTCAACGTCTGAACACCCTCTGATGAGATTGTTGCGGTCTGGTCCCGGAGTCTGACCGGCCCACGGAGGACCGCACGGCGAGGCTGCCAGACGACGGCGACCGACCGCCCCAGCGCCCCTGTAAGAGCGCACCGCATGGAGGGTCCGGCGGGCTCTCCCCCTTCGCGCGCTGAGTGGCATGGCCCCTCCTTGCGCGATGGAGCGCGGCGCAGGCCGCCTCCCGGGAGAGCGGGAGGGAGGCGGCCGTGCGGTTATCGGTGTCTCCCGTGAACACGCTCGCCGCTCTTTCGCCCGGCCGCATGGGGTGCGGCCGGGCCGGCGGGAGGTGACGACCAGCCCGTCGAGCGCAGGGCACCTTCTCGACCGCTATGATCTTGCCAGTCGCCGGGCCGCGCGTCAGTCGGGGCCCCCAGCCCGCGCCTGCGCCAGCGTGCTCCGGGCCATCCAGGCCTCGCACAGGGTCGCTTTCAGCCTCCCGGGCTCGAGGGAGGCGAAATTGAGGCACACCACTGGCTCCCGCAGGGAGGCCTTCACCTCCGCATCCGCGAACCAGGGGCTCACCAGCACCGGCACAGCCAGCCGCCCCAGACAGTTCTCCGCAACCGCCGCGATCTCCTTTGTGAGTCGGAGTCGGGTCATCTTCTTCTTACCGGCCTTACAGGAGAACACAAAGAACCGGTTCTCCAGGCGCGCAACGACGTCAGCCTCATCCCGGAAAGGATGGTGATGGTCTTTCGCTGGGGGAGGCTCTGTCCCAGGGGGCCAGGCCCATTTGACGTTGAGCCTCACCTCATCGCACCCTGCCTCTATCAGACAGGCTGCGACCGCTCGCTCGAGCCAGGCGCCACTGCTTTCGAGAGATCGCCGCCACCGGCGGCCATTTGCAAGCCTCAATTCGACGCCCCCGTCTATTCTCCTCAAGCTCCCCGCACTGCAGGTCAGCTCTTCAGGCAGTGGAACCAGCGACACCGGTTCATGACCGCTCTGACGCTTCTCCTCAACCCACCGCGCGAGAAACAAAACAAGATCGCAGAGAAATCGCTTCTCCTTATCCCTTATCTGGGGTTGACTGCTCTGCAGGATCGTCCCGCCCTCGAGCCAGGCCTGGACCGCCAGGTCAGGCCCACGGAGAGGGAGGGTCCGCCGCTCGTCGGCGAGCGATCGGGCTCCGTCACGTCCCAGCGACCAGAGATCCAGGCCGGGGATCCGGCTTAGAGCGACGGCCTGGGCCTTCGTTCCGGGGGTGATATTGGCCCGGACCTCGGCACCGGTGGCCATCTCCTCAGTCAGCAGCGTCCGCACAGCCTCTCGCACGCCCCAGCCCCACCGGTTCGACGGCACAAAGACGATTTTCCCCACCGGCAGCCGATCGCTGATCTGCTGCAGCCGCCCGGCCCGCTCGACCACCGCCGGTGTGCTGGCGTCGTAAAGAATCAAGGCGTGCCGTGGTTGGTGCGTGTAGAGGGCGACCAGCGTGGCGCTCGGATCCGCCCCCAGCCAGACGACCAGGGGGGGCTCCGAGCCACCACAGCCCCGGCGCACGACGGTGGGGCCAATGGGCCCTTGAGTGTAGGAGGCAACGACGTGGCCGGGTGGGAGAACCCCCGAAATCCAGCCCTGCAGTGTGAGATGTTCCGCCGGCGCAAAAGCGGCCAGACCGTAGGCTTTGGCGTGCTCGCGGATGGAACGACCTGGGCTCACGATCGCCAGTTCGGGCCGTAAGCGGTTGAGATCCTCGGCCAGACGGGCGTATCGCCGCAGCTCCTCCAGAGACTTTGCCACCCCCCTCACACCGTACAGCCGGCCTCCCCGCTCCCACGCCAGATCCAGGAAGACAGGATGGGTCTGTCCGCACAGAATGAGCCCCTTCTGGACAGCACGCGGCAGGGTCATACCGGTCTCCAGCATGGCTGAGAGCACGGGCGACATCTGGCTCTCATCCGACGCAGCCGACAGACCATACAGATCCAGCAGGGCCTTCAGCCCCAGATTGCTCAGAGGTCGTTTCTCGACCTGGCTCTGCCCCGACAGGCAGTAGAGGTGTTCATTGTCGGCGTGGAGAACGACCGTTGTGGGCGGCAGAACCTGGGCCACCGCTACCACCATAAACTTCGGCCCCGGGTCCCCGCAGAAGACCAGCCGGGCCCCTGAGGCGAGGGCCTCCCCCAGACTCTGGGCGGCCTCAGGGTCCCGGCTGGCCAAAAGATCCTGCACGACCGCCGGATCGCGGGCGGCCAGCAGCCGCTGCACGGCCTCCGGAGCCGCGGGCGGCGATTGGGCCGGCCGGAGATCGTCGGCGATGGGGATGATGTCGGCCGCCAGACCCTCGGCCGCGCACCACGCCTGCAGACGCCGGGCCTGGCCGTCCTGCTGCGTCCGCTGGGTGGCCAGCAGCACCACGCGCGCCGGCCGGCCCTTCCAGCCGCTCCAGGTCTTGATCGCGCTGGCGGTCGCAGACGGCTGCAGCCCAACCAGCGAGAGAAGAATCCAGCGCTCATCCCTCTTCGGCGTGCTCCTCATCGCTCACCATCCCCAGGTGACGTGCGGCCTCCCAGTGGGCCGCGGCCTCCTCCCCCCGCCCCGCCTGCTGGAGGATGCGGCCAAGGAGGCGGTGGGTGTAGGCGTTGGCCGGGTCGGCCGCCAGGGCCCGCCGGGCCTGCTCGAGGGCTCCCGCCAGATCGCCCGCCCGGAGCGCCGTCTCCGCCCAGCTGTTATAGCCGCGAATCCGCTCGTGGAGCGGCCCCCGCTCTGGCACCGCGACCCGGGCCAGGATCGCCCGCGCGTCGTCCGGCCGCCCCGTGGCCAGACACACCCCGGCCAGCCCGAGCCAGGCGGGCAGGTTGTGCGGCCGCCGCGCCAGCACCTGCCGGAAACAGGCCTCCGCCGCCGGGTAGTCGCCGACCTCCAGGTGGAGAAGGCCGCGGGCGTGTAGAGCGTACACGTTGTGCGGCTCCAGCCGCAGCGCCTGGTCGAGCGCCGCCGCGGCGGCCGCCTGCCGCCCGGGCTCGAGCCGCAGCCACCGCCGCAGCAGGCTGCCCAGGGCCACCAGGGCGTGACGGTTGGCCGGCTCCCGCGCCAGGATCCACCGCAACAGCCTCTCCGCCCGCTGGAAGTGGCGCCGGGCGGTCTCGACCGCGCCCTCCTCGGCGGCCAGCTGCCCCTGCTCCGCCCAGACCTGCGCCAGGGCGTGGAGCGCCAGGCTGTTCTCCCGGTCGACCCGAAGCGCCTGTTCCAGGAAGGCCCGCGCCCGCTGCCAGTGTCCCCGCCGCAGGGCCATCGTGCCCAGCGTGGTGAGGGCGGCCAGATTCGCCGGGTCCAGCCGCAACAGCTCCGCCAGGATCTCCTCGGCCTCGCGGTACCGGCCCTCGTAGAAGGCGAGCTTGCCCCGGAGATGGAGCACATAGGGGCTGCTCACCGCCAGGGCCGCGGCCCGCTCGAGATAGGTGGCGGCCGCCGCGTACTGGCCCGCCTCGATCTCCAGGTCGGCCCGGGCCACCAGACTGTACACCACCTCCCGCTCCCGCGTCGCCACCTGGAGGGCCTGGTCGAGGTAGCGCCGGGCCTCCTCGAACCGCCCCAGTCGCGCCTTCATCACCCCCCAGGTCTGCCAGAGATAGGGATTGTCCCTCAGAGGGCCGGATGCCAGGGCGGCGAACAGCGCGTCCGCTCGTTCGCGCTGGTCCGGGTCGACCTCCGCCCAGGCCGCCAGCGTCCGGGCCCGGGCGTGCAGGAGGAAAGGATTATGGGGATCCCGCGCCAGCGCGGCCGCCAAAATCTGCTCGGCGCGGGCGAACTCCCCCAGCTCCTGAAACACCCGCCCCCACAGCAGGGCCTCGATCGCGTCGCCCTGCTGCCAGATCGCCTGCAGCGGGGGCTCGACCCAGCGCATCAGGCGCCGGATCCATTCCCGCCGATCGGCTCCCAGCAGCCACTCACGCCGGGCCTCCTCCCACCGGTGGGAGAGAAAGCCCTGGAAGAGTTTGAGGACCGTGTACCGCTCACCCTTCGCCTGCGGGTCAACCCGCCCGATGACCCCGGCGTAGCGCGCCGCCAGCTGGTCCTCCGCCAGCGGCTCCCACAACCGGGCCAGCCCCCAGGCGGCGCCGGGATCAGCGGTGGCCACCAGCAGAGCCGGCGGTCGCTCCAGCTCCACCCAGGCCAGCAGGCCGAGCGCCGCCGCCTCCTCCACCGCCTCCCCCGCCTCCTCCTCGGTGGTCTCCAGCGCGCGTGCCAGCAGGCCGAAGGGGAGAGGCACCCCCCAGGCGTCAAAGAGGGCGACCAGGCCGACGGCGCGGGTCTGGAGATCGGTGAGCGCGGGAGGCGACGGCCGGGCAATGGCATCTCCTGCCGGCTCGCCGGTCAGACCGGTGAAGAGGAAGGGGACCGTGACCCGCACCCGCTCCCACTCCTCCCGCACGCCCGTGCCCACCACGACCAGGCCGCGGGGCGCAGCCGCCTCCAGGAGATCGAGGATCCCGGCGGCGCGCGGGAGCTGGTGGACCAGCAGAACACCCGGCCCCGTCATCCCCATCGGGGGCTCCGTCTCGAGCGCTGGCCGCCAGAGGGCGACGGGCTGCCGCTGTTGCCGCAGCCGGGTGTAGAGGGCGGCCAGCACGACCACGGCCCCGGCCTCCCACGCCTCGGGGTAGGCCAGAAGAACCAGCCCCCCGCCGGCCTCCTGCAGGCGACAAACGGCCGTTTCCACGTCCTCTATGGCGCGGCGCAGCGGCTCAAAGCCCAGGCCGCGCGGGGGCCGGGTTGGTCGTCCGAAGATGGCAGGGGAAGCGAACGCGTTGACCATGTCTCCTCTCCTCACGGTTGACAGGCGTTTCCGGACCCGCTATAATGCCATCTGGAATGCATCGATCTCTCCATCCAACTTCACGTCCCAGAGGCGCCGCCCCGGGCCGGCCAGGAACTCGTGCCACAGCGCCCGCAATCTCAAGTTGCGCTGCCTGGTGGTGTCGGGCCGCAGCCCCCGGGCCTCCAACCACCGGGTCAGGTCCTCATAGTGGGTGCCCTTATCCCCGAGAAACTCCACAACGGCGAGGAGGTCCCGCTGGAAATATTCTAGAATCAGGCAAAGATGCTGGCGGAGCATCGAACCTCTCTTCTGCTTATTCTCGGCGAACTCCGCGAAGCCGCTGAGCATGGCCCCCATGACTCTGACTTTCAGATCCTTGACCATGATCTCCTCCGGGCTCGGCCCTGGATCGGCGAGAAGATCTTTCGGCGTCAGCCCCTCGTCATCCTCCCCGCCATGGCCCGAGGGGAGCGGTTGATCTATCGAGACCAGCGGTACCGGTGGGTTCGGGGTGAGTCCGAGGTCGCTATTGATCAGGTCGATGACGCCGCGCAGGGCCTTCTCCAGGTAGGCGCCCAGGACTGCAGGGGAGGGGAAATCGGCGGCCGTCTTCGTCCGTTTGAGATCCTGGAGAACCGTCCAAGCATGTCCTAGGGCAAGGGTGTCCAGGTCCTTGCGCGAAGGCTGCCACTGGAGGTCCAGACGCCGTATATAGCTGCGGGCAATAGTGGAGGCCCGCTGGGCCATCGCCAGAAACAGGCCGCCGGGGTTCCCTGGGTAGTTGCCGCCCCACAGCAGCTGATCCTCCACTGACGAGTTGCCGTTGAGCCAGCTACAGACGAGATCCCAGTCATCTTTCGTGATCTGCATGGGGCCTCCCTCGCCGGCGATGCTCCACATTATCTCATACCCAAGCTGGAATCAGAAATGTGACAAGGCTTCGGCTCTGGCCCTGCGCCGGGCGAAGGGCTGACCGGGCGTCCCCTGTCACCCGGCCCGCTACTGCGCCGGGTCCTGCGACGCCTCCTCCCCCAGGAAACGCGTGAGCAGCTGGACCAGATCGTCCGGGCAGAGCCGCGATCCCCCCTCGAGCGGCGATCCGCCAGCGGTTGCCCGGCCGCCCCAGCCAGGCTCCAGCGCTGACAGCCGGGCAAAGAGAGGCCGCAGGTCCACCCGCCCGTAGGCTTGTGGATGGACGCCGATGCTGTAGCGATACCCGCCATCGGCGAGGACCCGGTATTGAACGGCGAGGTCGGTGGCGACCACGCGATAGAGCGCCAGGGGATCCAGATAGTGGTCGGAGGTCAGGAGCGTCACCGGGCCCTCCACTCGGCAGATGGCCTGGCGCGCTAGATCCTCCATGGCGGCCAGCCGCTCCAGATAGGCGAAATCGCAGGGCAGACGTCCCAGGCGTATTGCCGTCACCATCGCCCGGGTCAGTTCCCGAAAGACCCGCGCTCGCGTGTAGGGGGAGGGTGCCAGCCGGGGCTCTTCCGCCGATCCAGTCGCTTTCACCTCGCCGGCCGCCCAGGCCAGGACCTCCATCAGCGCCAGGCCGTGTGTTTTTAGCCAACAGTGGAGGCCCAAGCCGGGCTGCGCGGCTGCAGGGTGCTTCCCGCTGGGGATCAGGTGGTCGCACAGATGGGCCGCCTCGTAGAGCACGGGCCAGACGGCCTCTATGCGTTCGTGCTCGCCGGCCGCCCGCAAGATGACCACCGCCGCGGAGAGCACGGCGTCGGTATCCACCATGGTGGTGGCAATGGTCCTTGGCCTCACCACCTGGTCCGGGATGGCGTCGAGATTCACTGGGTGTCCGGTGGCGTGGTGGTCGAATAGGAAGTCAACTCCACGGACTGGCCCATCGACCGCGACCGCCGGCCGCTGGGTCTCGGGAGACACGGCCACGCCGACGACGAACTCAAGATTCGCAAACAGCGTTTCGGGAAGGCTTTCCCCCACCTTCTACCTACTCCGGGGAGGCTTCAAGGAAAAGTTTTACATCCACTGCAACGGGCGTGTCAATATCCCCAGTTTCCATGCCGCAAAGCAGCCTTCACATCAGAAAGTCATAAAGCTGGGGGTGGTTAACCCCCGGCGTCAAAAAAGTTTCCATGCCGCAAAGCAGCCTTCGCATCAGAAAGGATTGCTCACGTTCTACCGCGTCCCGTGGGAGGAGTTTCTGGCGGGTTTCCATGCCGCAAAGCAGCCTTCGCATCAGAAAGAAGATGAGGTGGAGAAGTGGGCCTCGTTCTGGGAGACCCTGTTTCCATGCCGCAAAGCAGCCTTCGCATCAGAAAGTACGCACATCTCGAACAAACACTGAACTCGCTGCAGTTTCCATGCCGCAAAGCAGCCTTCGCATCAGAAAGGATGGAGAGCATCTGGGAACGATCTGGGTCTGGACGTTTCCATGCCGCAAAGCAGCCTTCGCATCAGAAAGAAGGATAGGCTCTACCCCGTCAGGCAGGACGAAAGAGAGTTTCCATGCCGCAAAGCAGCCTTCGCATCAGAAAGAAACTGGTGGAGCGATGGGGGCTTGAGCCCCTTATTGTGGTTTCCATGCCGCAAAGCAGCCTTCGCATCAGAAAGGAGAAAGGAGATTGGTGAACTAACGAAAACAGAGGCGCTGTTTCCATGCCGCAAAGCAGCCTTCGCATCAGAAAGGATGGCAAAGAAAGCAAAGAAAGGTGGTAGAAAATGTTTCCATGCCGCAAAGCAGCCTTCGCATCAGAAAGGGACAAAGGAAGCACCCATGGGAACTGGCGGGCATGAGATGTTTCCATGCCGCAAAGCAGCCTTCGCATCAGAAAGATGCTGATCCCTGAGCTACTTGCTTCCGGGGTGAGCATTGTTTCCATGCCGCAAAGCAGCCTTCGCATCAGAAAGCGGCGGAGCTAATGCTTACTCAACTTGTGGCCTCGTGGTTTCCATGCCGCAAAGCAGCCTTCGCATCAGAAAGGAGGATGGAGGAACCGTTATCGGCCTCGAGGATTTGGGTTTCCATGCCGCAAAGCAGCCTTCGCATCAGAAAGGATTTTTCGCTCCATCGAATGGCATGCCCGCTCTTGTCGTTTCCATGCCGCAAAGCAGCCTTCGCATCAGAAAGTGTCGTGGGCTGGGGGCCCCCAGCCGCGGCATCCCCCTCGTTTCCATGCCGCAAAGCAGCCTTCGCATCAGAAAGGGTCGCCGGACCCTGTCACGGTTCCCGCCTGTTCGCGCCTTCTCCAGGCCCCTTCCCCTCGCTCCCCACGCAGCCTTCCGCCTGGCTTCCGGCGCCCTTCCCCTCCTCCTTCCTCCCCGCCGCTTATCCTCCACCACCAGCGCCGAGGGAGCGTAGCCGATCCCCCCTTCCCCCTCTCTTTTCATCACCAGCCGACTCTTCACCTCCCACAGCGCCTGCGCTCGACCTGTGGGAGCCCGATCGCGAACGCTCCCCACCCTCCCCGTGCTCTTACCGCACCCATCGCGTCCATCCCTAGCTTTTCCGTTGCCCAACATCCCTCTCCCGGCGCCCAGGGGTCCACATTACCCCGCCCTCCGCCCGCGCGGCACGCGACCGGGCTCCGCTAATCCCCCCGCCTGGGCGGACTGGTTGAGATTAGCGGTAGACCCCATATAGCAGCCATCCCCCATCCTGTCAAGAGGTTAGCGCAGTGGATGCGCAGCCCGGCGGGCCGTCGGCTGAGAGCGATTTCTGCCGTCACAAATGGGCAGCGCCATCCCGTTTCTTTCCTGAGGATGCCTTCCCCCACGAACTATCGCCCCAGGGAGCGCAATCAGGATGAGCAGGGTGCTGGCGGCTCTGACCGTTCCGCTGCTGGTGACCTTCCTGAACGCCGGACTGGCGTTGCTGATCACCTTCCTCCGTCTGCTGGAATGGACCATTCGCACCTATGGCTGGAGGCGCGTCGGAACGTTTGGCGCAGCCCTGTGGCTGAGTCTCTGGCTCCACCGTCAGAGCGGCCCCCTCCCCCTCGAGGGAATCGCACTGATAACCCTCCTCGGGTGGGCCGCACTGCTGGCCGGGTTCGCCGGCCTGCGAGCGGTGGGAGCCCATCTCCTCCCCCGGGTCCTCCGGTCCCGGACGGCCACCGGCGGTCACACCCCTCTGCGGGAGACAGCGTCTCCACCTGCGCGCCACCGGACCCCGGCACGGCCAGCGAGCGGCGGTCATACCGCTCCGCGGGAGACAGCGTCTTCACCCCGGCTCCCGCTAGCCTGGAAAACCGCCTGGGAGGAGATGCTGGCTCCGGCCACCCTGCAGGCCGCCTGGCAGCGCGTCTGGGAGCGGGCGGGGGCACCTGGTCCTGATGGCATGACTGTGGAGCAGTTTGCTGTGGAGGCCGCGTGTCACCTGCAAGACCTGGCCGCCGACCTGGTCAGCGGGACCTATCGCCCCCAGGCGCCCCGCTGGGTGGCGATCCCCAAGCCGACAGGCGGCAGGCGTCGGCTGGCCATTCTCACCGTCCGCGACCGGGTGGTTCAGCAGGCACTCCACCTCACGCTCGCTCCGCGCTGGAATCCGCGCTTCGCCGGCTGCAGCTACGCCTACCGTCCCGGCCAGTCAGCGCGCAAAGCCCTGGCAGCGGTCGAGGCCGGCCTGGCGGCTGGCAACGTCTGGGTCGTCGACGCCGACATCGCCGCCTTCTTCGATTCCGTACCCCACGACCGGCTCTTCCGTCTGCTCCGCGACTGGCTGCCGGAGCCGCGGCTGGCCCGCCTGGTCACCCTCGGCGTGACCGCCACCAGTCCCACCCCGGGGCGGGGCCTCGCCCAGGGCGCCCCCCTCTCGCCGCTCCTGGCCAATCTCTATCTGGACCGCTTCGACGCGGTCATGGTCGGAGCAGGCCACCGGCTGATCCGCTATGCCGACGATTTTGTCCTTCTCTGCCCCACCCGCCCGCTGGCGGAGCATGCCCTCCGCCAGGCCGCCGCCCTGCTGCAGGGGCTGGGGCTGGCCCTGAATCACGAGAAGACGCGCATCGTCCACCGGGACGCCGGCTTCACCTTCCTGGGCTACACGTTCGACCGCGCCGGCAAGCGGCCGAGCGCCGAGGCGGTGAGCGCTCTCCGGCACCGGCTGGCCCAGGTCGCCAATGCGGAGAGCCGCCGGCGGATCCTTGCCGGCTGGCGCGCATACTTCGGCGACCCGGAGGGGGAGCCTGCCCCGGCCCCCTCTCCCGGTGGCCCGCCGGCCGATGTGGCGTCCGCACCCGCCCGGCTGGCAGCCTACCGGCGCTGGTTTGTGGGACGGCCGGACGTGTTCGCCCGTCACTGGCGGCGGGCGGGCCGGTCCGGCTACGTGCCGGTGCGCCGGCCGCTGAGCGACGCCGCGCTGCAGGCGCACCTCAGCGGACAGGCGGTGCTGGGCACCTATCTTCTCCACCCGGAGGGAACGACCCGGGCCCTGGTGTTCGACATCGACGGGCCGGCGGCCGATGCGGCCGGGCGGCGGCAGGCATTTCAGGCTGCCCACGCCCTGGTTGCGCGTCTGGCCCGTCTGGGCGTCCCGCCCCTCTGGATCGACACAGGGGGCAAGGGCTGCCATCTCTGGCTCTGTTTCAGCACGCCGGTTCCGGCAGCGCGGCTCCGACAGTGGGCCCGGGACTGGCTCGAGAGCGTGCGGCCGCTCCCGGACGGTGTCTGCGTTGAGGTTTTTCCCAAACAGGAGCGACTGGCTCCCGGTGCGCTGGGGTCGCTCATCCGTCTCCCCTTCGGCCGGCACCCGACCACCGGCCGGTGGAGCGCTCTGCTCGACACCGATGGGCGGCCGGTCGCCGATGCCTGGGCCAGTCTGGCCCAGACCGCCTTTGTCCCGGCCGATCAGGGGCCGTGGGCGGGGGAGCCGGCTGGTGGTCTGCCGGCACCGCCGGCGGAGGTCGCCCCGCTGGTGCAGGGGTGCGCCCTGATCGCGGCCCTCATCGCCAAGGCCGCCCGCACGCGTCATCTGCGGCACGCGGAGCGGCTCAGCCTGCTGTACACCCTCGGTCCATGCGGCGAGGCGGGCCGGGCCTACCTCCATCAGGTCATCGGCCTCTGCACCAACTACGACCCCCGGATCACCGAGCGCTGGATCCGCCGGCTTGAGCCCGGCCGCCGGGCGATCCGCTGCGCGACCCTGCGGGAGTGGGTGAAAGACTATCTGCCGGGCGTGACCTGCCCCTGTCTCCCGGGCAAACCCAACCCTTCGCCGCTCGATCTGCTGGCCCGACCCCACCCCGCTCCCGCGGCGCCGGCCGAGGACGACCTGTGGGAGGCGGTGGCCGCCGACCTCTTTGACCGGCCCCCGGAGGAGGACGATGCCCACCCTCTATCTCACCCGTCCGGGCCTTGAGGTCCGCAAACATGGAGGCCGCCTGCGCGTCTGCTGGCAGGGGCAGACCCTGCAGGCGGTCCCCCTGCGGATGGTGGAGCGGCTGGTTGTCCTGGGCCCGGCCCTGCTCAGCCCGGCAGCCGTTCAGGCGCTGCTGGCGGCCCGGACGCCCGTGGTCTTCGCCTCCCTACGCGGGCGGTACCAGGGCATGCTGACGGCCGGGACCGACGATACCGAGACGTTGCTGGCGCAGGTCCGCCGGTCGCAGGACGAGGGCTACCGGCTCGCCATCGCTCAGGCGGTGGTGGCGGCGAAGGTGGAGCAGCAGCGGCGGCTGCTGCGGCGCCACGCGCGGAACCACCCCGACCCCCGGCTGACCGCGGCGGCCGACCGTCTGGCGCAGCTGCTCGCCGCCCTGCCGCGCCGCTCGACGCTGGCGGAGGTGATGGGTGTGGAGGGGCGGGCCTCGGGGCTATACTTTGCGGCCTTCGGGGCCTGTCTGCGCCAGGAGGGGATCGTCTTCGACGGCCGCACCCGGCGACCGCCACGGGACCCGGTCAACGCCCTCCTCAGCCTGGGATATATGCTGGTCCTGGGCGAGATCACGACGATCCTCGTCGGCGAGGGGCTGCATCCGGGCCTGGGGTTCCTGCACCAGAGCCGTCGGCGGCAGCCTGCCCTGGCGCTGGACCTGCTGGAGCTGGCTCGCCAGCCCCTGGTCGACCGGCTGACGCTGAGCCTGTTCAACCGCCGGGTGGTGACTCCCGCCGATTTCACCACCCGGCCCGATGGCGGGGTCGTCCTGCAGCCGGCGAGCCTCCGCCGCTACCTGCAGTTCTACGAGCGGGCCATGAGCACCCCGTTTCGCGCCGGCGCCCGGACGCCGGCCGGGACCTTTCGGGACTGGCTGCGGCAGGAGGCGGCGCGCCTGCGCCAGGCGCTGGTGGCCGGCGCGCCCTGGCGGCCCCCTCCGCTGGAGCTGTGACGGGTGAAGTACGTCATCGCCTACGACATCGCCGACGACGGACGACGCCAGCGGGTGGCCCGCCTCCTGGAGGGCTGGGGCCGACGGGTGCAGAAGAGCGTCTTCGAGTGCGACCTCTCGGGAGAGGCGCTGCAGCAGGTGTACGACCGGCTGGCCCGTCTCCTGATCCTGACCGAGGACCGCTGTCATCTTTACCGCCTCTGCGGCGAGTGCGCTCCCCACAGGCTCACCCTGGGCCGCGACCTCGAACCCCGCTGGGAGGACGGTCTGGTGCTCTAGGGAGCCGGGATCGCCGGTCGCACCTGGCCCAGGCCGTGGGTCGTCTGCCAGCCCACCCCGGCGTAGAAGGCGAAGTCGGCCAGCAACCCGAGCAGTCGCCGCAGCTCGAAACTGGGGTCGCGGATCCGGTAGGTGCAGCGGCCCACGAAGCCAACGGTCCGGAAGACGCCCAGCGCCACCCGCCGGGTCTGGCCCCACCAGTTGGCCACGGCCACCCGCTCGTCCAGGCTCGCCGGGTCCAGATCCAGCGGCTGCGGGGCGAAGGCATTCCAGGTCCCCAGCAGCGAGCCGAAGACCCACCGGGGCAGGGGGAGAGGCTGCTCCAGACGCCCCACCCGGAAGGTGGTCGGCGTCGCAAAACACAGGGTCAGCGCCGCCGGCGGCGTCCGACGGACCCACCGATCCCACAGCGCCGCGTACTCCTCCCGTCCGGCCTCAGGATGCTCGTCCTGGCGGGTAGCCAGGCGGGCGATGGTGAACACCGCCTGCCCGATCCGTATCCCCTCGGACGTCGGTAACTGACGCAGGACATTCACCACCGGCGCGGTGAGGCCGGTGAGCCGCCAGGAATACAGGGCCCCGGCCGTGAGGGTCACGGCGTCACCCTCCCGCTGGAACGGACCGCTGAGGAGACTCACGGTCAACGGCTTGCGGTCCAGGGCGTCGTGGAGAGCCCGGCTCAGCAGAGGGTCGCGGCGCAGCACAAGGTCAAGAGCCGCCGCATAGGTGAGATGCCCATGGGAGACCGGCAACGGGCCCGGTCCGAGAGGACAGAGATGCAGCACCACAGCGATCACCACGCCCTCCCCCACGCGGGCGGCAGGCCACGCGCCGCGCAGCGGCCGGGCGGGAACGCCCACTCACCCCCAGTCGGCGCTCCCACACCAACGACGAGCACCGGCCCTCACCCATCAGGCGCTCTCCCCCCATATTTTACCATCAGGCCTACCCTGCGCCAGCCCGGTTCGGCCTGACGCACTCGGTTCCAAAGTCTGCTGATGAAAGTGGAGGGGTGGGGGGTGAGTTGAAAGAGAAGGGCTCTGCTGCCCTCCTGTAGGGGAGAACAGGGAGGAGCGGAGCCTATGAACCTGATCGAGCGTGGCGGAGAATTTCTCCAGTCCTTGCCTGAGCTCGCATCTCGTCGGGCCTGGGACTGGCGAGGAGGTCGCCGTTGGGGGGACACGCTGACCTCCAAGAACGGCAGCGACCTTCGGAGGCCGGGGTTTTTCGACGGGCGCAGGGAGGTGCAGGTGCAGAGGCACTGGTGCTCCCGGGGCAAGGCCACCTCTTCGGCGAGGTCGGCGCTCCTCGGGTGGGGAAGCCGGAACGCCCGGGAGGGGCCTCGATTGGCTATCGACCACTGGCACCACGGGGGCAGCTCCGTGCGCAGGACCGCGGAGTTTTTGCGCCGTCGGATAGGGCGCCAGGAGCGATGGCTGCTGGGGCACCCTTTGGACCCGGAGTCCCCGGAGGAGAAGTGCCATCTGGCTGCGCGCACGGTGCATCGTTGGCGGGACAGGGCAGGGCAGCAGGCCCAGAGGAGCGTAAGGGGGCAGTGGTCTGGGGGGCCTGTAGCGGGGCAGATGGGGACCGAGGGGCTTTGGGCGCAGCGGAGGGGTGGGGCGAAGAGGGTGGTGCTGCTGCTGGGGGACAGCGCACCGGGGCTGCTCTTTCCCCCCGGAGTGGGGGAAGGGAGAGGAGGGGCAGGGGCCATGGGCGAAACGGTTCTCTCGGGCCAGGGAGGCGGGACTGGCTCCCGACCCGGTGCGCGGAGTGGCCAGCAAGGGGGCTTATGGGATACGTGAGCTGGGCCTTTTATTGGGTCAACCACCAAAAGAGGCCTCTTTCACGGTGGAGGAACCTTTCGGGGGAGCTCAGTCGTGCTTTAGGCCGGGCGGTAGCTGGGCTGGCGGAGGATGGGGCAAAAGAGGTGCGTAAGCAGGCCTGGGAGCAGCTGGTGGCCCTTTAGCGTGTTCGATGCCAGGAGTGAAGCCGAGGCACAGGCGGCCTTAGGCGCGTGCTGTGGGTTGACGTGACAAGAGGGGGCCCCCACAGGCAGAGAAGGAGTGCACTATCACTCCCTGCCATGGAGGCCTGTCCCACTGAGGCCACTGGCCGACCTGTGTGTCCACGTCTTTGTCCTGGTCGACGATGCCCGGCGCACGGCCGCGGGCCGTGACTCTGGCCACCGGACAGGACAACCAGTCCACCGGACTGGTTGTCCCCCCGCCGACCGGGGCCGCCCCCGGTCGGCGCGGATGCCGAGATTCTGACCCTCGCCCTGGTCCGGCACCGGCGCCGGCGACCGCGCGCAAGGGCGTTCCTGGCCGCGGTCCGTCAGGACTGGGCCCACTCTTTCCCCCACCTGCCCGCCCAGAGCGAGTGCACCCGCCGGGTGCGCGGGCTCTGGGGGGCGTTCGAGTCTCTCCGCCAGCACCTGGTCAGCCCGCTGCCCGCAGAGGCCGGGCAACAGGTGGACACCACCGCGCTGCCGGTCACGCACCCCAGCCGGGTGCGGGGGCCAGACGACTGGCACGGGCCGGGGAAGCTGCACGCCGGCTTCGGGCGCGATGCCGCCCCCGGCGAGGGGTTCTCTGGCGTCCGCCGGGCGCGGCGGACCGGTGAGACGGTCCAGTGGACCGTCTCACGGGCGCGCGGGTGGTCCGGGCCTGGGGCCTCGTGCCGTGACGCGTCACCGGTGGACGAGCGGGCGGAGGCCTGTGCCCTGCGGGCGGGCCGACGAACAGTCCACCGGACTGTTCGTCCCCCGCGGCCGGCGGCGGGACCGCGGCTTTGCCAGCCAGACCTGGGTGAACGCCCCGGGAGCCCGTGGCACCCAGGTCGTCCTGACGCCCGGCCGGACCGCGCGCCGGCGTCTGCCCGCCGTTGTGCGGCGGCCGGTGGCGGTGCGGCGCCATCGGTGTGACCCCACGACGGGCGAACTGACCGAGCGGCGGGGCCTGGCGCGGCATGGGGCCAGGACCGTCTGGGGGAGGCTTCCCCGCACGGCCCAGACGATCCTGGCCCAGACTCTTCTGCGCCTCCGCCTGGTGTGAACAATGAACCCACAGCATGCGCCTGAGGGAAGCGGGCCATGCACAGGCTGGGTGGGGGCCTGGCCAGGGCGGTTGGGGAGCATCTTGAGGCGGCGCTGGTGCACCTGAAGGGGTACAACCGGGGGCTGATGCGGGTGAGTCCGGAGGGGCGCTGAAGGGATTTTCGATTGCGGTTGAGCCGTGGGCGCAAGCATGGTTCGGAGGTGAGGCAGGAGAGGGCAGCGCTGCTTTGGGCCGTGTATCGGAACTGCACTCCGGCCCAAGGGAGGAAATTCAACCGGGAGCTTAAGGAGCGCCTCCAGGAGTCTCTGAACGGTGACGGCTACCGGCAAGCCTCCACGGCCGACCCGCAAGATCCGGCAAACGCAACCAGCTACGGGCGGGCCAGGACTGCGCAGATCCTGCAACTCTGCGCCGAGGGCAAATAGCGAGACGCCTGGGAGGCGTTCGTCCGGCTTGAGGGATACCTTCGGGCCCGGCGCTGGATGAACATGATGGAGGGCCACCTGTACCGGCTGGGCGCCTGGATCGCCGAACGGTGCGGAGAGGCGGAGGCGACGGCCCGCCTGAGCCGTGAATACGCCGAATACCGGGAAAGGTATGTGGATTCGTTCGAAGCCCTGGGGGTGCAGGCTCTGGTCGGCCTCTGGACCGAGCCGGAAAGGGCGGCCGAGCGTGCGGAGCTCCTCTGCGGGGCGGAGGCCTCCACCGCGGGTACTCCTGAGTGGGTGGGGGCGCTGGGCCGGAAGGCAGCCGCCTGGGCGGGGTCCCTGGCCGAACTGGCCCCGGCGCCGGCGGGGAGGAGTCCCGGCCGGCGGAGCTCGAGGTCAAAAGCGACAACGGGCGGCTCAGGGCCCGGGTCCGGCGGCAGGCCCGGGACGCGGTCTGGGTCGAGACGAGGGATGCCAGCCTGAGGGGCAGGCAGGTAAGGTGATGGTGGGGGCCGAGGCCGGGCCCATCCGGCGGAGGGTGACCTTGGAGCCGGCGGGCGAGGGCCGGTTTGGGGGGTGGGCGTTTCCGAGGCGGTGGGAGCATCTGGGCCTGGTCGAAGAAAACGGTGGGAAAAAGGGGTTGGACCGGGGCTAAGCGGCAGGAGTGGGCCGAGCGGCTGGTGGGGGAAGCCTGGCAGGTCTGATGGGGGCTGGGTGTGGAGGCGCGGCGGTCCCTGAGCCCCTGGGACGGGGTTGGGCCGCTGCTGGGCCGGCTGGGTCCGGGGGGTGTGTCGGAGCTGCTGAAGGCCCTGGGGAGCGCCGGGCGGCGGTCAGGGCGCTTGTAGCGCTTAAGGCGGCTGGGCCCAGGGTCATCGACGCCTTGCTTCGGCACCTGGAGGGAGAGAGCGGATCTGTGATCTACCGGAGGATGGCCGAAGAGATTGGGGCGCTGCACCAGGCAGGCTTGCGCTTCTTCCGGGAAGACTCCGGGCGCTGGGTCGTCCGCAGCGTCGACGAACGGCGTGCCTGGTCGGCGGTGCGACGTTGGATCGGGACGAGAATGCGGCGTCGCCGGGAGTGGACCGGCGACGAAGCCGGATATAAATCGCGTGCCGTGGACGGAACGTAAGGCCTGCCGAGGGGCAGGCGGTCCCGGAGGAGGCGGGAAGCTGGCAGCGCGGCGCCCCCGCCCGGCAACGGGCGGAGGCCGGGAACGGTTTGCTACGCGTGCTCGGCAACGGCCTTGCTGGGGACGGGTCCCCTTACCCGGGCTGCCGCTGCGGTTCCGGCCCACACCCGGTGCCCGCCCCCGCCTGTCTAATTCCACAATGCGGCTCCGGTATCACGGTGGCGGCCCCACCGGGCCCAACCTCCAGCCGCAGCACCCCCTCCCGGAACCAGGGGTTGGCCCCCAGAAAGCGGCCCACCGGCCCGGCCACCCGCTGCTCCACCACCCGCCGGATGGACCGGGCCCCCCAGGTCAGGTCCCACCCCTCGGCCGCGCACCGCTCCAGAAGCTCCCCAGCCACGGCCAGCCGCAGCCCCGGCCGCCGGCGCCGCAGCCGGGCCTCTACCCGCCAGACCTCCCGTTCGGCGATCTTTCGGACCACCTCCGCCGTCAGCGGCCGGAAGCAGACGATCCGGTCGACCCGGTTCAGAAACTCCGGCCGGAACCGCTCCCCCAGCCGGGCCCGAACCATCCCCTCCAGGGCCCGGGCCGGCAGCCCGGGCCCCAGGCTGGGCCGGCGCTGCCCGTAAAGCTCCGAGCCGACATTGGAGGTCAGAAAGATAAGGCAGTTGCGGAACGAGACCGTCCGGCCCCGAGCATCCGTGATGCGGGCCTCCCCCAGGAGGGAAAGGAGGGCATCCTTGAGGTAGGCGTCGGTCTTCTCGACCTCATCCAGCAGCACCACCGAGCACGGTCGGGCCCCCACCTCCTCCACGGCCGTCCGCAGAAAGCGCCCCAGCCCCTCCGGCCCGACCAGGGCCCCCATGTCGCACCGGACCAGCCGCTCCTCCGACCCGAAAAGGAAGGCCGCAGCCTGCCGCGCCAGCTCCGTCTTGCCCACCCCCGACGGCCCCACCAGGAGGAGCACCCCCCACGGCCGCCCCGGGTCGTGCAGGCCAGCTTTCACCCGCAAGATCACGTCCACCACCGCCTCGACGGCCTCGTCCTGGCCGTAGATGCGCTCCCCCAGAAACCGCCGGACCGATTCCGCAGGCAGGCAAACCCATGGGTCGACCAGCTCCCGGCAAAGGCCCGTCCGGCGGCAGACCGCCCCGTAGAGGCCCTCACGCCCGGGCAGGCCCCCGGCCCCCAGGGCCTCAGCCTCCTCAAGCAGACGAAGGGGTCCCCCCGGAAGGGGCTCCCCAAGCCAGGCCGCCGCCTCCAAAGCCTCATCGAAGAGCTGCCCTTCCCCCGCCGGGACCTGCCGGAAGCGGGCCGCCAGGACCCGCCGGGTCCCCTCCGGCGAAAGCGCCGGCACCTCCAGCCGGACGAACCGGCGGCAGAACGGCGGGTTTGCCCTTTCCATCAGCCGGTAGCCCTCGGGGGTGGTCACCCCCACCAGCCGCAGCCCCTGGTCCAGGCTCGGCCCCAGCAGGTTGGCAACCGTCCGGGGGTCGTCGGCGTCCCGGGCGCCCGCCCAGACCAGCAGCTCGACGTCCACCACGGCCAGCAGGGCCCCAAGGCGGAGGGCCTCGGCCGCCGCCAGGCGGACCTTGGTCTCGAGCTCGTGCATGTAAAAGACGCCGAACTGGAAGGCGTCGGCCGGGACCAGGTGGAGGGGGCGCCGGCCCAGCGGGAAGCCGGGAAGCCCGGCGGCCATGGCGTAGGCCAGCTGCCAGAGGAGGGTCCGGCGGCCCACCCCGGGCTCGCCCACCAGCAGGACGCTGCGCCCCTGAGCCAGCAGCCGAACGAGCTCCTCCAGGAGGTCGACGCGCAGGAGGAGGGGTCTGGGGAAGCGGTCCCGGCCCACGGCCTCGGTAAGGTCCGGCCCCAGCCGGCGGAGGCGGGCCAGGCTCTGGATGCGTTCCTCAGAGTCGGCAAAGTCCTCCAGCGCCGAGAGGGCCGGCTCGGGCCTGGTGACGGCCTGCAGAAGGGCCGGCTGATGGCTCGCCAGGGCCCGGACCCAGTCCTCAGCCACGGGCGGCCTCCCGGCGGCGGGGCGCGATGATGCCGTCGATGAAGCCGTAGCGGAGGGCCTCCTCGGCCGTAAACCACCGGCCCCGGCGCATGTCGGCCCAGACCCGCCGGCGGCTCTGGCCGGTGTGGCGGGCCAGGATCTCCGCCAGGGTCCGGGCCAGGCCGTCCATCAACCGGTGGGTCCGCTGGATCACCTCCAGGGAGCCCCCGGCCGAGCCGAGGGGGGTGGCAGGCAGGTGGACCATGATGCGGGCGTTGGGGGTGGCATACCTGAGCCCCGGGGTCCCGGCTGCCAGCAGGACCGCCCCCATGCTCAGGGCGCAGCCGACGCAGAAGGTGGCCACCGGGGCCTGGACGGTCTGGATGGCGTCGTAGATGGCCAGGCCGTCGATAACGTTGCCCCCCGCCGAGTTGATGTAGAGGTCGACGGGGGCGGCGGGGTCCTCCGCGCTCAGCACCAGCAGGGCCGCCACCACCCGCTGGGCCGTCCCCTCGTCGATGGGGGTCCCGATAAAGACCATCCGGTGCTTAAGGGCCAGCTCGTCTGTCAGAATAGTCATTCGACCTCCCCAGCTCACCCCGTCGGGGCTCAGGCCGCGTCACCCTGAGCGAGGGCCAGCCCGAGCTCCGTCAGGCCGCAGGCGTAAGGGGCGGCGAGAAACAGCTCCCAGGGGATGTGGTCCTTCTTCGGGCCGACGACTACGGTCTCGATTTGCCGCCCCAGCCTCGGCGTCGCAGGCCACCAGGACCACCCGCTTCAGCCGGTGGCGTAGGCTCGCCCCGGCTAGGACGAAGCCGAGCAGGGCGTCAATATCGGCTTTGATTCCCCCGGTCGACTCCCGCAAAACGGTCCAGCGCTCCTCGACCAGGTGCCCCAGCCCCCTGGCGCGCCTCGGGCAGCGCCCGTTCTCAGCGGGCCGGAGGGTTCCCGGCTTCGACCCGCTCTTCCCGCAGACGCTGGAGGTCGGGCCTGAGGCGCGTGCTGGGGGTTGAAGGGCAGCGGCCTCCTTCGGGAGAGAAGGGAGACCCCCTCTCCCCCCGAAGGCCACCATCCCGATGATGCCCGTTGGCGACGGGTTGGTCGACGAGGCCCTCCGGGCCGGCCTCGTTCCGATCCCGTCCCGCCCCGCCCCGGCGCCCCTTTGCTCCGACGCCGAGGGGCTCCCGATCGCTCTGGTCCGCCACCCGCTGGGGCGTCCCGGCGAACGGGGCTTTCGCGCCGCGACTGGCACCACCCTTTCCCGCACCGGCCGACCCCGAGCGAGGTCCCCCGCCGGGGCCGCCGGCTCTGGGACGCCTTCGAGCACCTGCGCCAGCACGGGGTGCGGCCCCTTCCCGAGGATGCCGGGCCGCCGGTGGCCACCACGGCCCTGCCGGGCACGCACCCCGCCGGGTGCGGGGACCGGATGGCTGGCAGGGACCCGACGGGCAGCGCGCCGGCTGTGGGCGGGATGCCGCCCCCGGTGAGGGGGTCTCTGGTTTGCGCCGGGCCCGGCGCACCGACCGGCAGACGCGCGTGGTCCGGGCCTGGGGCGTGACGCGTCCACCGGACGCGTCACCGGTCGACGAGCGCCAGGTGGCCGAGGCCCTGCTGGAGGGCAACCGACCGGGGGGCCTGCTCCACGCTCGGGGCTTCACCGGTCGGGCCTGGGCCGCCACCCAGAAAGCCCCATGGAGGCGTGTCGTCCTGACCCCGGGCCGGACCGCGCGGAGGCTTCTGCCCGCCGCCGTGCGGCGGCCGGTCGCTGTCCTGTGCAATCGGATCGAGACGACCAATGGCGAGCTCACCGGACGGCTGGGCCTGGCCCGACATGGGGCCAGGACCTTGCTCCCCCGAAAGGTTCCTCCACCGTGAAACTGTCACGTTTGTGGCCGCGTGCGCGGTGATCATGGGCACGACTGACTGGGGGAGGCCTCCCCGCACGGCCGCGACCATCCTGGCCCAGATTCTTCTGCGCCTCCGCCGGGTGTGAACAATGAACCCACAGCACGCGCCTGAGGCTCTCCCACCCGGCCATGACGCGACGCCCGCTGCCGGCGGCCGACGACCGACCGCGCTCAGAGCGCGTAGCGCGGGACACGGCCGGTGAGGTAGGCGTAGGCGCCCACGCCGCCCAGGAGGACGACCCCCAGGGCCGCCAGGAGAAGCCGGGCTGGGGTCCAGACCACCGGAGTGGTCGGGTCGTCGCCCCGAAACTCGCGCGCCCAGAAGATCTCGCCCAGCGGCAGGCGCTCGATCGCCGCCGGGTCGTCGGCGCCCGCCGGCCAGGCCAGGACCGCCTTGTCGAAATACACCAGGAGACGCTCCCCCCACGGCTGAGGACTGGTCCGCGGATAGCCGAAGAAGCGCAGCATGTCCACCCCCCGGGCCTGCTGGTCGGCCAGATAGGCCAGGACATGCGGCGGCAGCCGGGGACTGGCCTCCTCCGGCACAGCCCGCAGCGCCATCAGCTCCAGACCGAGATTGGCGTTGAGGAAGCGCCAGCCTGCGGGGTTGGCGGGATGCCACTCGAGGAAGTAGTAGCGGGTGGGACAGGTCAGCACCCCCCGCCGGACCGCACAGGTGCCAATCGGCGTCCCGTACAGGACACGATGGGCCGACCACTCCCGGGCGAAATCGGCGCCGCCACCGAAATCGGCCAGCGGAGACCCGACCGGCACCGGCGCCGGCCGGGGCGCGGCCAGGAAACACCCCACCACGGCGAGAACCACCTCGACCGGCAGCAGAACCAGCCAGATCGGATGACGCATGATCGCCAGTCTGACCCCCAGGATCGCCCCGGCCACCGTCAGGCTGAGAAAGACCAGGTACACGGTCCACTCGCTCATGGCATCACCCTCCACCGTCCTCGCGCCAGGTCAGTCGATCACCCACCGCCGGAGCGAGCCGGCCTTCCCCGCCAGCATGCGCTCGACCAGCTCCCGGACCCGCACCCGCGCCGGAAAAACCCAGACCGCCTCCAGCAGCGCAAAGGTGGCCGTCGCCCAGAAGACCGGCAGGCCGATCAGCCGCAGCCCCGCCGGCAGCGGGGCACGCCCGCGCTCCTCCAGGATCCGGGCGGCCCGCGCCCGGACCTCCTGCTCCAGCCGCTCCCGCTCCACCCCCCGCAGCCCCGGGAAGCCGGTGAGCACGACGAGACTGAAGGCCTCGCGACCGAGCTCCCCCTCGGCCAGCGAGAGGAGGGCCGCCGCCGGATCCAGGACCTGGGCCAGAACATCCGCCAATCGGAGCGCCAGCTCGGCCGTCGCCACCTGCCACGGGCCCAAAGGCAGGCCCAGCACTCGCCTCCGGATGAGCGGGATCTGGATCTGGGCGTACGCCAGCCCCAGGACCGCCGAGTCCGCGGTCAGATGGTGCGCCACCTCCACCAGAGACCAGCTGGTCGGATCGGCCAGGTGCCGCCCGGCCAGGATCCCGGCCAGGGCGAGGGGCACGGCGCGGTCCACCGTGGCCCGGAAGGCGTTGTCGGCCACCAGCACGGGCATTCCAAGATCATCCGGAAAGCCTTGCCAGCGCCGAAGGTTCTCCCAGATCCGGGTCCTGGGCATATCGCTGGGGAGCCAGAAAACCCCCAAGCGGAACGCCTGTCCAAAGTGCTCCCGGACCAGCTGATCGATCGCGTAGCAGACCGGCAGATGGCCCCCGGTGGTCAAGGGCTCGACAACGAGCCCGCCCACCAGGCCGGCCTCCGTCGAGCGACGATGCACCTGCCGGAAGGCCTCCTCCAACCACGGCCGCCACTGACCGCGGAAGTCCAGGCACAGATCGGTGTCGGCGCCGAAACCATGGGGAAGGCCCGGCAGGACCGTAGCGGGCATCAGAGTCGAACCACCGACCCACCCTCGGAGGGAGCGGGTCTCGGTGTTCCAGTCGGCGACGACACCTCCCAGGAGCTCCTGTCCCAGACCCAGGTCGGCCAGCAGCCGGCTCAGGCGCGCCGCCAGGGTGAGGGCAGGGGTGCCGGCGCCGGCGAGGATCAGGGTCCGGCCGGGTTGGGCGGCGATGTTCGTGATCACCACGCGCCGCAGGGTGAGCATGGCGTCCTCCTCCACGGGGATGTCGTCCTGCCCATGATCACCGCGCATGCGGCCACAAACGTGACAGGCTCGGTAGAAAACCTTTGCGCTCCCGGCTGTGGCCCGTGGATGTGCATGGAGCTGCAGGGATAATTTGCACCAGTAGAGGGGGTGGGGAGCGCGGGGAAAAGAGGGGCCGGCGCGCGCCAGAGAGCCGGCCGTCCGGGCTGCGGGAGCCATGGCCGGTGTGGGCGGCTAGCAGCAGGGCCGCACGCCGCGACGGGCCGGGAGAGCGGCGGCCGTGCCTGTCCCGGGGATCGGGGAGTGCCGCCAGAACGGTACGCACGCTCGGCTCCCTAGGCCACCTCCGCACCGTCCCCAGCCGGAAAATACCCCAACCCCGGAAAATTGGAAAGCCCTGACCTGTCACATCTCGTCGTTGGACCCCGGTATCTCTTGTTGCAATGAGCACCCATGCACGCTTCCCGCTGGTCATCCTAGGCCTGGGACGGATGGGCACGCTGGCCCTCAAGGTGGCCCGAAGGCTCGGGGCTGAGGTCCGGCTGATGGCGGCGGTGGATCCGGACCGCGCGGCCCGCCAGCAGGCGGCTCCCCTCCTCGGTGACGCCGAGGTTTGGCTCACAGCCTGCCTCGACGAGGCGCTGGCCCTGATCAGCGAGCGGCAGCCCGGGTGCCCGGTCATGGTCTACGACGCCGCACCTCCGTCAGTCCGGCCGAAAAACATCCAGAAGCTGCGGGAGAAGCTGCCTCCAGGGTCGGTGATCCTGGCCGAGAAGCCGCTGGCCCTGTCCCTGGCCGAGGCCGCGGCGGCCCTGGCAGGCCCCGAACCAGTCCTGGGCGACTTTCTGGAGGTGGCCAATCCGGCCTTCGTCGCAGCTTGCCAGTATCTCCGCGGCCGGCCGGTTCGCCGCCTGACCTTCTGGCGGGCTTCCACCATCGGCCTGGACCTGCTGACGGGCCGGGTGAGGCGGGCCGGCGTGCAGGGCGGGTCCCTCCTCGATAAAGCAGTTCACGATCTCGCCCTCATCGGGGCGCTGGTCGGGCCGGGGGAGACCGAGGTCCGGCAGGCGGTGGCTCTCGCCTGGATGTCCACCCCCGGGGGTGGGCTCATGGGCCTGGACGGCCGGCCCCTGGATGGGACCTGGCCGTCCAGGCCCCCGGATCCGGACGGCGACGGCGGGCCGGCAGACGCGGCCTTCTATCTCGAGCTCGGCTTGCCCCGGCCCTGGGGAACGGTCGGCGCCCGTGTTCTTTCCGGCTGGATCGGGGTCACGGGCTCTCAACCAGGGTCGGAAATTCTGCGTGAGCTGCAGGGCCTCGGATTTCAGCCCGAGGACGTGGTCTGGACAAGGTCCGTTCAGGCAGCGGATGGCCGACAGGGGGCCGAGGAGGTCCGGCTGGCCATCATCGAGGCAGAGGGCGACGTCACCTTGGTCGTCGACCTCCTCCGACCTCGCGTCTGGGAGACCGGAGGGGCAGACGGCCGGCGGCCCATTTTCCAGGTCGTCGACCTCGACTATGAGGCCATGAAGGCGTCTGCCCTGGAGGCGGTCTTTCGGCGCGCGCTCCAGACTCTCCGAACCGGCTGCGACGACCCCCTCATCGGGCGGGAGGTGGTCGCCTGGGTCCACAGGGTCATTTTCGAGGCCCGGAAAGAGGCCCTCCGGAGGTGCTGTATGAAAAGCGGTGGGCCGTATCCGTGAGGGGTGAGCCCGCTGTTTGCGTCTCAGAGCGTGGGCAGAAAGCATGAGGTCGCGCCGGTTCAGCGTGTCGTCAAGAGACGAATCGAGGCCAAGGAGAGGGAGGCGGCGCTGCACACCTCCCCGTACTCTTTACGCAAACGGCGGTTGCGCGTGAGCCACGCCAACGGGCGTTCCCCGATCCAGCGGTGGGGAAGGCCGGCGACGCCGGTCGCCGGCGGGGGTCTGGCCGTCACCCCCACCGTCCACCCGCGGTGGGGGTGGACCCCGTCAATGCAGGCGATCGTGTCCCCGTGGTCGACCCACAGTTTCCGATGCGCGCGACCTCGGCCCCCGCTTGCGGCCGCCATTGGCGGCCGCCTGCGCTCGCCGCCACGTCCGCCGCGGGGCCCAGCGCCCGGGGCAGATGCCCCAGGGTAATCTCCCAGGATCGGTCGTCTACGACCGGTCACTTTTCTTGGGCGCGGCGGCGCCGCGCTCACCGCTCCCCGCGGCCGTCGTGGCCGTCTGACGGTCGCGGATCGCCGCCCGCGGCGGCGCCGGCCGTCCCGCCGGGACACGGCACCGCTCGCGCCAGACAGTGTTCCGCCGCTCCCCAGGACTGTCGGTTGTCCCCGTGTCGAAGGACGACCGCACGGCCCCCGGCAGGGACGGCGCGCGGCCGCAGCCGCCCGCGTCAGAGAGAACAGGGCCGTGCGCCCCGGGCGCCAGTCGACCCGCCGTGGCCGCCCCGGTCCGCGACGGGCCAACGCCTCGCCCACGCGGCAGCGGTCCGATCGGTCGGAGAGCGGGGGCCTGGACCCGGCTGCGCCATGCTCAGCCCTCCGGCTCGCCCCAGCCGCGGGCACCTTTCACGACCGATCAGGCCCCCATCCCTGCCCATGATGCAATTTCTGAACGCCCTCTCAGACCCGGCGTGGGAGTCGAAGGGGCTGGGCCAGGACCGGGGCGGCCATATGGATGAGCAGGGCCAGACGGTGCTGGACCATATCGGGCCAGCCCCAGGGACCTGGTCAGTCCCCCTGCGTGCTCGCGGTCTGGTGGCGCCGCCGCGCCACGGGACGCTGGCGGTCGTCGCCGCCTCCCCCACCACGTCCTCCAGCGCCAGAAGCAGCGTCCGCAACGCCTGGCGCACCAGCCGCGGAGAGAAGCCCACGAGCGCCCGCAGCCGGGGCTGCCCACGCGCCCCGAACGGCGCCTCCATGGCCGCTCACCCCAGCGGCCAGAGGGCGCGGACGGCATGCTTCAGGACAATGACCAGCGTCGCCGGCCGCTCCCCCGCAATCAGAATCTCGTACTTCGTCACCGCCTTGACGATGCCGGTCACCGGCGTGCTGGCATCCACAAACTCCACCCGCACCCGGCGCCCCACCAGCGGCGCGATGAGATCCGTCGGCCCGGCCGGCGCTTTCGCCGGTTGGGTCGTCGCCATGCTCCGTCCTCCCCTCCGCGGTTCCCGGACCACAGGAGTCCTCTATCGGGAATATATCCTGCGCCCGACCACCAGAACCGCCGGGATCAGCCACAGACACAGCATCCCCACAAACCGCAGGCCCACCGGCCACGCCCCCTTCGGTGTGCCCTCCAGCGCCAGAAGAAACAGCGCCGGCCCGACCACCAGCGTCCAGTAGACGAACGCCGCCCGCAAGGACACCGCCAGCGCCGGCAGCACCCCGCCCACGAGCACCCCCGACAGCAGCGCCCACCACCCGGCGGCCTCCAGCCCCGTCTCCGGCGGCGGCGTCACGACCGACCCCAGCACCAGCCGGAGCGCCCCAAAAACCCCCGCCCGCGTCACCCGCACCAGCACCGTCCCCACCGCGAGCTCCCGGTCCACCATCCCCTGCGCCAGAACGCACCCCACGAACACCCCCAGAAGCGGCCCGCAGACCAGTCCCAGCGCCACCGACGCCAGCGTCCGATTCCCCTGCCCGACCGCCATGCCTTCTTCCCTCCGCCCATCAACCGTCGCGACGTCCGGACGAACGGTCCACCACTTCGGGCACGGACACCGGCGCCGCACGCCTATCCGCTAGACCTCCGGCCACGTCAGAACGATCAGCCCCAGGGCCAGCAGACCCCCGACCAGAAGACCCCCGGCGCCACCGACCAGCACCGCCCCCACCGTGATGCCCAGCGCCCGCCCCCACGACACCTGCGCCGGCGTCCGCACCACCCACAGAATCGTCACCGGCCGGGCCAGAGACGGCAGAACGGCCAGCAGCACCCCCGGGAGAAAAACCGCCCCGGGCCTCTCCGGCCAGGGCCACCCCCCGCCGCCAGACCCCGGGCGCCGGCGAGACACTCGCCCCCAGCCAGAACCGGCGCCGCCGTCCCGAAGAGCAGCCAGCCCACCGGCGCCGGGACGCTCCCCAGAAGCGCCGCCGCCGAGAGAGACCCCGGAGTTCCCGGCGCGCCGGCCGGCGCCACGCCCAGGGCCAGAGGCCCCGTCCAGCGGGCATCGCCCGCCATGCGCCACAGCACGGCCTCGAGCCTCCTCATGCGCCGCCTCCCGTTCCCTCCGGCGCCTCCGGGACCACCGGCCGACCGACACCGCCGTCAAAACAGCCATGGGCGGCCCGGAACGCCGCCCGCACCGCCGCCCAGACGGCCTCCCCGGCGCCCTCCAGCCGCACCCGCGCCCCGCACACCGGACAGAGCTCCGTCCACACCGGCGGCGCCGCCTGCGCCTGCCGCCGGAACAGCGCCCCCAACGCCTGCCGCTCCCGCCGGTTCAGCATGACACCTCCTCCACCGGCGCCGTCCGCAGCGCGGCCTCTACCTGCGCCCGCGTCTCCGCCGAGAGCCTCTCCCCGGCCGCCGCCCGCAGCGCCGCCACCGCCGCCGCCGCCCAGGCCCGCAGCCGGGGCAGCGCCGTCCGGGCACGGGCGATGAACAGCGCGTCGGCCCACACCGGGTCGGCCTGAATGTCCTCCCGGTACGGGTCGGCCGCCAGCACCAGACAGACCACATGGTCTCCCCCCACCCCGACGCCCAGCGTCTGCCAGGTCTCCCCCAGCCGCACCGTCTCGTCGTCCACCCAGAGCGCCTGACACCGGACCAGCCAGAACGGCCGCAGAATCTCCCACGGCCCCGGCGTCGCCGCCTCCAGACCACGCGTCATGTCCGGCGTCGCTGGCCCGTCGGCCGGCGGCCGCCGCTCACCCGGCGTCTCCATCCGCGCCCTCCTCGTGCCCGTCGTCCTCCACCGGCGTCCCGCTCCAGTCCCGACAGATCCGTGCCTCCGCCACCACCGGCACCCGGCGCAGCAGCGTCTGCATCCCGGCGGTCAACGCCGCCACCGCCCACGCCTGCACCACCCCGGCCATCTCCCGCGGCGCCTCCCGCAGCACCTCGTCATGCACCACGGCCACCGGCCACGCCGGCACCCCCCGCGGCCGCCCGGCCCACAGCTGCGCCAGCCCCAGCTTCAACCCGTCCGCCCCCGTCGCCTGAATGGGATAGTTCAGACGGTCGGTCGGCTCCTGCGGCCGCAGGAGCCGCCCCAGCGCCGTGCGCAGCGGCCCGCTCCCCCGCACCTGCGCCTCGGCCTCGGCCCGCAGCCCCGGATAGGTCGCAAAAAACTGCGCCAAAGCCCGGCAACCGCGGTCGCATGCCTCCTCCCCGGAAAAGACCGGGCGTGGCGACCGTCACGTGGTCCGGACCATCCGACGGTCGGCCTCACCCCGGCCCGGATGGCGTCGCCCACCGTCAGCCCTCCGTCGGCCACCGCCCGTTCTCCCCCGCGACGCCGGCCAGGGCCAGCAGCCGCCGACGGGTCCCCTCACCCACGCCCCGCGGCAGCCACGGCTCGGCGCACAGCGCCTCCAGCGCTGCCTCCACCGTCTCCAGATCCCAGGACTGCGGGGTGTCCACCAGCCATTCCCCGATCCGGTGGCGGATGTTCCCCGGCACCCCCACGGCCTGAAGCCGCGCCTCCACCGCCGCCCAGAGCCGCAGCCGTGCCCGGCGAAAGGCCGCCGCCCGCCGCGCCGTCTCCGCCGCCCAGGCGCAGAACCGCGCATGGGCCTGAAGCGCCGCCCGCTGCGCCTCGGCCGCCGCCGCCACCGTCGGCGCCGGACCCCCCACCGTCCAGCCACACCCGCAGTGCCATTCCCACCGGTCCACAGAACCGCTCATCCACACCCTCCGTTCCATCCGTCCCTCTCTCTGCCCGACCCAAAGGCCGCCGAAAGAGACGGGCCCGGCGCGCCCGCCAGCCGGTACCAGCGGCGGCGGGGCGCCCGACGCTCTCCAGGATCTCCCGGCGCAGCAGCGCCCGGGCCACCTCCCGCACGATGGTCAGCCGGCCCCGCTCGACCAGCGCCGGCAGCCGCTCCGTCTGCCGCGCCTGCTGCCAGTGCGTCTCGCCCCCACCCATCCGGGCCACCGCCACCCGAACGGCCACCTCCGGCGGAATCTCGGCCCGACACGCCGCCAGCAGTTCCTCCGGCGCCCACCAGCGCCCGTCGGCCATCACCGCCCGCACGCGATCCGCCACCCGCCGCCACGTTCCCGTGCGCAGGAACCACCCTCGCTTCTCTCCCTGACCGTTCTGTCCTCCCCAGGGACGGGGAGGGAGAGGAGGATCGGCCGGGGGCGCCGCATGCACCGCCCCCCGTCGTCCTCGCCCGCCGGACGGGGAACGCAGCCGGTACCACTGCCGCCCCCGCTCTCCCTGCCGCTCGACCTGTCCCTCGTAGACCAGCCCGTCCAGCGCTTTCCGCACCCGCTGCTCCGGCTCGCCCGGGAGCCGCGCCCCCGCGACCAGCTCCTCCAGCGTCCACCAGGCCCCGTCGGCCAGCACGCTCAGGATCCGCTGCCGAACACCGTCCGCCATGCCTGCCCCTTCCGGCGGCAGTCGTCGCCGCACCAGCGGCGCGGGCGCCCGCGCCCCTCCTGCGCCAGCAGCCGCCCGCACCAGCGACAGCACCCTACAGAGGCCACCGGGGCGCCCCCGGCAATGGGCAACGGTTGCCCCTCCAGCACCGCCGCCATCCGCCGCGCCACCGCCGCCCACAGCTCCTGCGCCCGGCGCACATGCTCCTCCTGCGTCAGGAACAGCGCCTCCCGCGTCGGGTACCGCTCCAGGAATTGTCCCAGCTGCCCCAGGAGACGATACAGCGTCGCCCGCGGCACCTGTGCCGCCCCCGGGGATTTCCCGCCGCGCGTCAGGGCCACCCGTTCCCGAATCTCCGGCCGGGCCGCCCACCCGGCCACCACCGCCAGCTGCTCCTGCTCCGTCCGCACCCGCCGGATCTCCACCACCAGCGCGCTGACCAGATCCGCCGAGAGCGCCGCCCGCTGCGCCAGGAGCGCCGCCTCCCGCAGCACATGCGTTCAACCGGGCCAGGTGCCATCCCGGCAACCGGAGATCGCTCACCCCCTGCGCCAGCAGCCGCTCCCGGGCCCGCCGCTCCCGCAGGTACTCCGCCAGCCGGTCCTCGTCCAGCGCGAACCGCTGGGCCAGCACCCGAATCGGCGCCTCATAGGTGGTCGCCAGATAGGCCGCCTGCTCCAGCCGCTCGGCCAGCGTCGCCCGCACCCCCTCCAGAATGTTCGCCGTGCGCGTCAGGCACTCCAGAAGGAACCGGTCCTGGGTCAGCACCTCGTAGGCGTCCCACCCGGCCAGCCCGACCCGCCAGGCCGCCGCCAGCCGATGGTTCCCGTCGATCAGGACATACCCCGTCGGTGTGGCGTAACAGACCACGGCCGGAAACTGCGCCCCGTCCCGCAGGGCCCGCGCATACTCGTCCACCACCTCCGGGATGAGCGGCCGCTCCAGCCGCGCCTGGTTCTGCAGGCTCCGCTCGACATCGAACTTCTCCAGCGGGATGAACGGGTGGTAGACAAAGTCCACCCCTTCCCGCCGCAGCCACGACTCCCTTTGCGCATCCAGCGCCATGGCTCTCCCTCCACGACGGGTGTGTGCGCACGGTCGCGTCCGCCCACAGGGGCATGCCCCACGAGCGCCCGTCCGATCCCCCGGGCCACCGCCCGGAGAGCACGCGTGTGGGCCGTAGACCAACACGCCGTCTGCGCCCATGCCTCAGAACCCCCTGCCTCCACAGACCGGGCAGCGCCGCACCCGCTGCGCGCTCCCTATCGCCCCGCGCGGGTCCCGCACCCACCCGGCCCCCAGACACCCCGGACACGGCTGAAGCTCCGACCGCTCCCCCGGCGCCACCGCCGCCGCCCCCACGCCTCCAGGCGCCCGCGCCGAGAGATCCACCAGCCGCACCATGCCCCCGAACACCTCCCAGGCCGCCGCCCCAAACCAGGCAGAGAGCGCCGCCGGACTCCGCCGCGTGGTCACCACCAGCCGCTGTTTCCACATGACCCGGTCCGCCAGCCAGCAGCCCAGCGCCGCTACCCACGCCCGCTCCACCCCCTCCTCCCCTTCCCCCAGCGCGTCCACCACCACCAGCGGCTCCTCCAGAAGACCCGCCAGCACCGTCCGCTCGGCCGCCTCCACCGACGGGAACCGCCGCAGCACGTCCAGCAGCCGCGGCGCCGACACAAACCGCCCCACCACACCGTGCCGTTCGCACGCCCACCGCAGCAGCCCCACCGCCAGCGCCGTCTTCCCCGTCCGCTCCGGCCCCCAGAGCACCAGCCCCGGCCCGTGCGGCCACGCCGTCAGCCACTCCTGCACCGCCGCCCACACCTCCGGCGGCCACACCGGCCGGAGCGTCTCCAGCCGCCCCGCCGGACCCCGCCAGGCCTCCCCGCACTCCTCCCGCAACCCGACCAGCCGCACGGCCCGCCGCTCCCGCAGCCCGTCGGCCGACAGCCGATTCCCCTCCTCCACGCAGGTCGCGCACAGCCGCTGCGGCCGGTACCGCGCCCGGAACACCTGCCCACACCGCCCGCACACCCGCTCCTCCGGCCGCTCCAGCACGAGATCCCAGGCGGTCTCCCGCAGCACGACCCACCGCCGCATCAGGCCTCCCCCACCGTCTCGCCCGTCCACACCGGCCGCCACGGCACCGGCGCCGGCACCTCGCCCCGTGCCTCTGCCAGGTCCGGGAACAGCCGGGTGCGCAGCGCCGGACTCACCGCCGCCGCCTCCAGCGCCCGCCGCCGGTACGCCTCATACACCTCCAGAAACTGCCGCCGCACCGCCTCCGGGTTCTCCGACAGACAGATCTCCCGCCAGCCCAGCGTCTCCACCGCCCGCCGCACCAGCGGCGACAGCCCCGTCGGCTCCCCGTAGACTCCGACCCGGGCGATCTCCCGACGCACCTCGGCCCAGGCGTCGGCCGGGAGAATCTGCGCCGCCTCCGGTGCCCGCAGCCGCGCGACCGCCTGCCGCACCTCGGCGATGGTCGGCGGAAACGGCCGGGTCGCCGCCAGAAGCTCCAGCGCCGTCCCCGCCTCCTCCGGCGTCACATCCCCCAGAAACCGCGCCCAGGCCGCCACCGTCGGCTCGTCCACCACCACCCCCCGCCACAGCAGCGCCATCAGCGCCAGAAACTCCGCCGTCTCCGCCGGGGTCATGCGCCACCTCCCTGCCGTTCCCGCGCTCGGAAAAGCTCCCGGATGCGCAACGCCTGGGCCACCTCCGGCCGCAGCCCCGTCGCCGGGTCCACCACGCTCCGCACGGGGCCCGAGACCCGTCCACCGGCCGGGTCGCCCCGCGCCGGGGCCCGCCGGAGAAGCCCCAGGTGCTTCGCCAGCGCCATCGGCGTCACCGTCAGCCCCGGCCAGACGCGCCGGAACGCCGCCACCAGCCGGGGAATCTCCTCCGGGGTCACCGGCGGCTCCGCCTCCCGCAGGTCTTTCACCGCCCGGTTCCAGGCGCCCCGCTCCGACCGGGTGGCTGGCCCGTGCCCCAGCGCCGCCTGCAGTGCCGCAAACAGGGCCTGGGCCGCCGGCGCCTCCGGCGTGGCCGCCGCACCCCGGTCCTCCTCCGCTCGCCGACGGACCATCGCGCCGGCCTTCTCCCCCGCGACCGTCGGAACGTCCGGTGTCTTCGACGGTCGCGCCGTCTTCCCGAGAACCGGCCGGTGGCCGGTTCTCCCCGTGGTTTTCCCTGTCGCCCGGGACCGGGCCGACGGCGCCTTCTGCGGCGCGGGCGCCGATGTCCGGGCCGCCGGCTGCTCCTCCCCCGGCGGCCCCGCCGCCGGCGTGACGCGCAGCCCGAAAAGCTCCCAGACGGTGAAGACCAGACCGGACGCCGCCGGAGACCCCGTCTCCCCGAGAACCGTCCGGTGGACGGTTCCCCCGACCGTCGGAACGTGCGGTGCTTCCGACGGTCGAACCGACCCGGCGGCCGGCGACGCGTCGCCGATCTCCCCGGCGGGGAGCGGTGCGGTGGACCGGTCGGCCGGCCCGCCCTCTCCCGGCGTCTCCCCGGCAGTGGCCGGCACCCGGGACCCAGCGTCCTCGGTGGTCGCGCTCATCGCCGCCGCGCCCGGTCCATCCGCCGTCGCCGACAGCCCGTCGGCCCCACCGGCGATGGGCCGCAGCCACCGGGCCGGATCGGAGCCCACAGGGTCGGCAACAGGCCACCCGGCGCTCCCGACGGACGAGTCTGCCGCCGGCGCAGGCCTCGCCGTGCACGCCGCAGGCGTTTTCTCTCCCCCGACGGCCGGCACGGCTCTGGCAACGGCGGACGCTGCCTCCTCCCCCGCGCCGGAGCGGGCCGGGGGCGTCGTCGTCCCGGCCGCCTCCTGCCCCGCACCGCCGGCCGGAGAAGACTTCTCCGGTGGAGAGGTCTCCGGCACGTCAACCGGGGAAGCCGCCGCTCCCACCGACGGGCGAACCGGGACGGTCTCCTCCCGCCCGCCGGCCGGCGCCGCGCGGTCTCCACCGGCCGCCGACCGGCCCCACCGGGCCATGATCCGCGCCACCACCTCCGCGACCGGCGGTCCGTTGGGGTCAAACAGCGCCTCCAGGTCGGCATCGTCGTCCGGCTCCGGGCACCGTCCGTTCCCCTGCTCCCCTGCTATCTGCCCCCCGTCGGCTTTCACGCGCGCGCGATCTCCATGGGGATCCGCTTTCTCCACCCCACCACCCGATCCCTCGGGATCTCCCACCCTGAAAAGCTCATGACCCCCACGATCCTGCACGTCCTCCGATCCGGAAGGTGTACCGGAGGTGACATGCGGGGACGCAGCGTGCGTTTCCCCCACGCATGTGCTCTCCCATGCGGGGATAACGCCTGTACGCGACGCCGTAGGCGTCGCGCCGCGCCAGAGGCGCGGCGTAGGCGCGTATTCCTCCACACGCGTTTTTTGATCTTTCAGGGGAAACGGATCATGGTGCCCATGGGAACCGTTTGGTGCTTCATGGGTTTCTTCCTGCGTGACCGGAGAAAAGCTTTTCTCGCAGACGCATGCGTGATCGCTTGTGGGTGTCGCATGAGGGGTCCCATGGAGCTCCATGGGGTCGGGTGTCTCCCCGGACCCCGAGGAGGGAACGGGGTCATGAGATCCATGGGGGACATGATCGCGCGCGAGGGTTGTTTGGCCGGTCGCCTGTCGGGGAACGGCGGGCACGGCGACCAACGGCGACGGCGCGGTAACGTTAGCGGTAACGTTAGCAGTAACATCAGTGGTGGCGTTAGGTGGCGTTACGGGAGTACCGGCAGCGCCGTTGGGTGACGGCACGGTAACGTTGCCGGTGATGTTAGCAGTAACGTTACTGGTGACGTTAGCGGTAACGTTACCGGTGGTGTTAGCGGTCACATTTGGCGCTGGTGTGGGAACGGGGTGCGTGTTGGCGTCACCGGGCAGCTTGGTCAGGGAGCCATAACGCTCGCCGCTACCGACCAGACCTTTTTTGCGTTCTCGGTAGCGGGCCTGCCGTTGGCGGTTCTTCAGCACCGGTCCGGCGTAGTCTTCCCATCGGCAGATCTGAAACCCCTTCTCCGTCGGGGCAATCCAGCCTGTTTGGACCAGGGCCCGGACAAAGATCTCCGGATCACCCTCCCAGAGACCGGCGGAGGCCAGAACACGGGGATCGCGTGTTTCCAGATGGCCGTCTTCGGTGGTCTCCACGCACCACCAGAGAAGAGCGTGGAGATGGCCGATGGCCTGGGCGGGTGATACCCCCAGCTCCCGGGCCAGAAAGGCGACCTGGGGATCGTTCCGTAGGGTCACGGGGGACTTTATCCAGGTCATCGTCTACCTCCACAGGCGGCCGAGAAGATCCGGAATGTCTTCCGTCTCCGCGTCGTGCAGCGGCAGCGGCACACCGTCCTCCGGGTCCGGGTGGCGCGACTGTTGGGCGCGGACCGGCTGATCCCAGCGCAGAACCTGCAGATACACCCGACCGTCTGCCGCGTAGAGGCGCAGGAGGCCGCGGGCCTGCAGCCGGCGGAGCAGGCGCCAGATCTCGACCGGGGTCATCCGTCCGGCGCGCAGAGGGTAGAGACGACTTTGCAGCAGGGCCGGCGTGGCCTCGGCCCGCCCATAGTCGTCACATGCCGTGAGCAACCGGAGAAAGAAGGCCTCCTCCTCGGGCGTGAGGCTGTCATACAGCGGATCGGCCCAGAACTTTTCCTTCAGGACACGGTTGGGCATGGTCTTTCTCCCTCCTCCCCTGGTCCGTTCGGTCCCCTGGTCAGAATTTGCCGCAGCAGCTGCCGCCGGGCCTCCTCGACCACCTGGCGCACCCGTTCGCGGCTCAGGTGATACCGGCGGCCGATCTCTTCCAGCGTCCAGCAGCGCCCGTCCACCAGCCCCCAGCGCAGGGCCAGAATCTCCTGTGTCCGCCGGGGGAGTGTCCGGAGCAGCCGGGCCACCTGCGCCTGCGCCTCCTCGGCCAGCAGGTCCGCGTCAAGGTCCGGCGTCGGCGCCGGGAGGACGTCTGCCAGCGCCCGCCCGTCCTCCTCGTCGGCGCCCGGCAGCCGTTCCAGCGACAGCGGCTCCAGCGCGGCGGTCGCCCGCGCGTACAGCGCCGGGGAGAACCCGGCCGCCCGGGCCGCCTCGGTCGCCGACCGTTTCTCCCCCATGGTCAGCCAGAGGTCACGCAGCCGTTCGGTGCGGTGGACCCCCTCGTGGACGTGCACCGGCAGGCGAATGAGGGTGTCCTTTTCGGCCAGGGCCCGTCCCAGGGCCTGCCGGATCCAGTAGGTGGCGTAGGTGGAGAACTTCAGCCCCCGCCGCCAGTCGAACTTCTCCGCGGCCCGCTGAAGCCCCAGACACCCCTCCTGGAAGAGGTCGTCGGGCGTCAGCGTTCGGGCCCGCCAGGCCTCCAGCCGGACTTCGTGGGCCACCAGCCGGAGATTGCGCACGATGAGCGTCTCCCTGGCGGCGTTCCCCTGCGCCACCATGGCCCGGAGGGCCTGGAGCCGCCGGGGGGAGAGCCGCCGCCCGGCCCGCAGCCGACCGGCGGCCCACTGCCCGCGGGCGATGAGCCGGCCCAGGCGTCGTTCCTCCGCGGCGGTGAGCGGCGGCAGACGCCGGAGCTCTTCCGGCACCACCGCCAGGAGATCGTCGCCGTCGACCCACTCGTGCTCGGTCGTCACGGACACACCCTCCTCCCCTGCGCCGTCAGGCCGACTCGCCCTCCACCCAGCCCAGGGCCTGGGCCCGCTGGCGCAGGAAGGCCGCGTACGGCTGGCCCATCGCCGCCTCCACGGCCAGCCGCAGCGTCCGCAGGGCCTGGAGGCGGGCCGCCCGGTCGCCCTGGGCCGGATACTCCGGCGCGCCGGTCACCCCGTAGGTCGCGGCCAGCTGGCGCAGGAACAGCCAGATCCCTTCCGGATCATCGCCGCGTTCGCCCCCGCCGGACGCCCGCAGGAGGTCACGCAGCCGGCGCCCCTCCCGCCCCATGGCGTCCATCGACTCCCGGATCTCGGCGGGGTCCGGGGCCGGCACCCCCAGCGCCTGGGCCAGCTCCCACAGGACCTGGTAGCGCTCGGCGTAGCGCTCGGGCGAGGCCGTGGGCTTCGGCTTCTCCGCCGGCGTCCCCTCCTCTCCCCGCGGGCCCGGTTTCGGCCGCGCCTCCTCCTTCTCGGCCGACCGGCTCCGGTCGGTCTCCGCCTCCCGGCGGCCGTCGGGCAGCCGCGGCTCTTCGATCTCCTCCACCGGCTCGCCCTCGACCGTCATCTGGACCGGCCCCGTCACTCCCATCTCCGTGGGGGTGTACAGCCCGCCGATCTGGGGGAAGGCCCGCCGCAGGGCCAGAGCCTCCGCCACCTTGGCCAGCATGTGGTCGGGCATGGTGGCCCAGGTGCCCAGCGGGCGGCCCCGGTCGTCGCGCCGGCAGAAGGACTGGTAGCGGGCCACCGCCCAGAGCGGCTCCTTGAAGTCCGTCCGCAGCACGGCCACCCGGGCGGCCGCCGGCGGCTCTTCCTTGGTCCAGACGTCGGTCCAGCGGCCGTCCGGCCCGCACCAGTGCGGCCCCAGCTGCCCGGCATACTTCCCCGACCGTTCGGCGATCAGGCGGAAGCCGTCAATCGAGACCTGGATGACCAGCCGTCCCCCGTACTTGAAGGCGTAGACCTGCCGCAGCCAGGGGTTGAGCCCGTGCGCCCGGCAGAACCCCAGCACGTAGACGATCTCCTGGTCGCTGAGGTCCGGCCAGAGCTGCCGGCGCAGCAGGAGAACGTCCCGCTCCGTCAGGCTGAGGGCCTTCCCCTCCTCGACCAGCGCCGTGGTCGCCTCCCCCTTCTCCAGCACCTTCTCCGCGCTCATCGGTCGTCCTCCTCACCGTCTTCGTGGCCGTTCGCGTAGAAAGCCCGAACGGCCGCCATCGTCCGCACCACCGGGGCCGGCGGCAGGGCCAGAAGCACCAGCCGCCCGTACCCCTTCGTCACCATCCGTCCGTCAAGAACGGCCGACGAACAGTCCACCGGACTGTTCGTCGGCCGCGGTCCGTCCGTCGCCGGATGAGGCGTCCCACCCCCTGTTTGACCAGGAGCGTTGCCTCCGGCAGCGCCAGCCGGACGAAGCCCGCCAGGGGGTCCCCCGTCGCCCGGGCCAGGGCCCGGCTCCGGGCCGCCATGACCGGGTCGTCCGGCGGGGCGAACGGCAGCTTGTCGATGATGACCAGACTCAGGGCCGCGCCGGGAATGTCCACCCCCTCCCAGAACGACCGCAGCCCCAGGAGCATCGCCTGCCCGTCCTCCTGGAACCACCGCAGGAGCCGGGTGCGGGGAATCGGCCCCTGTCGGAGCAGCAACCGCCCCGTCTCCCGGAGCCGGGAGACCGCGCTCTCCGGGTCCACGGCCAGCCGTTTCCAGAGCGCCTGGAGGGCGCCGGCCCCGGCGCAGAGCACGAAGACTCCACCCGGACAGGGTTCGCTGAGGGCCAGAATCTCGGCGGCCAGGCGGTCGTAGGAGGCGTCGCGCTCCCGCGGGTCGCGGGCCCGGGTCGGGTCCAGCGCCCGCGGGTCCTCCGGGAGATACAGGCGGGCGCAGCGGCGGTAGGGGAAGGGGGTGGGCACCCGCAGGGTCAGGGCCGTCTCCGGACAGCCGGTCTCCTCCCGGAACCAGGCGAAAGCGTCCCATCCCGGAACCGGCGCGGCCAGCGTCGCCGACACCGCCACCACCCGCACAGGGCGGGGCGGCGTCTCCGTCGGCGGCCGATCCGGGTCGTCCTCCGCGGCTGGAGACGGGATGGTCTTCTCCCAGAGGCCGGCGCGCAGGTCTTCGGCCACCTGAAGCGGCAGGCGCACCAGCCGGACCGTCTCCTCCTCCGCGGCGGCATAGCGGACCACCGTCTCGCCGTCTCCCGGATCCGGGGTGACGACCAGGGTAAGGTCGTGCGCCAGGCGCCGGGCCAGCTCCTGGGAGCGCTGCCAGAGTTTCTGCTCCTCCAGGCTGAGGCCGGCCGGGACGTCGGCCATGGCCCGCGCCAGGGCGTCGGTCGCCGCGCGCAGGGCGGCGGCCGGGGCCCGTTCGTCCCCCAGGAGGCGCCGGGTGGCGTCGCCCAGGTGTGCGCGCCAGTCGTCAAAGTACCGGTCGGCTTCCCCGGCGGCCTGCGCGGCCAGCCTCTCGACTCCCCGGGCCTCGTCGGTCGCGACCAGTGGGCGGCAGAGCCGGCGGATCCGCCCGGTCAGCCAGCGCCAGCGGCCGGCGCTCACCGTGATCCCCAGAGCCCGGCGGACGGCCTCGGCCAGCCGGTGGGCCTCGTCCACCACCAGCTGCGGCACCGGCGGGAGAAGGGGACCCTCCAGCGCCATGTCCAGGGCGAGGAGCGCGTGGTTGACCACCACGACCTGCGCCCGGGCGGCCCGCCGGCGGGCCCGGAACACGAAGCAGGCGGCGTGGTGGGGACACTCCTGGCGCAGACACTCCTCGGCGGTGGATGTGACCATCTCCCGCACCCGCGCCGGAAGCGCCTCCGGGGAGGCGTCCAGATCCCCGGTCTCCGTCTCCTCTTCGGCCCAGCAGGCCAGCCGGCGGAACGCCTCCACCTCCGTCCGGTCGGCGAACTCCCCGCGGGCCGACGTCTGGAGGCGCCGGAGGTGCAGGAGACAGATGTAGGCGCCGAAGCCCTTGACCACCGCCCAGTCCAGGGTGGGGAAGAGCGTCCGCAGCCGCGGGAGGTCCACCCGGTCCAGCTGGTCCTGGAGGGCGCGGGTGGCCGTGGAGACCAGCGTTCGTTCGCCGGTCAGAAGCAGTGGGACCAGAGAGGCCATGGTCTTGCCCACCCCGGTGGGGGCCTCCACCACCACCGGGCGTCTCTCGCGGAGCCCCCGGGCGATGAGGGCGGCCATGGTCTGCTGCCCCGGCCGGGGCTCGTAGCCCTCGATGACCCGGGCCAGCGGCCCGTCGGGGGCAAAGAGCGCGCGCAGCTCCGCCTCCCTCTCCCGGACCGCCGGAAGACGCGCCTCAGACGTCATCCCACAGCTCCTTCCCGGTGAATCCCCAGGTCTCCTGGAGAAGACGCCGCCAGCGTCGGCCCAGCCGGCGCAGCCGGTCCATGGCGCGGCGTTCCAGCCGGCGCACGTCGTCCCGGTGCAGGCCCAGCAGCCGGGCCGTCTCCTGCCGGGGCCGCGCCGGCAGGCCATCCAGCCCCCAGCGGAGGGTCAGCACCGTCCGCTCGGCCGCAGGCAGCCGCCGGAGCAGCCGGCGCAGCACCCGGCGCACGCCCTCCTGCCGGTCGGCCTCGGCGCAGGTCCAGGCCGGGTCGTCGTCCGGTCCCGGAATCTCGTCGCGCACCAGTCCCCCGGACTCCGTCTCCGCCTCCAGACTCTGGAAGGGGAGCCGGTCGGCCTGCACCGCCGCCTCCCAGCGCGCCGGGTCGATGGTGGGAGGGCGGCTCTCCCGGGCCCGCACCTGCAGACGCAGCACGCGGGGCACGCGCAGCGGGCGGCCGCGGTCGAGGGCCCGGATCATCGCCTGGCGAATCCACCAGACCGCATAGGTCGAAAACTTCGCGCCCCGCTCCGGGTCGAACCGTTCGGCGGCCACCAGCAGCCCGGCGAAGCCCTCCTGGAGAAGGTCGCTCCGCTCCAGCATCGTGGCCGGAAGCGCACGCGTGTACCCGGCGGCCACCAGACGGACCAGAGGCCGGTATTCCTCGACCAGCCAGCGGGCGGCCTCCTCCCCCGCGCGGATCTGGGCCAGGAGCGTGGGGCGGTCGGTCTCCGGCGCCGTGGGGAGCCGCGCCCGGGCCTCCCGACCGGCCCGGTAGCGCCGGACGGCCTCCCGCGTCGCGGTCTCGTCCCAGGAGCGTATAATCTCGGAGGGATGGGGTGTTTCCCCGTCCCGCCGGCCGAGGCTCGGCGGTCGGCGTCTCGGCACGGTGCAGCCGCACCTCCCGGGGTGCGGCGAGGGTCCCTCTCGCCGCACCCCTCTGTGTCTGCCCGGCGTCCGGGCCCTTGACGGGCGCCAGAAGGCCCGGTACAATCAGGGCAGCACGGAGGTGGCGCTTCGCCGAAAGAGGGTGGGGCGTCACGTGACCGCCTCCAGAACGGCGCCGGTTCTGCCGGCGCCCTTTTTGTGTCCCCGACCGGCGGGGGTGACCCAGACCTCCCGCTCGGCGAGGTACCGGAGGAGGCTCTGCAGGCGCACGCCCTGGCGGCGTCCGGTCGGCCCCAGACGGACGACGGGGAGCGCCCCCTGGGCGATGAGCCGGCGGACCGAATCCGGGGAGACCCCCAGGAGCCCCGCGGCCTCGTCCAGAGACAGCACCCGGTCGGGAACCGCCGCGCGCATGTGCTCTTCCAGGCAGGCGGCCAGTGTCTCCAGGGCGGCGGCCTGTTGCTGGAGGAGCGCGGCCTGGGCGCGGAGCGTCGCGGCAAAGAGCATGGGATCAGCCATGGCGCTTCCGGCTCCTCGGGGAATGTCCGTCGGTCTCCAGGAGGCGGGCCAGGGGGATCTCGGCCAGGTCGGGCCAGCGGCGGAGCACGGCCTGGAGAAGGCGCGTGCCCGGCGGCCGTTGCCCGGAGCGCAGGTAATACCAGTGGGCCCAGGAGATGCCCAGATAGCGGCAGAACTCCTGATGGCTCATCCCCAGGTGCCGCCGCCGCTCCTCCAGAATCTGCGCCAGACGCGGCACCGGTCCACGGACCTTCACCACCACAGCCAACCTCCCTGCCGGGAGCAAGTATATCTAGGGGAATGGTCACTGTCAATATGTTGAATTAAAGGGGAGAAAATTTTCTCTCCGAGGGGGGTGAAGGGTTGATATATTCACTTTAGTGAATGTATACTGGTAGGGAACAGGGAGGGGGGGAGAGGCATGCCCGGTCCGCGTCGTCAGCAAAGAGCGCGGGGAAAAGACGAAAGCCCCGGAGTACTTGTCGGTCGCCGGGTGCGGGAACTGCGTCAGGCGCGAGGCTGGACCCAGGAGACCCTGGCCAAACTGGCCGGTCTTTCGCGGAGCTATGTTCCCAAGCTGGAAGCAGGCTTCGCGCGGAACCCGACCTGGGAAACAATCCAGCGACTGGCCGCTGTCCTGGGGGTCCCTCCGGAGGAGCTCATCGGTCGCCCAGGGGATATGCCCCGGCCGCTTACGGCGGAGGATCTCCGGACCGTGGGGAGGCAGCTGCATCAGGTGGCGGAGACTCTGGCGACCATCGCCCATCGGTTGGAGACCGCCACGGTGATCTCACAGGACCATCTCCGGCGTCTGTTGCTGGATCTGGAGACGGCGGTGGCCGCCTACGGCGACCGGCCCATTCAGGCCCAGGATCTGCTGGCCGTGCTCAAGGCCGAACTGCAGGAGCTCATCGGTGGCGGAGGCGACGGAGACCCCGACTGTGCGGCTGATCTTCTGCGACTTGCCCGAGGGGATTGAGGCCCTGAGTCGGCCGGGGCCGCCCCCGACCGTCTATCTGGCCCGGCGGGTGCTGCGCTATGCCCGGCGGCACCAGCGGGCCATTCTGGCCCACGAACTGGGCCATGTCCTCTCGATGACCTTCTATGCCCCGGCGGCCCACTGGGCCGACCGGGCCTGGGCGGAGGCGCGGGCCCGGCGCCGGGCCTTGCGGCTCCTGGTCCCGGACACGGCGGTCGCGGCCGCGCTGGCCCAGGGGATCACCGAACCGTGGGCCCTGGCCGAGCTGTGGGATCTGCCCGAACCGCTCTGCCGGGCCCGCCTGGAGCTGTATCTGCGCACCCGGCGGGGTGAGGCCCCGGACCCTTAGGCGCGTGATGTGGGTTGACTTGACAAGAGGGGGCCCCCACAGGCAGAGAAGGAGTGAGCTATCACTCCCTGCCATGGAGGCCCGTCCCACTGAGGCCACTGGCCGACCTGTTTGTCCACGTCTTTGTCCTGGTCGACGACGCCCTGCGCACGGGCCGCGTGCCGTGAATCTGTCCACCGGACAGATTCACCCC
>CACRXC010000046.1_pt1 | contig 48977 bp, 39 predicted proteins | sample 5377091 | NCBI WGS metagenome assembly CACRXC01 (sample SAMEA6061845, study PRJEB28556) | metagenome | reverse complement strand
CACGTGGTCAATCACCGTGGCCACCCGCTCGGCCACGACCCCTTCGCGGCCACATCGACATTCGTCTCGCTCCATCGGCATCACCTCCAGACCCCAGCAGACCATGCCAGGAATATAAAGGGAACTGTAATACTAGCACAGCCAGCCCGGACCGTCAACGGCCGCTCCGGGAGCCTTCAGGGCCACGGCCCGGCCTCCGTCTCTTCGCCCCGGGGTGCTGTCTCGTGGACGCGCACCACCCGGTCCGCCTCGCCATCGCTCTCGACCAGCCAGAGAGCGGCGTTGGCCACCGGCAGGTCCCAGACACGGGTGAGGGGCCAGCCCCGCCAGTGGCAGAGCAGGGTGCGCAGGACCATGCCGTGGGTGACGACCAGGACAGTCTGCCCCGGGTGCGACCGAACAATGGCGGCCACCGCCCGCCTCGCCCGCGCCTGGACCTGGGTCAGCGTCTCGCCCCCCGGGACCGCGTACCCGGCCGGGTCGGCGCGCCGGCGGGCCCACAGCTCCGGGTAGCGCTCCTGGACCTCGGCCGCCGTCAAGCCCTCCCAGATCCCCAGATTGACCTCCCGCAACGCCGGAAGCGGGACCAGGGGAACGGCCCGGCCGGCCAGAACGATCCGGGCGGTCTCCCAGGCCCGGCGGAGATCGCTGGCGTAGGCGGCCGCGATCGGCTCGGCGGCCAGCCAGCGGGCGAGCCGCCTGGCCTGGCACTGCCCCTGGGGACTCAGTGCCGGGTCACGCTGTCCCTGGAGCCGCTGTTCCCGGTTCCAGACCGATTCACCGTGACGGACCAGCAGCAGCCGCGTCAGAGTCGGCGACACGGGGGCGATCTCCGACTTATTAATGCCGGCCTAACGCCAGTGCTTAGCCGGGCGTGTGCTATAATACAGCCGCCCGGTGATGAGGGGAAGAGCCGCTCGACCGCGCCGGAGCGGCGCCACACGCTCCCCGCCCGCGGAAGTCCAGCCACGCCGGGTGAGCCAGGGGGCCTGCGACCGATGTACCGCCATGTCCCGCTCAGTATCATCTGCGGCAACGCCAGCCGCGATCTGGCCGAGAAGATCTGCGCCTACCTCGGCCTGACCCTGACCAGCGCCGACGTTTTCGAGTTCAGCAACGAGAACATCTTCGTCAAGATCAACGAGACCGTCCGCGAACACGACGTCTTTGTCGTCCAGTCCTTCAGTTCGCCGGTCAACCGCCATATTATGGAGCTCTTCATCCTGCTGGACACCCTCAAGCGAGCCTCGGCCGGCCGGATCACCGCCGTCATCCCCTACTTCGCCTACGGCCGGACCGATAAAAAAGACCAGCCTCGGGTGCCGATCACCGCCCGCCTGCTGGCCGACCTCATCACCACCGCCGGCGCCAACCGGGTCCTGACCATGGACCTGCACGCCGGCCAGATCGAGGGCTTCTTCAGCATCCCGGTGGACCACCTTTCGGCCTTCAGCACGCTTATCCAGTACTTTATGGAAAAACACCTGGACGACGTGGTGGTCGTGGCCCCCGACTTCGGCTTCGCGAAGAAGGCCCGCAATTTCGCCGAACGGCTGGGCGCCCCCCTGGCCTTCATCGAGAAGCGCCGCCCCGGCAACGATATGCGCAGCGAGGTCCTGAGCGTCATCGGCGATATCCGCCACCGCGCGGCCATCATCATCGACGACGAGATCGATACCGCCGGCTCGGTCACCAACGCCGCCTGGCTCCTCTACGAGTGCGGCGTCCAGGAGATCTACGCCTGCTGCACCCACGCCGTCTTCTCCGGCCCGGCTGTCGAGCGCCTGCGCACCAGCCCGCTCCACGAGATCGTCGTCACCGACACCATCGCCCTGCCGCCCGAGAAGCGCCTGCCCAATCTGACCGTCCTCTCGGTCGCCCCTCTCTTCGCCGAGGCCATCCAGCGCATCCACAGCGGGGAGTCGGTCGGCGCGCTCTTCCGATAGCCCGCACGGCTGGTTGGACTTTCCCTCTGGCCCGTGCTAAACTTTGCCATGCGCGGAAGAGCGTTCCGCATGCGCCTGAGCGCGCTGGTGGTGTTGGGTGCTGAAACTCCTGCATCGTCTTTTCGGCGAATCGAACGAGCGTGAACTGAAGCGGCTCCAGCCGCTGGTCGAACGGATCAACGCCCTGGAGCCGGAGGTCCAGCGGCTGACCGATGCCGAGCTCCGGGCCCGGACCGATGAGTTCAAGGCCCGGCTGGCGGCCGGCGAGACGCTGGACGACCTTCTGCCCGAGGCCTTCGCGGTGGTCCGCGAGGCCGCCCGGCGGACCATCGGCCTGCGCCACTACGATGTCCAGCTCATCGGCGGGATCGTCCTGCACCAGGGCAAGATCGCCGAAATGAAGACCGGCGAGGGCAAGACCCTGGTGGCGACCCTGCCTCTCTACCTGAACGCCCTGACCGGCCGGGGCGTCCACCTGGTCACGGTCAACGATTACCTGGCCAAGCGCGATACCCAGTGGATGGGACCGGTCTACCACTTCCTGGGGCTGAGCGTCGGGGTCATTCAGCACGAGGCGGCCTTCCTCTACGACCCGACCTACGCCAACCCCGACCCGCGCCTGCGCCACCTGCGACCGGTCAGCCGGCGCGAGGCCTATCTCGCCGACATCACCTACGGCACCAATAACGAGTTCGGCTTCGACTACCTGCGCGACAACATGGTCCACGACCTCAGCCAGTGCGTCCAGCGCGAGCTGCACTACGCCATCGTCGACGAGGTGGACAACATCCTCATCGACGAGGCCCGGACGCCGCTCATCATCTCGGGCCAGGCGGAGGAGTCGGCCGATAAGTACTACCTCTTCGCCCGACTGGTCCCCCGTCTCCGGCGCGACGAGGACTACCGGGTGGACGAGAAGCACCGCACGGTCACCCTGACCGAGAGCGGCATCGCCAAGATCGAGCGCTGGCTGAACATCGACAACCTCTACGCCCCGGAGAACTACGAACTCACCCACTACCTGGAGCAGGCCCTCAAGGCCCACTTCCTCTTCCGCCGCGACCGCGACTACGTCCTCTACAAGGATGGGCGAGTGCTCGGCCCCCACGAGCACGACCGCGACGCGGAGATCGTCATCGTCGACGAGTTCACCGGCCGGCTGATGTTCGGCCGACGCTACAGCGAGGGGCTCCACCAGGCCATCGAGGCCAAAGAGAACGTCCGCATCCAGCGCGAGAGCGTGACGCTGGCGACGATCACGTTCCAGAACTACTTCCGAATGTACGAGAAACTGGCCGGCATGACCGGCACCGCCTACACCGAGCGCGAGGAGTTCCGGCAGATCTACGGTCTGGACGTGGTCGTCATCCCGACCCACCGTCCGATGATCCGTCAGGACTTCCCGGACCTGGTCTACAAGACCGAGGCGGCCAAGTTCCGGGCGGTGGTCCGCGAGATCGAGGAACTGCACCGGCAGGGCCGGCCGGTGCTGGTCGGCACGGTCTCCATTGAGAAGTCTGAATATCTCTCCGACCTGCTGCGCCGGCGGGGTATCCCCCACCAGGTGCTGAACGCCAAGTACCCTGAAAAAGAGGCGGCCATCATCGCCCAGGCCGGCCGACCCGGCGCGGTGACCATCGCCACCAACATGGCGGGCCGTGGCGTCGACATCCTGCTCGGCGGCAACCCGGCCGGCCTGGTGGACGAGATCCTGCGCCAGCAGGGCATCCGGCCGGAAGAGGCGACGCCCGAGCAGGTGGCCCGGGCCCGGGCTGAGGCCGAGGCGATCTGCCGCCGCGACCGTGAGAAAGTGGTGGCCCTGGGTGGCCTGCACATCATCGGCACCGAGCGCCACGAGGCCCGGCGGATCGACAACCAGCTGCGCGGCCGGGCCGGGCGCCAGGGCGATCCGGGCTCCTCCCGCTTCTACGTCTCGTTGGAGGACGACCTGCTGCGTCGCTTCGGCGGCGCGAACATCGCCAATATTATGGACAAGCTGGGCCTCGACGAGGATACCCCCATCGAGCACCCGCTGGTGACCAAGGCCATCGAGAACGCCCAGACCAAGGTCGAGGCCTACCATTTCGACATCCGCAAGCACCTGGTCCAGTTCGACGATGTGATGAACAAGCAGCGGGCGGTCATCTACGGCGAGCGGCGGAAGGTGCTGAGCAGCGAGAACCTGCGCCCGGTCGTGCTGAACATGGTGCGCGAGGAACTGGCCGAGATCGTCCAGACCTACCTGACCGGCGAGGTTCGCGAGGACTGGAACCTGGAGGGCCTGGTCCAGGCGGTCCAGACCATCTTCCCGCTGCCGCCGGAGGTCACGCCGGAAAGCCTGGCCACCATGAGCCGCCAGGAGATCAGCCAGACGCTCGAGCACCTGGCTGAGACGGCCTACGAGGCCCGCGAGCAGGACCTGGGACCGGAGATCATGCGGCAGATCGAACGGTTCGTCCTGCTCCACACCATCGACCGGCTGTGGGTCCACCACCTGACGGCGATGGACGAACTGCGCGAGGGGATCGGTCTCCGGGCCTATGGCCAGCGCGATCCGCTGGTCGAATACAAAAACGAAGCCTACCATATGTTCCAGGCCCTGCTGGCCAACATCCGCCACGAGGTGGCCCGGCTCATCTACCACATCTCGGTCCAGCGCCAGCCGGCCCCGGTCGCCCGCCCGCTGCGGACCAACCGCGAGAACGCGGTGCCGGAGCCGGTGCGGGTCGGCCGGAAGATCGGCCGTAACGACCCCTGCCCCTGCGGGAGCGGCAAGAAGTACAAGAAGTGCTGTGGCCGCTGACCACCGCCCCGGCACGCCCCCTGCCAGAAGACCGGTGGTCACGCCGATCCCGGTCGGTCTCCGCCGGACGCCCCCTGTTCCGGACGGCGGCGCGAGAGGGAACATGCGAGAGCGCCAGCGCCTGGCCGAGCAGATCGTCGCCAACGTCGAGCGGGTGATCATCGGCAAGCGCCGCGAGGTCGAACTGGCCCTGGTGGCCCTGCTGGCCCGGGGCCACATCCTGATCGAGGATGTGCCCGGCGTGGGCAAGACCATGCTGGCCCGCGCGCTGGCCCGTTCGCTGGGCTGCACCTTCAAGCGCATCCAGTTCACCCCCGACCTCCTGCCCAGCGACATCACCGGCGTCTCGCTCTATAACCCCCGGACCGGCGCCTTCGAGTTCCGCCCCGGTCCGGTGATGGCCCAGGTGGTGCTGGCCGACGAGATCAACCGGGCGACGCCCAAGACCCAGTCGGCCCTCCTGGAGTGCATGGAGGAGCGCCAGGTCAGCGTCGACGGGACGACCTACCCGGTTCCCCAGCCCTTCCTGGTCCTGGCCACCCAGAACCCCATCGAATACGAGGGCACCTTCCCGCTGCCCGAGGCCCAGCTCGACCGCTTTCTGCTGCGGCTGCGGCTGGGCTACCCCGGCCCCGAGGACGAACTGGCCATCCTGGCCGCCCAGGAGCAGGACCACCCTATCGCCACCCTGGAGCCGGTGATCGACGCGGCGACGCTGGTGGACCTGCAGGCGATGGTGGCCCGGACGGTCTATGTCGATCCCCGTCTCCGGGCCTACATCGTCGACCTGGTCCAGGCCACGCGCCAGCATCCCGAGATCCGCCTGGGGGCCAGCCCGCGCGGCTCGCTGGCGCTCTTTCAGGCCAGCCGGGCCCGGGCCTTCCTCGACGGCCGCGACTACGTTCTCCCCGACGATATCAAGGCGCTGGCCGAGCCGGTCCTGGCCCACCGGCTGGTCCTGCAGCCCAGCGCCCGTCAGCACCGGCGGGAGGCCGGGACTCTCATCGCCGAGATCCTGGAACGCCTGCCGGTGCCCGGCGCCGGGATCGGGCGGTGGCGATGAGCGGACGCCGGCTTCTCGTCTTCGCCATCGCCCTGACCAGCGTCGCGCTGAGCAGCGAGTGGGGTCTTTTGACCCGCCTGGCCTATCTCCTGTGGGGACTGACCATCGCCGCCTGGCTCTGGAGCTGGCTGAGCGTCCGGGGAGTACAGGTCGACCGCCGACCGGAGACTGACCGCCTCACCGCCGGCGAGACGCTGCGTGAACAGCTGACCATCGTCAACCGCTGGCCGTGGCCGCGTCTCTGGCTGGCCGTGCAGGCCGGCTCAGACCTGCCCGGCTATCAGTCCGACTGGGTCGGCTGGCTGGGCCCGTGGGGACGACGCTCCTGGACCAGCCACACGGTCTGCCGGCGCCGGGGTCTCTACCGGCTGGGACCGGTCTGGCTCACCGGAGCCGACCCCGGTGGCTTCTTTCCGCGCCGCCGCCGGATGGAGACGACGGCGACGGTCCTGGTCTATCCCCCGGTTCTGCCGCTCGACCGGCCGCCCCTTCCCACCACCTGGCTGCCCCAGGCCGACCGCCTCGTCACCCTCTGGCCGGCCGTCAGCCCGCTCGTGGCCGGGGTCCGCGAGTACCGGCCCGGCGACAGCCTCCGTTACGTCCACTGGCCGGCGACCGCCCGCCATCAGCGCTTCATCGTCAAGGAGTTCGAGCCGGAGACCGCCGCCGACCTGTGGCTGGTCCTCGACGGGGAGGCCACAGCTCAGGCTGGCCAGGATGAGGCCTCGACCGAAGAGTACGCGGTGCGGGCGGCGGCGGCTCTGGCCGGCTGGGCGCTGGCCCGCCGACGGGCGGTGGGCCTGCTGGCCACGGGCGAGCCCGGCCAGTGCCTGGAGCCCAGCGCCGAGTCGGGACAGGATGACGCGGTGCTGACAGCCCTGGCCCTCTTCCGGTCCACCGGGCAGCGGCCGCTCGCCCAGGTGCTGGCCCAGGAGCATGGACGGTTCCGGCGCGCCAGTGTGGTCCTGGTCATCACCGCCTCGGCCGCCCCCGACTGGCCAGCGGTCCTGGCCGACCTGCGGGCCGCCGGCCGGCTGGCTGGGGCGATCTATCTCGACCCGGCCTCGTTCGGGGCGGCGGTGGACCCCGGACCGGTCCTGACCGCCCTCCAGCGCGCGTCGCTCCCGCACTGTCTCGTCCGGCGCGGCGACGACCTGGCCACGGCCCTGACCGACTGGTCCCCCGGAGGGCGAGGATGATCGCCACCCGCCCCGTCACAACCATCCTCTTCCTGCTGGCCGCGCTGACCGGCGTGGTCATGGCCCCGGTCGGCTCGCTCGTTCAGACAGGCTGGGTCGACCGCAGCGCCCTGCTGGTGCCAGCGGCGATCGCCGGCCTCCTGGTCGGGACGGCTCTCGCGGTGGCCGGCTGGCCGGGACTGCTGGCCCATCTGCTCAGCGCGAGCCTGGGAGGCCTCTTCTGCCTGTACCTTCTCAGCGGAGCCCAGCCCGCTGGCGCGCTGAGCCTCCGCCTCGGACAGACGGTGGCCCACCTCGGGCGCAGCCTCTCTCTGCTGGCCGGTGGCGGCCCGGCCGACAGCCTGCTCGTCCTGGCCCTCTTTCTGATCCTGGCCTGGAGCCTCGCCTATCTGAGCGTCTGGTCCCTGCTGCGGCTGCGGCTCGCCTGGTGGGCTCTCCTGACCAGCGGGACGACTCTCCTGGTCAACATGGCCTACGCAGGGGAGCAGCCGGGCTGGCTCTTGCTCTATCTTCTGAGCGGTCTTCTGCTGATCGCCCGGTTGAACATGGCGCTCTGGGCAGAGGGTCAGACAGCGCGCGGACCGAACGGCGCGCCGTTCGGTCCGGTTCTGGTCGGGGTCGTCGTGCTGGGACTGGGAGCCGGGGGGCTGGCCTGGAGCCTGCCACCCGTCCGCCCGACCCAGACGCTGGTCTGGAGCCGGACGCTGGCCACGCCCTGGCACCATCTCGAGGGGCTCTTCAGCCGCCTCTTCGGGCAGATTCCGGCCCGACGGACCCCGGGCGCCGGGTTCGGCCCGGTCCTCACCCTGGGGGGAAGCTTCCGCCTGGGTGAGGCGGTCGTCCTGCGGGTTCAGGCCGATCGGCCGGCCTACTGGCGGGCCGTCGCCTACAGCCAGTACACCGGCCACGGCTGGACGGCCGGCGAGCCGCTGGTCGAGGTTCCCTTCGCGGCCAACCAGCGCCTGCTGGCCGGGGCGACCGGCGTCCCGCTTGTCCAGGAGGTCGAGATCGTCCAGCCCCCGGGCGCCGTGATCGTGGCGGCCGGCCAGCCGCTGGTTCTCTCCCTCCCCGGCACCGCCCTGGTGCCGGGCGGGCCATGGTCGTCGTCCGCAGGGCTGACGCTGGGGCTCACGGCCAGCCTCCAGAGCCCGCTGGTGGCGCGCGCCGGTCAGCGCTACACCGTCCTCTCCGTCCTGCCGGCGCCGACCGAGGAGGCCCTGCGTCGGGCCGGGACCAGTTATCCGCCGGGCCTCGGCGAGCGCTACAGCCAGCTGCCACCGCTCCCTGAGCGGGTCAGACGTCTGGCCCGCCAGATCACGGCCGGTGCCGCCACCCCGTACGAGCAGGCCCGGGCGATCGAGGCCTATCTCCGCCAGCGCTACACCTACACCCTCGAACTTCCGCCCCCACCGCCCGACCGCGATGGGGTGGACTACTTCCTCTTCGACGTCCAGCGCGGCTACTGCGACTATTTCGCCAGCGCGATGGCCGTTCTGCTGCGCAGTCTCGGCGTGCCGGCCCGGGTGGTCTCGGGCTACGCCGTCGGAGCCCGCGAGACGCCCGATGGGCCCTTCGTGGTCCGCGAGCGTCACGCCCACTCCTGGGTCGAAGTCTATTTCCCCGGCGCCGGCTGGGTTGAGTTCGAGCCCAGCCCGATCCGGCCGCCCCGGACCGGATCGGGTCAGGCCAGCCCCACGGCCGCCTCCCCGGCCTCGCCCCCCACGCCCCTGGAAAGCCCACCGACGCCGACTCCCGCCGCGTCCCCGGCTCCGGCCGAGGCCCAACCGCTCGCCGTGCCTCCTTCCCCGGCACCGCGCGCCGGCCCGCCGTCGCCGTGGCCATCTGGCCCGGTCGGCCTCCTGGCTCTGGTTCTGGTCCTGCTCCCGCTCCTCGCCGGTCTGGGCTGGCGGTTCTGGAGCCGCCTGGCTCCGGCCGAGCGGGCCTACACCCTGATGACCCTCCTCGCCACCCTGCGCGGCCGTCCCCGACGGCCGGCCGAGACGCCGCACGAGTACGCCCGGGCGGTGGGACGTCTGGCTGGCGCCCCCGTCGCGGCCCGGGTCATCGCCGACGCCCTGGCCCGCCACCGGTTCGGGCGCCGGCCGGCCCGCGCCGACCGCCAGCTGGCCCGCGCCCGGGCCGTCCTCTGGCCACGGCTCCTCGGCTGGCGGCGCCGGCGCTAGCCCAGACTGAGTTTCTTGAACGTCTCGGCGTAGGGCAGGTTTTTCTCCTGGCCAGCCCGGCGCAGTCCCTCGCGCAGACGGTCCGGCAGTTCGTGCCAGCGGGCGCCGACCTGACTGCGGTGGTGGGCCAGGGCGGCGAGCCGCGCCTCGACGTCTTCCTCGCTCAGCGCCTCCCAGTGGTCGGGCTGGTCGGTCCAGAAGAGATAGACCTCTTTGACCCGCCACGGTTGCCGGCCGTCCAGCAGCTGCTCCGGGAAGAGATACCACTCCCGGGCGCTGATAATGGCATCCAGAGCCGCCATCCCAGCCGCCCGGTGGTCGGGGTGGAGCTGATAGCGTCGCCAGGGGTCGATCGTGAAGACCACCTCGGGGCGGTAGCGCCGGATGATCCCGGCCAGTTCCCGACGCAGGGCCAGGGTGTTCTCCAGCAGGCCATCGGGATGGCGCAGGAAGACGACCTCCTGCACGCCGATGGCCGCCGCAGCGGCCCGCTGCTCCGCCTCCCGCCGGCCGGCGATCTCGCCGGGGCGGACTGCCGGGTCGTGGCAGCCCTTATCGCCACTGGTCAGGAGCACGTAGACGGCGCTCGCTCCCTGGCGGACCCACTTGGCCACCGTCCCGGCGCAGCCGAACTCCGGGTCGTCGGGGTGCGCCGCGATCACCATCAGTCGCTGCGGCAGAGTTCCGGTCATAGCTGGTCAAGGCCTCCTTCGCTGGGCAGAGGTGTGGAGAGGCGCTGGCCCGGACAGTTGTCCTGCCCTGACTGTTCAGGCCACGGGCAGCGGCAGACCGGCGCGCTGCCAGACCCGCCGCAGAGACTCCGCCGTGGCCCGGGCGGCCTCGGCTGGTGGGAGGGCCGAGACCGCCTGGTTGAAGGGCTCAACCGCCACCGGGCCGTCGTAGCCCACGGCCTGGAGCGCCCGCAGAAACCCGGCGAGATCGATGACTCCGGTCTCCCCCGGCAGGCAGCGGGCGTTGTCCTGGAGCTCGTCGAGGGGCACCCCGGCCGGGGCGTCGTTGAGATGCACCGCCACGATATCGGCGGCCGTCAGCCGGTGGAGATCGGCCAGCGTCCCGCCCGAGGTGTACCAGTGCCAGGAGTCGAGGAGCAGCCCCACATTGCCGGTGCCGATCGCCCGGGCCAGGTCCAGCATCCCGTCCTGGGTGTAGAGGAAGGGGTAGCGCCGTGTTCGGCGCAGACTGGGCGTGCCGATGAACTCCAGCCCCAGCCGGCATCCCGCCGCCCGCAGGACCTCGGCGATCGGTTGGAGGCGCTCGACGTGCCAGGCGAAGTTCTCAGCAAAGGGCCGCTCGTCGGAGGCCGGCGGCACCCAGGTCACGCAGCGCCGGGCCCCCAGGGCCACGGCGAGGTCGGCCAGACGCGGCAGGTCAGCGAGGCCCGCCCGCCAGCGCTCCGTCGCTCCCCGCCAGTCCACCGGGAGCCCCCAACTGCCGAGGCGCACCCCGGCTTCCTGAAAGAGGGCCTGCACGGCCGGCAGACCCTGCTGGGCCACCAGGTCGGCCACCTCGACAATATTTATGTCAACCCCAGCGAAGCCCGTCGCCCGGGCCAGCGGCAGGATCTCGGGCAGAGGCAGACGGATGCCGATCGCGCCTGGATTCAGACTCCAGTACATCGGGACTCCTTGCGGCGAGGATCACACCAGTTCACCCAGGTAGGCCCGCCGGACCAGTTCGTTGGCCCGCAGGGCGGCGGCCGTATCGGCCAGGACGATACGGCCGGTCTGCAGGACATAGCCGCGCTGGGCCACCTGGAGGGCCATGTAGGCGTTCTGCTCGACCAGCAGGATTGGAATGCCCTGGGCGTTGATCGCCCGGATGACCTCGAAGATCGTGGCCACGAGGAGAGGGGCCAGCCCCATCGATGGCTCATCGAGCAGCAGCAGCCGGGGCCGGGCCATCAGCGCCCGGCCGATGGCCAGCATCTGCTGTTCGCCGCCGGAGAGGGTGCCGGCGATCTGGTGGCGACGCTCCTTCAGGCGGGGAAAGAGGGCGAAGACCTGCTCCAGGCTCTCGGCCACCAGCCGGGGGTCGCGGATGGTGAAGGCGCCCATCTCCAGGTTCTCCAGGACGGTCATCCGCGGAAAGATCTGCCGGCCCTCGGGCACCAGGCAGACGCCCCGGCGGACGATCTCGTGGGGCGGCAGCCGGTCCAGACGCTCGCCCCGCAGCAGGATCTGCCCGGTGCGCGGGCGCAGCAGACCGGCGATCGTCTTGAGGAGCGTGGTCTTGCCGGCGCCGTTGCTGCCGATGAGGGTCACGATCTCGCCGGCGTCGACCGCCAGCGAGACGTGGTCGAGAGCGCGGATATTGCCGTAGTAGGTGCTGACCTCGCGCACCTCAAGCAGCGCCATCCACCGCTCCCCTGCCCAGATAGGCTTCGATGACCCGCGGGTCGCGCTGGACCTGGGCTGGCGGCCCCTCGGCGATCTTCACCCCGTAGTCGAGGACCGTCACCCGGTCCGAGATCCCCATGACCACCCGCATATCGTGCTCGATGAGGAGGATGGTCAGCCCGAACTCGCTCCGCAGCCGGCTGATGAGGCGCATCATCTCGACCGTCTCCTGGGGGTTCATCCCGGCGGTCGGCTCATCGAGCAGCAGCAAGCGGGGCTGGGTGGCCAGCGCCCGGGCCAGTTCCAGGCGTCGCTGGTCGCCGTAGGGGAGATGCCGGGCCAGCTCCTCGGCCCGGTCGGCCAGGTCCATCAGCGCCAGGAGTTCCAGCGCCCGCTGGCGGGCCCAGCGCTCCTCCCGCACCACCCGGGGCGGACGCAGAATGGCTCCCAGGAGACCGGTGGTCAGCCGGCAGTGCATCCCCACCAGCACGTTCTCCAGGGCGGTCATATTGGCGAAGAGGCGGATGTTCTGGAACGTCCGCGCGATCCCCAGGGCCGTGATCCGGTGGGGTGGCAGACCGACGATCGAGTGGCCGGCGAAGCGGACCTCGCCTCGGGTCGGGGGATAGAAGCCAGAGACCACGTTGAAAAGGGTCGTCTTACCGGCCCCGTTGGGACCGATCAGGCTGGCGATCATCCGCTCCTCAACCACCAGGTCGACCTCGTTGAGGGCGACCAGCCCCCCGAAGACCTTGGTCAGACCCCGGACTTCGAGCAGCGCGTCCATCGGCGCCTCCTCACGACCGGTCGGCTGGCGTCGAGGACACCGGATCGGTGGCCGGCACCAGGTCGGCCTCCAGCTGGGCGGCCCGCAGCTCGGCCCGCCGGCGGGCCGAGGGGATGAGCCCCTCAGGCCGCAGCAGCATCGTCAGCACCAGCGCCAGCCCGAAGATCAGCATCTTCGAACTGCTGAGGTCCACCCAGCTCAGATCGGCCCCCAGGAGCCCCCCGGCCTGGCGGAGCCAGTGGGTGGCCCGCTCGGCCAGGATACGGTCAAACGAGGCCAGCAGGATTCCCCCGACGATGACCCCGGTCATATTGCCCATGCCGCCCAGAATGACCATCGAAAGGACCATCACCGAGATCTGAAACTCGAACTGCCCGGGGTCGATGAACTGGAACATGCCGGCGAAGATCGCCCCCGAGAACCCCGAGAACGAGGCCCCCATGCCGAAGGCCAGCAGTTTGGTGGTGACCAGGTTGATGCCCATGCTGGCGGCCGCCACCTCGTCCTCGCGCATTGCCACCCAGGCCCGCCCGATCCGCGAGTCCACCAGCCGGCTGATCATCCAGACCGAGAAGACCCCGACCGCCACCACCAGGTAGTACCAGGCGACCTGGTTGTTGACGAAGCTGACCCCCGGCAGGGTGGGATAGCCGATGGGCTTGATCCCCTTGGCCCCGCCGGTGATGCTCTCGGCGTTGAGAAAGACGCGGGGCACGATCTCGCCGAAGGCCAGGGTGACGATGGCCAGGTAATCGCCGCGCAGCCGCAGGGTCGGTGCCCCCAGGATGACGCCAAAAATGGCCGCCACGACAAAACTCAGGACCAGCGCCAGCCAGAAATCGGTGCGGAACGGCAGCGGGCTGACCGGCGAGGTCAGGAAGGCGGTGGTGTAGGCGCCGATGGCGAAGAAGGCGGCGTAGCCCAGGTCGAGCAGCCCGGCGTAGCCCACCACGATATTGAGCCCCAGCGCCAGGATGACAAACATAAAGATAGGCACCACCGCCCCCAGGAGCCCCAGACCCAGCCACTGGTCGAGGGGAGGATAGAGGAGCGCCAGAACCAGCGCTCCCAGGAGCAGGGCCCAGCGGCCGGCCCGCTCGCCGGACCAGAGCGTTTTCAGCGCCGCGGCGACCATGGCTCTACGCCCTCTCCGGCACCTCGGCCCCGAGCAGGCCCGAGGGACGGAAGACGATGATCAGCACCAGAATGCCGAAGACCACCACCAGCGTCCACTTGGGGTCGAAGAGGAAATCGCTGAGCGCCCAGATGAGGCCGATGAGGAAACCGCCCAGCACCGCGCCGGTGAGATTACCGATGCCGCCCAGCACCGCCGAGGTGAAAGCCATCAGCCCGGCGCGGAAGCCCATATCGAAGCGGGCCGACTGGTAGTAGAGCCCCTGAATGAAGCCGCCGGCCCCGGCCAGCGCCCCGGCGATGAGGAAGGTCAGGGCGATCGTCTGGTTGATGTCGATCCCCATCAGCGCCGCCGCCTCCTGATTCTGGGCGGTGGCCCGCATGGCCTTCCCCAGGCGGGTGTGACGGACAAACCAGTTGAGTCCCAGCAGCAGCGGCACCGTCAGCGCCACCACGAAGAGATCGGTGGTCCGCAGGCTGACCACCGTCCGCAACCCCAGCACCTCGTTCAGCAGGTCAATGGACGGGATGAGAGGGGGGAAGGTGACGTAGGAGGGCCCCTTCCAGTGCAGGCCGATATTCATCAGGATGAACGACATCCCGATGGCGGTGATGAGCGGCGCCAGGCGGGGAGCCCGACGGAGCGGCCGGTAGGCCAGCCGTTCGATGAGAACGTTCAGCGTGGCGGTCGTGGCCATCGTCCCCACCAGCACCAGCAGCAGCGGGACCAGGGTGCTGGCCGGGAGACCCGGTGCGAGCGCCAGAACCTGGATGAGCGTGAGAGCGGTCATCGCCCCGAGCATAAAAACATCACCGTGGGCGAAGTTGATGAGTTCGATAATGCCGTAGACCATCGTGTAGCCCAGGGCGATGAGGGCCAGGATGGCGCCGTTGGAGAGACCGATGATCAGGACCTGGAGGAGAAGCGCCGGATTCTCGATGAGAAGCCCGATGTTCATAGCCCGGTGTCCTCCTCGACACAGTTGGGCGACGGCGCAGACATCACACGGGCGAGCGGGTGGATCCACCCGCTCGCCCGGCCAGAGTCACCGTGCGGTCGCCATGGGCTCAGCCGATCTGCTTGACGAACTTGAACTTGTCGCCTTCGATGATCATGCCGCTCATCGTGGTGAGGGTGGTGTCACCGGTCTCGGTGAAACTCCACTTGCCCAGGACCCCATCGAAGTCCTTCGTGCCCATAACGGCTGCCCGGATCGCGTCGCGATCCTTGACCCCGGCCCGCTTGATGCCGTCGATCGCCACCTTCATGGCCTCGTAGCCGTAGATGGCGTAGACGTCGGGGTCGCCCTTGTACTTCTCGCGGTAGCGCTGGAGCCACTCCAGGGCCTTGCCCTTATAGGCCTCGAGCGGCAGACCCCCGAAGGTCACATAAGTCCCCTGGGCCGCCTGGCCGGCCGTCTTGATGAAGTTGGTGGTGGCGATCCCGTCTGGCCCCATCAGTTTCACATTGGGGCCCAGCGTGGCGCGCAGGTCCTGCCAGAGTTTGGCCGCGTTGTTATCCTCGATGCCGCCGAAATAGACCAGATCGGGCCCCAGGCCCTTGATCTTGGTGGCCAGCGTGCGGTAGTCGGGCGCCTTGGGATCGATGGACTCCTGACCCAGGACCTGCAGGCCCAGCTCCTTGGCGCTGCGATTGAAGATCGTGGCCAGGCCCTTGCCGTAGAGCTCGTTGTCGTCCAGGATGTAGACCTTCTGGGCGCCCAGTTCCTTGGCCCAGAGGGCCCCGGCCCGGCCCTGCAGGTCGTCGGCCGGGACGACCCGGCAGTAGTTGCGCTTGCCGGTGGGGTAGTACTTATCCGGCTCGCCCGGCTCCCAGTTGCCAGGCTTGGTCAGACCCGGCCAGGTGTTGGCCGGGCTGATCATCACCAGGTTGGCCCGGTTGAGAATGGGAATGGCCACCGCGGCGGCGCCCGAGTTATAGGTGCCGTGGTAGACCATGACATCCGGGTCGGCCACCGCCTTGTTGGCGTTCTCGGCCTCTTTATCGGCCGTCCATTTGCCGGCGGCCGCCGTGGCGTCGTCCCAGTCCTCATACTCGATCTTAAACTGGCCGATCTGGTAGTTGATCTCCTCCAGGGCCATCTTGTAGGCGTTGACAATGGTGTCGGTCTGACCCTTGGAGGGGCCAGTGCGCGGCAGTGAACTGACCATCTTGATGACATTCGGCCGCCCGACCGGCTTGGCCTGGGCCACCGGCGTCGGGGTGGGTGTGGGCTGGGCCGGCTTGGGGGCTGGAGTCGGCGTGGCCGGGGCCGGGGTCGGCGTCGGCTGGGGCGCGGGGGTGGGCGTCGCCGCCGGCTTGGGAGCTTCAGCCGGCTTGGGCGTTGGGGTCGGCTGCGGCGCCGGGGCACAGGCCCCGAGCAGCCCGGCGCTGATGCTCCAGACCAGCGCCCGCTGGAGAAGAGACCGCCGTGAAAAGCGGGGCCCGACCAACACGGTCATCGGCGTGCTCCTTTCTCCGGATCCTCGTTCTGCCACGCTCTTTCTACACGGTCTGGAACCTACCATGCCGGGTCCGGGCTGTCAATACTCTTGCTCTCCTGGCTGCCGGCCTTCGGCTGGAGGGGAAGTGATCGGGCGGAGATATGGCCGGGTGTTCAATGACCGTTGAACGACCGCTCAGTCTGGCTTATGATACGCCGGCGCATGGGCACCGCTGTCGTCACGAGGGGAGGTCGAAGCACGGATGAAAATCACCGAGGTCCGGACGATCGTCACCTGTCCTGGGCGCAACTATGTGGTCGTCAAGATCATGACCGACGAGGGGATTTACGGCGTGGGTGAGGGCACGCTGAACGGCAGTGAACTGGCCGTCGCCCAGGCCATTGACCACGCCAGCCATCTTCTTCTGGGCCGAGACCCGCAGCGGATCGAAGAGATCTGGCAACTTCTCTACCACTGGAGTTACTGGCGCAGCGGCCCGGTCTACATGGCCGCCCTGGCGGCTATCGACATCGCCCTCTGGGATATCAAGGGCAAGATCGCCGGGCTTCCCGTCTACCAGTTGCTCGGTGGACGGGCCCGTGAGGGTGTTCTCTGCTATGGCCACGCCAACGGACGGACGATCGCTGAGCTGATCGAGAGCGTTCAACGTTTCCAGAGTCAGGGCTACAAGGTCATTCGCGTGCAAATGGGTCCTTACGGGGGACCGGGTATTCTCCGCCACGAGCCCCCGCTCACGCCCGGCACGCCGCCGACTGCCATCTTTGACCCGACACCATACCTCATCGAGACCCCGCGCATGTTTGAGCAGTTGCGGGCACGTCTGGGGATGGCCGTCGAACTCTGTCACGATGTTCACGAGCAGTTGACCCCTCAGCAGGCGGCCTGGCTGGCTAAACGACTGGAGGACTACCGGCTCTTCTTTCTGGAGGACCCAGTTCGACCGGAGTTCAAGGAGGGGCTGCGCCTGGTGCGGGAGGCCTCAACCACCCCGCTGGCGATGGGGGAACTCTTTACCTCCCGGGCCGAATGTCTGCCGCTTTTTCAGAACCAGTGGATCGATTTTATTCGCATCACGCCGATCCATGTGGGCGGGCTGACCGAGGCCCGAAAGATCTGTGTTCTCGCCGAGCCCTATCAGGTGCGGACCGCCTTTCACGGCGCCGCCGACATCGGTCCTATCGGGCAGGCGGCGGCGCTGCACCTGCAGGTGATCGTGCCCAACTTCGGCGTGCAGGAATGGACCGATTTCACCCAAAACGCCTTGATCTGCGAGGTCTTCCCCACCCCAGCCGAATTCCGGGACGGCTATGCCCAGCCGCCGGAGCGCCCTGGCATCGGGGTCGACATCAACGAAGAGGCAGCCCGCCGCTACCCATACCAGCGAGCCTTTATGCCGCTCGTTCGGCTGACCGACGGAAGCGTCCACGTCTACTGAGGTGGCCGTTATGACGTCAGCCCTGGTCCTGCGGGCGCCGCGCCTTTTTGCCGGCACCGACCAGCCCCCGGTGGCAAATGGCGCGGTGGGTCTGGTGGGAACCCGCATCGTCGCCGCCGGCTCGCTCGATCAGGTGGTCGGATCTCTACCCGAACCGGTGCAGGTGGTGGATTACCCAGACTGCACCCTCCTGCCTGGGCTTATCGACAGCCACACGCACCTTCTTTTCAGCGCTGGTGACCAGGCCCTCGATGATGCCCTTCACGATTCTGACGAAATCATGCTCCTGCGGGGAGTGGCCAACGCCCAGGCTGAGCTCCGGTGTGGGGTGACCACGGTGCGCGACTGCGGTGGTCGGGGCCTGCTGACACTCCGGTTGCGAGAGGCTGTCCGCCAGGGGATCGTCGTAGGACCCCGTATCCTGGCCGCCGGCATGCCGATTACGACCACCGGTGGACACTTGCACTTCTGCGGGCTGGAGGCCGACGGTCTCCTGGAGGTCGTCAAGGCTGTCCGCCGGCTCTGCAAGGCAGGGGTCGATTTCATCAAGGTCATGGCGACCGGCGGAGGGATGACCCCGGGTACCAACCCGCGCGCGCCGCAGTACACCCAGGAGGAGCTGACCGCTCTTGTCGCCGAGGCCCGTCGGCTCGGTCGGCAGGTGGCTGCCCATTGTCACGCCACCGAGGGAATCGCCCGGGCGGTCCTGGCCGGTGTTCAGACAATTGAGCACTGTTCATGGCTGCACCCCGAGGCTGGCCATCTTTTCGATGAAAGGGTGGCCAGGGCGATGCGCGAACGCGGGACCGTTGTCACCCTGACGATGGGGTCGGAGCGGGCGGTGCTGAAGCCGCCGGAGGACCTGGCCCCATGGCAGCGTGAGGCGGTTGCCCGCTACGGCCCTCACTTCGACGTCCTCCGACGTACGATCCAGGCCGGTGTTCCTTTTATCGCCGCCAGCGACGCTGGGGTCAGCCGGACGTTTTTCGACGAATACTTTCTCACTCTGGAGGTGCTGGTCTTCCGGCTTGAAGTCCCGCCGCTGGAGGCGCTTCGGGCCACCACCGGCCGGGCGGCCCGTGTGCTGGGGTTGGCGGGCCAGACAGGGACGCTTGAGCCGGGCTGTGCCGGCGACCTCGTCGTTGTGGCCGGCGATCCCTGCTCAGATATCCGAGCCCTGCGTCAGGTGGTGGCCGTCTACCGTGACGGGCGCCTGGTCGTCGACCGAGGGCGCCTGGTCCCGCCTCCCCGGTCACCAGCGCAGGCTGGAGTGTCGGTGGAGCGGCGCGAGTAAGGTGCCGACTGTCAGCCAGCGTAAGCCGTCGCCGGGAGCCGGCCCGTCGGCGTGCCCGCGGGTATTCGCGCTGCAGCGGCGAGAACGATCCGGCGCTGCACGCCGCCGGGCAGCACGGGGGCCGGGCCCTGACCGTGCTGCCCGGTCGCGCGGCCGGGACCGGATGGTCGGTGACGGTTGGGCGCACAGGTCTTCGGTCGGTAGTCTGGTCTCCGGACGGTCGCCGCATTGCCGGAGGGTGCCCTGGCCGATCTCGACGACGCTTTTGGGCGGTCAGCCCGAACCGCCTCCGCCGGGGGTTAGGCACTCCTGGCCTTGACAAGCGGGAAGAAAGGTGTCAAAACACTTTCCCAGGAAAGAGGTACGGGCGGGAGTTAGGCGGTCTCTTGACAGCCGATGAGCCACCGCCCTATACTCCTGCCAGCCTGTCGTGGCCCGGAGACTTTCTCCACAGGAGATTTCTTGCGCGGTAAGGGAGGGATTTCGATGGCCCCGCGTGCACTCTCTCGGCGTGTCTTCCTCCGGTCGCTCGCGGCGGTGAGCGCGGCCGGGCTGCTCGGGGCCTGTGCCCCGGCGCCGCAGCCGACCCCAACGCCACCACCGGCCGCCAAGGCTGAGACCCCCAAGCCAGCGCAGCAGCCGAAGCCTGGCACACGGGTCGTTGAGATCCGCACGCACGACTGGCTGCAGAGCGAGGAGTTCTACGGACCCTGGTGGCAGAAGTTCGAGCAGGAGCATCCTAACATCAAGGTCAAACGTGAGTGGTTCCCCCGCAACGAGATGCACGTGAAGATCATGACGCTGGCTGCCACCGGGCAGGTCGGCGACGTCGTCCGGATCAATCTGGCGCCGCTTGTCTCAGAGATGCGCCTGAAGGGGGTCATCCAGCCACTCGATCCGTACATTATGAGCGATAAGAGATGGGCCGACTACGACTACAAACAGTTCTGGCCAGCCCAGATTCAGACCTACTCCAAGGAAGGGAAACTTTGGGGACTTCCAGTCGTCGGCCACCCGGGATGCCTGCAGTACTATTTCAACAAGAACCTTATTGAAAAGGCCGGCGTCAAGACACCGCCCCTGGATGGCAACTGGACCCATGACGATCTGATCACCATCGCCAAGGCGACCACCGTTGACATCGATAAAGACGGCCGCATCGATCAGTATGGGCTCCAGCCGTGCAGTGGGGTGGAGGAGGGCGTGGTCGCCATCCTCCGGGCCTTCGGTGGCGATCTCTACAACGCGGAGGGGACCAAGTGTCTCCTCAACACGCCGGAGTCCAAGGCCGCCATCGCCTGGTTCGCCGACCTCTGGCACAAACACAAAGTCGCTTATCCGTTGGAACTGCAGCCCAACTACCAGGAAACCTTCCCCGGCCAGAAGGTGGCCATCGTCGTGTTGACCTCCATCGCTGGTGCGATCAATAACCTGGTCAAGGACAAGTTCGAGTGGGCCATCGCCCCCAACCCTCTCGGACCGACCGGCAAGCACGCGACCCAGGTCTCGTCGGACGGGATCGCGATGTCGAAGATCACGAAGTATCCGGAGGAGGCGTGGGAGGTCATCAAGTCCTATGTGAGCAAAGAGCACGGGCTCCAACGCCACTTCGCCGGCCTGGGCAGCCCGGGCTCCCGCTATGATGTCTGGGGGGACCCGGAGTTCCACAAGCGACAGCCCAAACTGGTTCCGATCTGGGAAGTGCTGATCAAGCCAGGGGAACTGGGGGCCTGGCACCACCCGGCCAACGGTCGCTTCTTTGAGGCCAGCGACGCGGCCCGCAATATCCTGCAGGATGTCTGGCTGGGTAAGAAGAAGCCGGAGGAGGGGGCCGAGGAGGCCTACCGGGCAGTCCAGGCGATCATGGACAAGCCCCCTGTGTAGTAAGTAACGGCGCCTGCCGGAGCGTGTCGATGCGTGGATGGTGGCACCGGTTCGCTCAGCAGCTCGGCTGGCCGACGAGTGGCCTGGCGCGCCAGGAGGCGCTCTACGCCTACCTCTTCCTGCTGCCCTGGATCCTGGGGTTCCTGGGCTTCGTCGCCGGGCCGATGGTGGCCTCGCTCTTTCTCAGCCTCACCCGCTATAACATCGTCAAGGATCCGGTCTTCGTCGGCCTGGAGAACTACTACCAGGCTCTCTTCCGCGATCCCCTGTTCTGGTCCTCGCTGGGCCGAACGTTCCTCTACGCCGCTGTAGTGGTCCCCACCGGCGTCACCGGTGCTCTTCTCACAGCCCTGCTCCTCAACCAGGGGCTGCGCGGCACAACGCTCTACCGGACACTTTTCTTTCTACCCCATCTGACCCCGGTGGTGGCAGCCGTTTTCATCTGGAGCTGGCTGCTCAACCCCAGTTTTGGCCTGGTGAACGAGGTGCTCTGGCAGCTGTTCCGGATCAAGGGCCCGGTCTGGCTGGGGAGCAAGGAATGGGCGATCCCCAGCCTTATTCTGATCGCGCTCTGGGGGATCATCGGTGGCAATCTGATGATGATTTTCCTGGCCGGACTGCAGGGCGTTCCGCGGGAACTCTACGAAGTAGCCGAGATCGACGGCGCCAACGCCTGGCAGCGCTTCTGGAACGTCACCCTACCAATGATCTCGCCGACTCTCTTCTTCAACACCGTCCTGGCTATTATCGGGGCCCTGCAGACGTTCACGCTGGCCTTCGTGGCCACCCAGGGGGGACCAGCCTACGCCACCTGGTTCTACGCCCTGCATATCTACACCAACGCCTTCAACTACTTCGAACTGGGGTACGCGGCCGCTCTGGCCTGGCTCTTCTTCGTGGTCCTGGTAACGTTCACCTATCTCCAGTTTCGGTTTGCCACGCGCTGGGTCTACTACGCCGGCGAGGTGAAATAGGCGATGCCCGCAGTCGTCAGTCTCCCCCGAGAGCGTCGGAAAGAACGCCTGCTTCTCCTGGTCGGCCGGCTGCGCTGGGGACTGGGACGGTTGACCCTTCATCTGCTGGCCATCGGTCTGGCCGTCTTCCTCATGCTGCCCTATTACTGGGCGGTCATCAGCTCGCTGAAACCGGCCCACGAGGTCCGTCTGCTGCCCCCACAGTGGTGGCCCAGTACTCTCCGCTGGCAGAACTATATCGAGGTCTGGCAGACCACCCTCTTTGGCCAGTGGGTTGTGAACACCGTCTTTGTCAGCGTGGTGGCGACGACCGGCACGGTCCTCTCGGCCGCCCTGGCCGGCTACGCTTTCGCCCGATTTCGCTTCCCATTCCGCAACCTCTTTTTTATGGTGACGCTCAGTACGATGATGCTGCCCCACGAGGTGACTCTTATTCCCACTTACCTGCTGTACTACAAACTCGGCTGGCTTAATACCTACCTCCCTTTGACCGTTCCTTTCTGGCTGGGCGGCGGAGCTTTCTTTATCTTCCTCTTCCGACAATTCTTTATGACTATCCCGCTGGATCTTGATGAAGCGGCAAAACTGGACGGCGCCAGTTATTTCCGCATTCTCTGGAGTATCATTCTCCCATTATCTCTGCCGGCGGTGGCGACAGCGGCGATTATCTCTTTTATTAACCACTGGAATTCGTTTATTCTCCCCTTGATTATCCTCAACGATCCGCCGAAATTCCTGTTGAGCATCGGTTTGCGCTACTTTCAGATCCTCCCGACTGAAGGTGAGCCGAAGGATCATCTGCTGCTGGCGGCCTCCGTCCTGATGACGATTCCGGTTATCGTTCTCTTCTTCCTCGGTCAGCGCTACTTCGTTCGCGGGGTCGTTCTCTCCGGCATCAAGGGGTAGCACGGGCCGCTTGGCACACCTCCTGCCCCGAAGGCGGCGACAGGCTCGCGCCGGGAGGAGACCGTGCTGGCACCCGCCCTCGCGACCCGTTTGCGTCTGGCGCCCGCGCAACTGCGCCGGACGATCGATCCCCAAACACTCCCCTTCACCTCAACCGCCGAGGTGCCCCCGCTGGTCGGCACCATCGGCCAGCCGCGCGCCATCCGCGCCATTCAGTTCGGCCTGGAGACCGCCACCTTCGGCTACAACCTCTACGTCGCCGGCCAGATCGGCACCGGCCGCAACAGCACCGTCCGCGCCTTCCTGGCCCAGATCGCCCCCACCAAACCCGTCCCCAACGACTGGTGCTACGTCTTCAACTTCCAGGACCCCTATCGCCCCATGGCCATCGGCCTGCCCGCCGGCCAGGGCAGCCAGTTCGCCCGCGATATGGAAGACCTTATCGCCGGCTGTCAGCGCGAGATCCCCCGCGCCCTGGAGAGCGAGGACTACGCCCGTCGCCGCAACGCGATTCTCTCCGAGATCGCCCAGCGCCGGGAGCAGGTCATCCGGGAGTTCCAACGCGAGGCCGCCCGCCAGGGCTTCGCCGTCGAGATCACGCCCGCCGGCATCATCACCATCCCCCTCGTCCAGGGACGCCCCCTCAGCCCGGAGGCCTACGCCCGCCTGCCCGAGGAAGTCCGTCGCGAGATCGAGGAGCGCAGCGCCCAGCTGCGCCAGCAGGCCCTGCAGGTCCTCCGCCAGCTGCATCAGCTGGAAAAAGAGGCGGCCGAACGCGTCCAGGCTCTCGACCGTGAAGTGGCGCTCTTCGCCGTCGGCCCGCTCTTCGCCGAACTGCGCGAGAAGTACGCCAGTTTCCCCCGCGTCCTGGCTTACCTCGACGCCGTCGAGGCCGATATCCCCCAGCACCTGGCCGCCTTCGCCGCCCGTGGCGAAATGGAGGACGAGGAACGCGATGCCCACCTCCTGCGCTACCGGGTGAACGTCATCGTCGACCACCGGAACACCGTCGGCGCCCCGGTCATCATCGAGCACAACCCCACCTACTACAATCTCTTCGGCCGCATCGAGTACCGCGTCCGGATGGGGGTCCTGGCCACCGACTTCACCATGATCCGCGGCGGCGCTCTCCACCGGGCCAACGGCGGCTACATCGTCCTGCAGGCCCTCGATGTCCTGCTCCAGCCCTTCGTCTGGGAGACGCTCAAGCGCAGCCTGCGCAGCCAGGAGCTGGCCATCGAAAACATCGCCGAACAGTACAGCCCCCTGCCCACCGCCGCTCTGCGCCCCGAACCGATCCCGCTCGACGTGAAGGTCATCCTGGTCGGCCCACCGCTCCTCTATTACCTCCTCTACTTCTTCGACCCGGAGTTCCCAAAACTCTTCAAGGTGCGGGCCGACTTCGATGTCGAGATGCCGCTCACCCCGGAGACGCTCCAGGCCTATGCCGCCTTCATTAGCGCCCGCTGCCGTGACCTCGACCTCCCTCATTTCGACCGCAGCGGCGTGGCCCGGATCGTCGAACACAGCCTGCGGCTGACCGAAAACCAGCGCAAACTCTCCACCCGCTTCCTGGAGATCGAGAGCCTGATCAGCGAGGCCGCCCACTGGGCTCGCCAGAACCAGCATCCGCTGGTCACCGCCGCCGACGTCGACCGGGCCATCGCCGAGCGCGAGTACCGGGCCAACCTCCTCGAGGAACGTTTTCACGAATGGATCGCCGAGGGGACGATCGCCATCGAAACAACCGGCCAGCAGATCGGCCAGATCAACGGGCTCTCGATCATCCCCCTGGGCGATTACGAGTTCGCCCGCCCCAACCGGATCACCTGCCGGGTCGGTCTGGGCACCCAGGGCATCGTCAACATCGAACGTGAGATCAAACTGAGCGGCCGGATCCACAATAAGGGCTTCCTCATCCTGGTTGGCTTCCTCCAGGGGCGCTACGCCGCCGACGTCCCCCTGGCCATCACCGCCCAGATCGGCTTCGAGCAGACCTACGACGAGATCGAGGGCGACAGCGCCTCCTCGGCCGAGCTCTACGCTCTGCTCTCGGCCCTGGCCGACCTGCCCCTGCGCCAGGGCCTGGCCGTCACCGGCGCGGTCAACCAGTTCGGCGAGGTGCTGGCCGTCGGCGGGGTGACCCGCAAGATCGAGGGCTTCTTCGATGTCTGCCAGGCCCGCGGTCTGACCGGCGACCAGGGAGTGATCATTCCGGCCGCCAACGTTCCGCACCTGATGCTCAAAAACGAGGTCGTCGAGGCGGTGCGCGCCGGGCAGTTCCACATCTACGCTGTCCGCCACATCGATGAAGGGATCGAGCTGCTGACCGGCGTTCCGGCCGGCCAGCGTCAGCCCGATGGCACGTATCCGCCCGGCAGCGTGAACGACCGCGTCATCCGGCGGCTGCGCCAGTTCGCCCAGACCCTCCGGGAGTTCCAGCGCGGCGGCCGCACCGAGAGCCCGGCGCCAACGGAAAGTGGCCACGAAACGGAGCCGGAGTGATAAGATAATCCTCAGAGAGTATCGCCGGACAGCGGCCGAAGCGGGCCCACCCGACGACCACAGCGGGAGGAGGCGACCGTGGCGACCGAAACGCGCCCGGATGCGGCGATCGCCCAGGACGTTCTGGAGATCCTGCGCTACGACCGGCGGATCATCGCCCAGGGGCTGACGGTTGACGTCACCGCCGGCCGGGTGGTCCTGCGCGGCAGGGTGCTGACCGAGCGCCAGCGCCAGCTGTGCACTCAGCTGGCCGAACGGATCAAGGGCGTCAAAAGCCTCACCAACCTCCTGGATACCGGCCCTCTGCGCGAACCGACGGATAGCGAGCTGGAGGCCGCCGTCCGCCAGGCTCTGGCCAGCGCGCCAGACCTGCCGACCGATCGCATTCACGCGGCGGTGGCCCACGGGATCGTCTACCTGACCGGGCTGGTCGGGACGTTCGACCAGCGGGCCCAGGCCGAAGAGGCCTGCTGGTCGGTGGAAGGGGTCCGGGGGGTGGTGAACGATATCATCGTCGAGCCGGCGCCGCGCACCGACGAGGAGATCGCTGCCGATGTTCGGGCGACGCTCGCCTGGGACGAGCGGATCGACGATACCGACCTCGTCGTCGAGGTCAGGGATGGGGTGGTGATCCTCTCCGGCAGCGTCCCTACCCACGGGGCCAAGACCGCCGCCGCCGAGGATGCCTGGCGCATCAAGGGCGTGCGCCAGGTGATCAACAACCTGGAGGTCAAACAGGCCGCCCCGCGCAGCGACCAGGACATCGCCGCCGATGTCCTGAACGCCCTGCGCAACGACCCACGGGTGGACGAGAAACGGGTGATCATCCACGTCGCCGGCGGGGTCGTGACCCTGACCGGCACCGTTGGCAGTCTGGTGGAGAAGCACGCCGCCAGCGAGGACGCCTGGACGGTGCCCGGCGTGGTCGACGTGGTCAACCAGCTCGAAGTCATTCCCGGCCTGCAACGCCCGGCCGCCGAGATCCTGGCCGACGTCCGCGACGCCCTGACCCGGGACGTCCGCATCAGCGACCCCACCCGGATCAGCGTGATCGTCGAGGAGGGGGGGCACGTGATCCTGCGCGGCAAGGTCAGTTCGCCGGCCGAACGCGAGGCCGCCGGCGATGACGCCTGGTTCACCGCCGGCGTGACGCGGGTGACCAACGAACTGGTCGTCGAAGGGTGGTAGAGATCCGGTAAGTGAGGTGCTCGATGGCACAGATCCCCCGTCTCCGCCCCGTCTCCCTCAGCGAGAACGCGCTGGTGGTCCTGCGCGCCCGCTATCTCCGCCGCGACGACCAGCGCCGGATTATCGAGACGCCCGAGGAACTCTTCTGGCGCGTGGCCAGCGCCGTGGCCGAGGCCGACCGCCTCTACGACCCCCAGGCCGAGGTGACCCGAACGGCCGAGGCCTTCTATGATCTCATGGCCAGCCTGGAGTTTCTGCCCAACACCCCGACCCTCATCAATGCCGGCCAGCCGCTGGGCCAGCTGATGGCCTGTTTCGTCCTGCCCATCGAGGATTCCATCGAAGGGATCCTCGATACGCTGAAACACGCCGCCATCATCCAGAAGACCGGCGGCGGCACCGGCTTCGCCTTCTCCCGCATCCGACCGGCCGGCGATATCATCCGCTCGACCAAGGGGCTGGCCTCCGGTCCCCTCTCCTTTTTGCTCCTCTACGATACGATGACCGAGGTCATCAAACAGGGGAGCACCCGGCGAGGGGCCAATATGGGCATCCTGCGGGTCGATCATCCCGATATCCTGGACTTCATCGACGCCAAACGCGACGTCCGCCGCTTCCGCAACTTCAACCTGTCGGTCGGCGTGACCGACGCCTTTATGCAGGCCGTCCAGCGCGACGAGGTCTTCGCCCTGGTCAACCCCCGCGACGGAGCGGTCTGGCGCCGCCTGCCGGCCCGCGAGATCTGGGACCGGATGATCACCAACGCCTGGGAGACCGGCGAGCCGGGAGCCATCTTCCTGGACACGATCAACCGCCACCAGCCGACGCCAGAGCTCGGCCAGATCGAAGCCACCAACCCCTGCGGCGAGATGCCCCTGCTGCCGTACGAGGCCTGCTGCCTGGGCTCGATCAACCTGAGCAAGATGTGGCGACAGCAGAACGGGACCTATGTTCTCGATCTCGAGCGCCTGGGCCGGGCGGTGGACCTGGCGGTCCACTTCCTCGACAATGTGATCGACGTCAACCGTTACCCCCTGCCGGAGACCCGCGCGATCTGCCTGGGCAACCGCAAGATCGGCCTCGGGGTGATGGGCTTCCACGACCTCCTCATCCGGCTGGGCATCCCCTACGACAGCGAGGAGGGTCTGCGGACGGCGGAACAGGTCATGGGCTTCATCAAAGAGCGGGCTCTGGCCGCCTCGGCCCGCCTGGCCGAGCAGCGCGGCCCCTTCCCCAACCTCCCCCGCAGCCTCTACGCCCGCCAGGGACTCCGCCTGCGCAATGCCACCCGCACGACCATCGCCCCCACCGGGACGATCTCGATCATCGCCAACTGCTCCAGCGGCATCGAACCGCTCTTCGCCATCGCCTATGTCCGGCGGGTGCTGGAGGGCCAGGAGCTGCGCCAGGAGATCCACCCGATTTTCGTCGAACTGGCCGAACGCTACGGCTTCGCCTCGCCGGACCTCTTCGCCGAGGTGGCCGCCCACGGCACGGTCCAGCACCTCACCCAGATCCCCGAATGGGTCCGCCGGCTCTTCGTCACCGCCCTCGACATCGCCCCCGAATGGCACGTGCGCATGCAGGCGGCCTTCCAGAAGCACACCGACAACGCCGTCTCCAAGACGATCAACCTGCCCCAGGAGGCCACGCCCGACGACGTCCGGCGGGCCTACGAACTGGCCTACCAGCTGGGCTGCAAAGGCATCACCGTCTACCGCTACGGCAGCCGCCCCCACCAGGTGCTGACCGTCCAGGCCTACTGCGCCAGCTGCGCCAGCGAGGACGCCCTGCCCGAGGAGCCTGGCGCGACAATTGCCCAGGTCCAGCAACAGGGGATCGGTCGCCCGCGCCGACCACGGCACCGCTGACCGCTTGCCCCCCAAGAACATCAGCGAGGGATGGCGATGCCGATCCGGGTAGGAGTGAACGGCGTTGGTCGCATCGGCAGTCTGGTCCTGCGCCACGGCCTGAGGAACCCAGCGCTCACGTTCGTGGCCGTCAACGATCTGACCGACGCCGAGACGCTGGCCGAACTGCTGCGCTTCGATTCTGTCCACGGCCCCTTCGAGGGGACCGTCAGCGCAGTGGCCGACGCGCTCATCATCAACGGCCGGCGGATCACAGTCTTCAGCCAGCGCGATCCGGGCCAGATCCCGTGGAAGAGCGTCGGCGTGGACCTGGTCATCGAGGCCACGGGGCGTTTCGAGAACTACCGCGACGCCTCCCGCCACCTGGACGCCGGGGCGCGGCAGGTGATCATCACCGCCCCGGCCGAAGGGGTCGAGAAGACGCTGGTCATCGGCATCAACGAGGACACCTACGATCCGCAGCGCGACCGGGTGGTGGCCATGGGCTCCTGTACCACCTACGCCCTGGCTCCGCTGGTCAAGGTCCTCAACGACGCCTTTGGCATCCGCTGGGGGCTGATGAACACCGTCCACGCCTACACCAACACCCAGGCCCTGCTGGACCGGCCCATCGGTAAGGGCCGCCGCAACCGGGCCGCCGCCATTAATATCGTGCCCACCTCGACCGGCGCGGCCCGGGCGATCCACCAGGTGGTGCCGCCGGTCCAGGGGAAGATGGACGGGCTGGCCCTGCGCGTGCCGGTTCCCTGCGGCTCGATCATCGACCTGACCTGTGTGGTCGGGCGCGAGGTGACGGTGGAGGAGGTCAACGACGCTCTGCGCCGGGCCACCCAGGACGAGCGTTTGGGGCGGATCCTGACCGTCTCGGAAGAGGAACTGGTCTCGACCGCCATCCTCAACACCACCCACTCCTCCATCGTCGACGCCCGCTCGACAATGGTCAAGGGCAACCTGGTCAAGGTTCTGAGCTGGTACGATAACGAGTGGTCGTTCGCGCTGCGGGTGGTCGAACTGGCCGCCTACATCGGCCAGCGCCTGCTGGCGGCCGCTCCAGCCTGAACCGACCCCCTCTGGCCGGCCGGGACCCCCGGCCGGCCTTTTTCAATCACCACTCAGTGGCACCTTCGGAAGCTGCGCCAGGACGCGCTGGCGGAGTTCTTTGGGAGTCGGCAGCGGCTGGAGGACCTGACCGTTCTCCAGAAACGGCACCAGGATCTCAACCCGCGTCCCGCCACAGGGGCAGCTTTCGGCGAGGGTCCCCCGCGGGACGACCACATCCTGGAAGCAGTCGGGACAGCGCCAGACCGACTTCGCCCCCGAGTGCTTCCCCCGCTTGGCCACCGGTCGGCCCTCGATCTCGACAATGTCGAGCGAGAAATCGACCACCGGGGCGTTGGAGAGGTTGGTGCCCACCCCGAAACCATCGACCAGTGAGCGCAGCTCCAGAATCTCGGGCTCGTCGATCCCGCCGCTGACGAAGAGCCGGACATGGTGAAAGCCCCGCAGGTCGAGCTCCCAGCGCACCTCCTCCAGGATCTGCCGGAAGTTGCCCCGGCGCGAACTGGGGGTATCCAGCCGCACCCCCCAGAGGCGCGGACCGAGCGCCTGGGCCACCCTGATCGCCTCGAACTTCTCGTCGTTGAAGGTGTCGATGAGCGCCACCCGCGGCACCTCGGGGGCGATGACCGCGTCGAAGGCCTTCATCGCCTCGACGGTGGCCTCCTCCTCGCTCCCGATCCCCCAGCTGAAGACCAGGATGAGCGCGTGGGGCACGGTGCCCCGCGCCCCCTCGCCGATGAACTCGCCGCTCAGCACAACCGAGGTGCCGTCGCAGCCGCCGATGTAGGCGGCCCGCTCGATCATCAGCGTCAGGGCCGGGTGCATCCGGCGGGCCCCGAAACTCACCACCTGCCGGTCGCCGGCCGCCTTCCGACAGCGGGCCGCCTTGGTGGCGATGCCCGAGGCCTGACAGAGCAGCCCCAGGAGGGCCGTCTCGTAGACCGCGAAATCGAGGTAGTGCCCCTCGATTTCGAGAACCGGCTCCCAGGGCCGGAAGACCGTCCCCTCCGGGAAGGCGCGGACCCGAACCGGCAGCGTCTTGAGCAGGTTGATCGCCTCTTCAAGCCCGGCCAGGATCCCCCACGGCCAGTGCTGCGGCAGGCTCTTGGCGATGACCTCGGCCCGCACGACCGGGTTCAGCCCCCGGGCGCGCAGAACCTCGACGGTCCGCCGGAAATAGACGTCGGTGACCTGTCCCTGCACGACCTCTTCCCAGGTGGCGACATGAAGCGGACGCATCGGCTCCTCTCCTCCACTGCCTTCAGGGCTCAGACCGGCCGACCAGCCTCCCCGCCGACCGCGGGGCGACCGGTCAGGAATAAGATAGCGACCGGGGAGCGCCGGGGGAAGGGCCCCGGCGGGAGGCCAGGCTCAGCGAGCGCGGAGGACAAGCCCGCCGGCCGCCCGCTGCTCGGCCTGGCGGGCCAGCGCCAGCACCCGCGCGAACTCTTCGGTGAAGGCCCGCGCCAGATCGGTGTCCTCGACGATCAGCAGGTTCTCATCGTTTTCCTCATCAGCGTTGCGGCTGAAATTGAACGAGCCGAAAGCCACCACCCGGTCGTCGAGGATAAAGACCTTGTGGTGCATTGCGTAGGGGTTTCCGTCCAGATAGACCGCCACGCCGGCCGCTTTTAACCGGCGGTACTCCGAGAACGGTGTCTCGGCCCCGACCCGCTCGATGACCCCCTCGACCCGCACACCGGCCCGGTGCCGCTCCAGCACGGCGCTCCCCAGGCCATCGTGGGTGAACGAGAAGGCCAGGAAGCGGATGGTGGTCCTCGCCGCCCGGATGCGCTCGCTGAGGCGCTGGGCCACCCGGTCCTGCGGAGCGAAGAGGGTCTCGACCACGGCCGTCCCGACCGTCACCCGCGGATAAGGCGTCACCGGACGCTTGGCCCGACCGAAGCGCCGCTCGCTGAACAGCTGCTCGAACTCCCGCTGGAAGTTGGCGGCGACCTCCGGCGAGCGCAGGACGACCGCGTTGTTGTTCAGGCGGTAGGTATCTCCTTCGGTGAAGTTCCAGGAGCCGGTCAGCACCAGGCGGCCGTCGATGATCGCGAACTTATGGTGCATAATGGCCGGCCGCCGGTCGTCGATGATGGGGATCCCGGCGGCTTCCACCAGGCGGAAGGCGCGCTGGACGGCCGGCTGCGCCTGGTTCTCGCGGGTATCGGTGTCGGTGACCATGCGGACCCGCACCCCCCGACGGGCGGCCCGGGCCATCGCTTCCGCCACGTTCTGGAGATCGAAGTCGTAGACCGCCACCTCCAGACTCTGCTGGGCCTGGTCGATCAGGGCCACCAGCCGCTCATCCAGTCCGCCACGGTGACGGTCGGGCTGATCGGGGATGAGCGGCTGGGTGAAATAGGCGGCGATGAGCGGCTCGGAGCCCGCGAGCGGAGCGGGCAGGGATGGTGGTGAGCGCCAGAGGAGGACGACCGCCAGAGCGGCCAAGAAGAGCACCCCCAGGAAGGGCGCGACGGCGCGGCGGCGGAGGCGTCTCATAGGCAGTCCTCAGCGCGCGGTCCCGACCAGGACAGGAGGATGCTCAGACGCCCGGCCGGGTCAAGCGCCGGCCAGCGCCGGGCGAGTGCGGCCGTGAGCGCCGGTGCCGGCAGCCCCAGGGCCCTGAGATCGGCGACGATGGCCGCCCACTCGCCGGGCGTCGGCGGCTCCGGTCGCCCGGCAAGCCCGGCGAGCTGGCGGAGCAGCCGGCGCAGCTGGCCGACGCGGTCGGCCAGCCACTCCTCGGCCCCGGCCGGCCGCCGCGCCGCCTGGGCGGCCAGAGTGGCCACGGCCGTCAGCGCCCAGGCCAGCAGCACCTCGGCGGCCGGATCGGGCAGGTCCCGCCGCAGACTCTCGTCGGTCAGAACGGCCTCGGCGGCCCGGCGCTCCAGGACCGCCCGGCGGTCCTCACTCGCGCACACGGTAGCGCTCGACCGCGTCCAGATCGAGGTCCACCCCCAGACCGGGACGCTGAGGCACCACGACCTGGCCGTTCTCGATGCGCAGCGGCTCGGCCAGGAGATCATGCTCGCGGATCAGGCGGCCGAAGATGTCGCTGGGCAGCACGCAGGTGCGGGCGACGGCCGCAGCGTGCACGTACGAGGCCTCGAGAATACCCAGATCGACCCCCGAGCCGTGCCAGACCAGGATCCCGGCCGCCTCGGCGATGGCGGCGCACTTGACAAAGTTGACCATACCCCCACCCAGGTTCAGGTAGTCGCAGGCCTCGGCCTTGATGGCGTTGATGACCTGGTGGGGCGTCGAAAGGTGAAGGGCCAGAGGGATGGTCGTCTTCTGGCGCAGAAGCCGGTACCAGTCGAGGTTCCAGACCGGCACCGGGTCCTCCAGGGCCACGATCTGCGGAAAGCGCTCCAGGTCCCTGGCCAGCCGCAGGGCCTCGGCCGGCCGGTAGTAGCGCTGGTTGGGATCGATGATGATCCGGAAATCAGGACCACCCGCCTCGACAATGGCCTCGACCTGGGCCACCACCGGGTCCTCGAGAGCGCTCTTCATCTTCAGCCCCCGATAGCCCAGGCTGACCGCCAGCCGGGTCCGGCGGGCCGCGTCCTCGGGGGTGCGACGACCCATCCAGAAGTCCACCGGCACCGCCGACCGGCAGGCCGACCCCAGCAGCCGGTGGACCGGCAGCCCCAGGGCCTTGCCGACGATGTCGAAGATCGCCGATTCGAAGGCCACGTAGGCCGGCCCCGGCGGCAGCGTCAGTTCGTAGGGCCGGGGCGGATAGGCGGTCGAGTTCCAGCCGACCAGGTAGGCGCTCATGTCCGGGCCGAGCGGCAGGTCCTGCCAGCACAGGTGGAAGGGGTCCTGACCCTGGAGACGCTGGGCGGCCGCCCGAACCGCCTCCTCGCTCACCCCGCGCGGCGTCTCGCCCAGTCCGACGATCCCCTCATCGGTGTGGACCTGAATGATAAAGCGGGGGATGCTCTCCCAGGCGTCCACCTCCCATGGCGGGCTGTTGACGCTGTCGGGACGACAGGGCACGCGCACCTTGACCCAGGTGATGTCGGTGATCCGCATCGGCCTTCCTCCGTGGTCAGGTCAGCCAGCCGCCACGCCGTACTCGGCGGCCAGAGTCCGCAGGACCGCCAGCCCCTGTTGAATCTTCTCCACCGTCGTCGCGTAGGAGATCCGAATGTGGGTGTTGCGTCGCGAGAAGACGCCGCCGGGGATGACCAGGAGGTTGTGGGCCAGAGCCCGCTCGCAGAAGGCGGTGGCGTCGCCCGGCACCTGGGGCATGATGTAAAAGGCCCCGCTCGGCCGGGTGACCGGGAAGAGGTCCCTGAGCCCGTGGTAGATCAGGTCGCGCCGGGCGGCGTAGGCGCGGGCCAGGTCGCGGGTGTCGCACGCCAGCGCCGCCAGCGCGGCCACCTGGGCGATGGCCGGCGCGCAGACGAAAGTGTACTGCTGGAGCTCCTTCATCTTTTCGATAATCGCGCGGGGACCGGTGGCGTAGCCGATCCGCCAGCCGGTCAGGGCGTGGCTCTTGGAGAAGGCGTTGAGGGTGATGGTCCGCGGGTAGAAGCTCCCGATGCTGACATGCGGCTGATCGTAGGTGAAGACCTCGTAGACCTCGTCGGCGATGACCAGTAGACCGTGGCGGTCGGCGACCTCGGCCAGGGCTCGCAGGGTGGCCTCGGCGTAGACCGCCCCGGTCGGGTTGTTGGGAGTGTTGATGATGATGGCCTTGGTGCGTGGGGTGATGGCCGCCGCGACCCGCTCCGGGTCGAGCTGAAAATCCGGATAGGTGTCGACGAAAACGCTGCGGGCACCGAAGAAGGCGGCCAGCTGCGGATACATGACGAAATAGGGGTCGGTCATGATGATCTCATCTCCGGGGTCGAGCAGGGCGGCGAAGGCCAGGAAGATCCCGCCCGACGACCCGGCCGTGATGAGGACCGTCTCGGCGTCGGCCGGGATGCCGTTGACCCGCCGCAGTTTCTCGGCCACCTTCTCCCGCAGCATCGCGATCCCCTGGGTTGGGGTGTAGCGCGTCCAGCCCTCGTCGATGGCCCGGTGGGCGGCCGCCCGGACCGGCTCCGGCACCGGGAAGTCCGGCTGGCCGATCGAGAAATCGATAGGGTCACGCAGGCTGGCGGCCAGGTCGAAGACCCGCCGGATGCCCGAACTCTCGATCTGGCGGATGCGGTCGGAGAGCCAGCGCGCCTCGTCGTCCAGCCTGTGCATCGCCTCCATCCTCTCTGCTCCACGGCCTTGTCTGGAGCCTACACGCCCCCGGCGCGGTTGTCAATGCGCGAACCGCTCGGCTACACTTTAGGCAGCCCGTTGGCCGGACCCGGTCCGCGCGGCAGACTGCCCTGTGGAGGCGGCGATGACAGACGAGGTTATCATTCAGTACCGCAAGAACGGCCCCTATATCGTCAAAGGGCCCGCGAAACTGGTCGACTACGAGGGAAACGAGTACCTGATCACCGGCACGGTGGCCCTCTGTCGATGCGGCGGCTCGGGCAACAAGCCGTTCTGCGACGGCACGCACCGTCGGAACGGCTTCCAGGCCGAGGAGACCCTGGCCGGCCGGACGAGCCAGACCCGGCCCACGACCTAAATCTCTACGACCGGGCGGTGTGGGCGCTCAAGGCCACGGCCTCCGGGACCACGCTGGCCACCCACACCGCCACCCCCAAAAGAACCCCGGCGGTGACGAGAAAGACCGCCCGCAGGTCCAGACTGGCCGCCACCAACGCCCCCAGCAGCGGCCCGGTGGCGTTCCCCAGAGACGAGGCGCTGGCCGTCAGACCGTAGACCCAGCCCCGGTTCTCGGCGGGGGTCAAAAGCCCGATCATCGCCATCGCCGAGGGCAGAACCCCGCCCATAAACAGCCCCATCAGCACCCGCAGGACCAGCAGCTGCCCCGGGGTCGCCACCAGCGCCTGGGGAGCATACAGCAGCGCCGCCCCCATCGCACAGACGGTCAGAACCCGCCGGTGGCCGATCCGGTCGCCGAGCCGCCCGGCCACCACCGAGGCCAGGGCGCTGCTGGCGGCGGTGGCGCCGATGATCGTGCCGGCGATGGCCGCCGCCGGCTGTCCGGGCCCGGTCAGGCTCTGGATGAAGAGCGGCAGGATCGGCGAGACCACCATCGTCCCCACCTGGACGGCGTAGAGAACAACGATGAGGGCGACCAGCGGGCGCATGGCCAGGAGCCAGCGCAGATCGTCGCGCAGGCGCTTCTGAGCCTTCTGAACGGTGGACGGCTGAAACTCCTCGTGGACCAGGACCATGACCGCCAGCCCGGTGGCCAGCAGCAGGCCAGCGGTGGTGAAGAAGGCCGCCCGAAAGCCCAGATGGTCAGCGATGAAGCCCCCCAGCAGCGGCCCGGCCGACGAGCCGACGAAGATCGCGGTCTGCATCAGCCCCATGGCCATCCCCAGGTGACTGGCGGGGACGATGCTGGCCGCCAGCACCCGCGCCGCGGTGACCGTGCCCGAGACGCCCCCCTGGATAATGCGTAGGACCAGCAGCTGGAAGACATCGCTGACCAGCCCCATCAGCCCGACGACCGTTCCCCCGCCGAAGAGGGCCCGCTGCACCATCAATTTGCGGCCATAGCGGTCGGCCAGCGCCCCCCAGACCGGGGCCATCAGCGCCATGGTCACCGCCGAACTCGACCCCAGCAGCCCCGCCCAGACGGCCGCCTGGCGGGGGTCGCGCACCCCCAGATACTGAACGTAGAGCGGGAGAAAGGGCAGCACCGCACTGAAGGCCACCATGGCCACAAACTGGCTGACCCAGAGCGTGGCGAAATTGCGCCGCCAGCCGCGCATCGCCGCCACCCTAATCGCCGGCCCGGGCCCAGTCGAGCCAGGCCCGGGCTGTGTTGGTGATGATCGCGCTGACCCCCAGCGCCACCAGGGCCCGGACCTGGGCGCACGGGCCCGGGTCCCCGGGGAGATAATCGATGGTCCAGGCCTCGACCCGTTCGACCCCGTGACGGCGTAGCTCGGCCACCGCATCCACCCCGTCGGCCAGAAGACGCAGGAGCAGGCTCCCCCGCACAAACCAGGCCCGGGCGAACGGGGCCGCCTGGACCAGTTCGCCCAGCCGTTCACGGAGATGACGGGCCAGCGGCGTTCCCGCCGCCGGCGGCTGCGTGTCGACGTAGCCGTGGGGACCGGCACGGGGCGTCGGCGCGCTGAGCGGACGGTAGTCCAGATGGAGGAGCGGGTCGAAGCCCAAGGGCAGGTCGGGCCGGCGGGTGTGCAGCGCCCAGAGGTTGGCCAGACTGGTGCTGCCGACGATCAGCCGGTCGCGGAGGGGAACCAGCTGGTCGACCAGATATTCCACCGCCTCATCGGGCAGAGGCTCCTGGTCCTTGAGGTCCAGGTGCAGGGCGAGGTCCGCCGCCCGCACCAGGTCCAGCACCTCCTCGAGCAGCGCCGGCCGCTCGGCGGTCGGCTCGCCGTGGTGGCGCAGATAGCACCGCCGGAGATCGGCGGTGGTTGTGGCCCGGATCAGCCCCGTTCCGGTCGTCTCCTGGTCGAGATACGGGCCGTGCAGGACGGCGAAACGGCCGTCGGCCAGGCAGGAGAGGTCGATCTCGACCCAGGTCGCCCCTGCCGCCAGGCACTCGGCCAGAGCGGCCAGTGAGTTCGGGGGATGGCGGTCGGAGAGGCGGGCCATGTGGACCTTGAGAAGAACAGAGCGGCCAGCGAGCGGCAGGGTCAGCGCCATTGGGGATCTCCGGTGACGAGCGGTCTGCTGCGATTGTAGTGAGAGAGGGGGGAGAACGTCAACCAGCCTGAGCGCCGTCTGGTCAGCCTCCGCGCCCTTCTGCTAAGATCGCGCCGGAACAGAGCCGGGACCGGAACGAGCCGAGGACGGTCCCGGGGGCGGGCACAGGAGGCGAGAGTGATCCAGGAGCGCTACGACCTGGTCGTGGTCGGGGCCGGCATCGTCGGCCTGGCCACGGCCTACGAGGCTCAGCGCCGCTGGCCGCACCTGCGGCTGGCGGTGCTCGATAAAGAGCCGGCGATCGCCGCCCACCAGTCCAGCCACAACAGCGGCGTCATCCACTCGGGCCTCTACTACGCGCCCGGCTCGCTCAAGGCGCGGACCTGTGTGGCCGGCGCCCGGCTGCTGATGCGGTTCTGCGACGAGTACGGCCTCCCCTACGAGCGCTGTGGCAAGGTCATCGTGGCCACCGACGAGAGCGAGATCCCGCGGCTGCTGGAACTTTACCGGCGCGGCCAGGCCAACGGCGTCCCCGGACTGGAACTCATCGGCCCGGACCGCCTGCGGGCGATCGAGCCGGCGGTGGTCGGGCGCCAGGCCCTCTACTCCCCCAACACCGGCATCGTCGACTTCCGGCGGGTGGCCCAGACGCTGGCCGACCTGGTGCAGCAGGCCGGGGGAGTGATCCGCCTGCGCCACGGCGTGCGCCAGGTCCGGGTGCAGGGAAGCGAGGTCGTCCTGGAGACCACCGGCGGGGCCCTCGCCACCCGCTACGCTATCGCCTGCGCCGGGCTGCACGCCGACCGGCTGGCCCGGCTTTCGGGCGGCCCGGTGGCCCCGCGGATCGTGCCCTTCCGGGGCGACTACTACCGCCTGCGCCCCGAACGGGCCGGGCTGGTCCGGGCGCTCATCTACCCCGTGCCCGATCCCTCGTTCCCCTTCCTGGGCGTGCACTTCACCCGCCGGCTCGACGGCGAGGTCTGGCTGGGGCCCAACGCCGTCCTGGCCTTCGCCCGCGAGGGGTACCGGCGGCGCGACGTGAACCTCTACGACCTGTGGGAGACGCTCACCTACCCCGGCTTCTGGCGGCTGGCCCGCACATACTGGCGGACCGGCCTGGCGGAGATGTACCGTGACTTCTCCAAGCGGGCCTTCCTGGCCGCGCTCCAGCGCTACATCCCCGACCTCACCCTCGACGACCTGCTGCCCGGGCCCTCTGGCGTCCGGGCGCAGGCGCTGGGGCTGGACGGCACGCTGGTCGACGACTTCGTGGTCGACGCCGTCGGTCCGGTCCTGCACGTGCGCAACGCCCCCTCGCCGGCGGCCACCGCCTCGCTGGCCATCGCCCAGATGATCGCTGACAAGGCCGCCGATCAGTTCGGACTGCCCCGGCCGGCCGCTTAAACGCCTTCCTCCGGCAGAGCAGCCGGGCCGTCGCCGCCCGTCTCCGGGCTCTGCAGGCGGGCCAGCCGCAGGCTCAGGTCGTGCAGGAGCATCCGGAGATCCTGGTACCGGGCCTGGGCGTTGGCGAGATGACGGCCCAGGGTGGCGAACTCCTCCTGATACTTCTGCAGGGCCTGGCCCAGGGCCGCCAGGTCGTGGTGCAGGGCAGCGGCCCGGCGCTCCAGTTCCAGGCCCCGCAGCCCCAGACCGATCATCTGCAGGTAGGCCACCAGCAGGTTCGGCGAGGCCACCAGGACGCGCCGCTCCCAGCCCTCCTGGATCAGGGCCCGGCCCTCCGGGAGGCTCAGGATCTCGTGGTAGAGGGCCTCGCTTGGCAGATACAGAATCGCCAGCTCCAGAACCTCCGGGCACCCCAGGTACTTGGCCACACTCTCCAGATGGCCCCGCAGGCGTCGGACAAGTTCGGCCGGCCGACGCTCCTCAACGCCTGTCTCGAGCAGGGCCGGAAACTTGGCATCGATAGGGAGACAGCGCCGTCCATCGCGGGTGGGGATGAAGACCACGGCGTCCGGCCGGGCGTTGTTGGAGAGAACGTGCTGGACGGCGTAGCTGCCCGCCGGCAGGACCTGCCGCAGAATCTGCTCCAGCAGCAGCTCGCCGAGAGCCCCGCGCAGCGTCGGCGGCCGGAGCAGGTGCTCGATCTGGCGCAGACTCTCGGCGATCCGGGCCATCTGGTCGACCTGAGCGCCGATGGTCGCGACCGTGGTGCTGATCGTCTGGAGATGACCGCTGACCTGGCCGTCGAGGCCCTGGAAACGGCCCTCCAGCGTGCCCAGGCGGCCCTCGAGCTGCCGCTGGAGGGCCGCCACCGCCCCCTCCAGCCGGGCCAGCCCCCGCCAGGCCAGAAAGAGTCCGCCGACGACCAGCCCCACCCCGACCAGCGCGAGGTGATTGCCTTCCATCCTCGCGGTCCTCCAGCAGGCTGGGCGATCCGGCCGGATTGTATCCGGTGCAGAGACAGGGCGTCAACCGTCCGGCCGCTTTCGCCCCGGCGGTCGGGCCTGCTATACTTACCGGCAGCCTATGTCTCTGGCAGAGGGAGCTGGACGATGGCACTCGATCCCACGCGGGGCCTGACGGTGGCGGTGCTGGGAACCGGCCGCATGGCCCGGCTGCACCTGCGCGCCCTGGCCCGGCTGCGCGACCGTGGCTTCTCGGTCAACGGCCAGTTCTGGCCGCTCCGCCTCGTTCTCTACGGCCGGGACCCGGCCAAGGTGGCCGCTCTGCAGCGGGAGTTCGGCCTCGACCGGACGACCACCGACCTCGCGGCCGTCCTCGACGCCCCCGACATCGACATCGTGGACAACTGCCTGGTCAACACGCTCCACTACGAACCGCTTCTCCGCGCCGTCCGCCAGGGCAAGCACGCCTTCACCGACAAGCCTCTGGCCAACACGCTGGCCGAGGCCCGCGACCTCCTGAGCGCCGCTCAGGCGGCGGGCGTCCGCCACGGCATCGTCCAGAACATGCGCTTCCAGGCCGGACCAGCCCGGGCCAAGGAGTTGCTGGAGGCGGGCGCGCTCGGTCGCGTTTTCCATGTGCGGATCGTCTTCGGCTACTTTGTCCCCGAGACGGTGACCAACCGTCCCGCCTGGTTCTACCAGAAAGATCTGGCCGGCGGCGGCATCGTCCACGATATGATGGCCCACTTCTTCGACCTCCTGCGCTACTGGCTGGGGCCGATCCGCTCCGTCTACTGCGCGACCGGCCTCTACTTCCCCATCCGGCGCGACCCTGAGGGGCGACCATTTGTCAACGAGTGCGAAGACGCCGCCGTGGTCGTCGTCCGCTTCGCCAGCGGCGCCCTGGGCGATATCTTCCTCAGCTGGGTGCGCCGCAAGCACGAAGAGGTCCCGTTCTTCGAGATCGACGGGGAAAAGGCCAGCCTGATCTTCAGTTTCAACCACCTGAAGATCCAGTCGGCCGAACAGACCCCCACCTTCACCTACGACCCGACCCGCCAGCAGGCCGACCCCGAGGCCGGCTGGGAGAGCCTGCCCCTCCTCCCGGTCGACCCCTTCGAGGTCCAGCTGCGCGACTTCCTGACCGCGGTGGTGACCGGCCAGGAGTACCGGCCCAACTGGGCCGACGCTGTCGAAACCCAGCACCTCATCGAACTGGCCTACGAGTCGGCGGCCAGCGGTCGGGCCGTCCTGGTCGAGTGAGGTCAGCCGCCGGCCCGGCGCCGGCGCTGAGGACCGCGCAGACCTCCGCCCCGAGCAGCAGCAGCAGCCCGGCGACGTAGGCCCAGGTGAGGAGCCCGATCACCGCGCCCAGTGAGCCGTAAACGAGGTTGAAGCGCCCGAGGACCGCCGCGTACCAGACAAACAGCCACTTGGCTGCCTCGAACAGCAGGGCCGTGAGGCCGGCGGAGATGGCCGCCGCCCGGAAAGGGACAGCCGCCGGCGGGATGTAGCGGTAGAGGAGAAAGAGCGCCAGAGTGGTCAGAAAGATGGGCAGCAGCGCGCTGGCGGCGTCGAGCACGATCCCGATCGCGCCGACGCCCGCCCACGGTTGGGCCAGGGCCAGTCCCCGGAGGAACCGCAGGCCGACGGTCAGCCCGGCCGAGAAGAGCAGCAGCCCGACCACCCCGAGAGTCATCACCACCGCCAGCAGCGTCTGCTGGAGAAGCGAACGGGAGGGAGCCGCCGGGAAAGCCCGCCCGACCCCCTGGGCGATGGCCGCAAAGACCCCCCGACCGGCGAAGAGGAGCCCGAGGGCCGAGAGAAGGCCAGCTCTTCCAGGGGCGGCCACGATATCGGCCAGCGTCTGCTCGAGGAACGCCTCGGCACCGGGGAAGTACCCCAGAGCCCGGGCGACGAGATACTCGCGGGTGTGGGCCGCGCCGAGAAGGGGACTCAGGAGAGCCAGGATCCCCAGCAGCAGGGGAAAGAGGGAAAAGAGGGTATAGTAGGCGATGACAGCGGCCTGGTTGGCGATATCGTCGCGGAGACCGGCTGCCACGACCGCCCGGCCCAGAGCCAGGAGGTGACGGACGTGCGACCATGCGGACGCCCGGTACAGCAGCCTGCGGAGCTGTCGAGCACGCCTCATCGGTCCCCCCTCCCGCTGTCGCTCCTCCCGCCCGACGCCGCGCTGCTCAGCAGGCCGGGCGCGGCTGGCCCCGGAAGCCTCGGGCTTTCTTCGCCACACGACCGGCCTGCGATAAGTCCCGGCCGGGCGGTATAATTAGCTGAGTTATGAACGAACGGACACTGGCCGCACTCGAGTTTCCCAAAGTTCTCGACCGGCTGGCCAGCCACGCGACCTCGGTCCTGGGCAAGGAGCAGGCCCGAGCGCTCCGGCCAGCCACCTCCCTCGCGGACGCCGCCGCCGCTCTGGCGATCACCGGCGAGGCCCGCCGGCTCCTGGAGCAGCAGCCGCAGCTCACCGTCGGCGCCCTGCCAGATATCCGTCCGGCCATCGAGCGAGCGGCCGCCGGGGGTGTGCTCGAGCCGGCCGAACTGCTCCAGATCAAGGCCACGCTGGAAACGGCCCGCCGCCTGCGCACCGCGCTCGCCCGGCCCACCGCCGACTGGCCTCGGCTGGCCACCCTGGCCGGCCAGATCCCGGACCAGCAGGGGGTGGAAACGGCCATCGCCCGGGTGCTCGATGAGCAGGGCGAGGTCCGAGACCACGCCAGCCCCACGCTGGCCCGGATCCGGACGGCCCTGCGCCAGGTCCACCGCCAGATCCAGGAGCAGCTGACCGAGTTCCTGCACGCCCCGGCCTACCGGTCGGTCATTCAGGACGCCATCATCACCATCCGCAACGGCCGCTTCGTTATCCCCATCAAGGCCGAGGCCCGCAGCCAGATCCGCTGTCTGGTCCACGACGAATCGGCCAGCGGGGCGACCCTCTTCGTCGAGCCGCTGGCGGTGGTGGACCTGAACAACCGCTGGCGGCAACTGCAGGCCGAGGAACAGCACGAGATCGTCCGTCTCCTGCGCGAACTCTCGACGCTGGTGGGGCAGCAGGCCGAGGCGCTGCGCCAGACCGTCGCCATTCTGGCCGACCTGGATCTCGCCCTGGCCAAGGCCCGCTACGCCGAAGCCCTCCGGGCCACGGCCCCGCACCTGGTCGCCGGCGACCAGATCGGCCCCACCGGCCGACGCGGCACCGTTCTGCGCCAGGCCCGCCACCCGCTGCTGACCGGCCCGGTCGTCCCCATCGACCTGTGGCTGGGCGACGAGTTCCGCGTGCTCATTATCAGCGGTCCCAATACCGGTGGAAAGACCGTCGCTCTCAAGACCCTGGGGCTGCTGACGCTGATGGCTCAGGCCGGCCTGCAGATCCCGGCCGCCGAGGGCGCGCAGGTCCGGGTCTTCGGCAAGGTCTTCGCCGACATCGGCGACGAACAGAGCATTGAGCAGAACCTCTCGACCTTCTCCGGCCACCTGCGCCGGGCCATCGAGGTCCTGGCCCAGGCTGACGACGACACGCTGGCCCTGCTCGACGAGATCGGGGTGGGAACCGACCCGGTCGAGGGAGCGGCCCTGGCCCGGGCGATTCTGCTGGCCCTGCTGGAGCGTGGGGCCTGGGTGGTGGCCACCACCCACTACACCGCCCTCAAGACCTTCGCCGCCAGCACGCCCGGCATGGCCAACGCCGCCGTCGAGTTCGACCCGGAGACCCTCACGCCGACCTACCGGCTGATCATCGGCGTTCCCGGCCAGAGCCACGCTCTGACCATCGCCCGACGGCTGGGGCTGCCGGCGGAGGTCCTAGAGCGGGCCCAGCGCTACCTCGACCCCGACGCCGTACGGGCCGAGGCCCTGCTGGCCGATCTCCAGGCCGAGCGGCGCCGGCTCCAGGCCGAGCGCGAGGCGGCGACCCGCCTCCGTCAACGCCTGGAGGAGACCGAACGGGCGCTCCAGGCCCGGCTGGCCAACCTCGAGGCCGAACGGGAGCAGGTGCTGGCCCAGGCCCGGGCCGAGGTCGAAGAGGAACTGCGGGCGCTGCGGGCCCAGCTGCGCCAGGCTGAGGCCCGCCTGGCGGCGGCCGCGCCGCCGGCGGTGGCGGAAGCCCTGGCCACGGTCCGGGCGGTGGAACGGCAGTACCGCCGCCTGCGCCGGTCGGGCCGGAGTGTCACACCGCACGATGGCGCCCTGCGGGTGGGCGACGCCGTCCGCATCCGCTCGCTGGGGCAGGTCGGCCAGGTGATCGCCCTGGACCCCGAGGCCGGCATGGCCGAGGTGCAGGTCGGGAACTTCAAACTGCGGGTGCGGCTGGCCGATCTGGAGCGGACCAGCGAGCGCCCCCGTCCGGCTCCGCCGGCCGTCCCCCGCCCCTCCCCGACGACGCCGGCCGCCGCCAGCCTGGAGTTCCACGTCCGGGGCTGGCGGGCCGAGGAGGTCCTGCCCGAGCTGGAGAAATACCTCAATCAGGCCTATCTGGCCGGGCTCCCCTATGTACGGATCGTGCATGGGAAGGGGACCGGAACGCTGCGGCAGGTCGTGCGGGCGTTCCTGGCCGAGCATCCACTGGTGCAATCGTTCAGCGCGGCCGACCCCCGTGAGGGGGGTGACGGGGTGACTGTCGCCGTGCTGGCCACTGAGTAATCCCGGCCGGACGCCGGCCGCCCGGCCGGGGCGAGGGAGGGCGTGGTGCCAAAGGGACTCGAGACCGTCCTGCAGGTTGTTCTGGCGCTGGTCGGCGCCTATCTGGCCGCCTTCTGGTTCTGTCTGGTGGTCTGGACCTTCCGCGACATCCAGAAACGCACCCGCGATGTCCTGGTCCAGATCCTGGCCACGCTCCTCGTCCTGCTCTTCAATATCCCCGGTCTGATTCTCTACACGATTCTGCGGCCACCGGAGACGCTGGCCGAGGCCTACGCCCGGTCGCTGGAGGAAGAGGCTCTGCTGAGCGACCTGGCCGAGCGCCAGGCCTGCCCGAAGTGCCGCTACCGGGCCCAGCCCGATTTCCGGGTCTGCCCCAACTGCGGGACGCGTCTCCGCTATCCCTGTCCCCACTGCGAGCGGCTGCTCAACCTGAGCTGGCGGGTCTGCCCCTACTGCGCCCGCCCGGCGGCGCCCCCGACGGAGCCCCCGCCGGCCCGGGCGGTGGCCCCGCGCGCCTCGGGCGGCTAGTCGGCGAGCGAGAGCGGTTCGCCGACCACGTGGACCTTGAGAAAGTTGGTGCGCCCCGGTCCACCCAGCGGGACCCCGGCGGTGATGACGATGGTCTGGCCCTCGCGGAGCCAACCGACCCGCCGGGCGCCGTCGATGGCCGCCTGGAGGAGCGTATCGATCCGGTCGCTGGGCGGGACCAGAAACCCCTGGACACCCCAGACCAGGCAGAGTGCCCGCAGCGTTTCGGGCGTGGGCGTCCCGGCCAGGATCGGCACGGCCGGTCGGTACTTGCTCACCAGGCGGGCGGTGTAGCCGGTGGCGGTCAGGGTCAGGATCGCCTGGGCCTGAACCTGGGCGGCGATCTCGACCGTCGCCTGGGCGATAGCCTCGGTGACCGAGATCGCCGCCGGATCAACCGGCCTGGACCGGTGGGCGAAGAAGTAGTCCTCGGCCCGGCTGGCCAGGCGGGCCAGGGTCTCGGTGGCCAGCACCGGATAGCGGCCGATGGCGGTCTCGCCGCTCAGCATCACCGCGTCGGTGCCGTCCAGGATGGCGTTGGCCACGTCGGTGGCCTCGGCCCGGGTGGGGCGCGGCTTCTCGATCATGGCGTTCAGCATCTGGGTGGCGGTGATCACCGGGACGCCGGCGGCGTTGCATTTGCGGATGATCTCCTTCTGGACGATCGGCACCTCTTCCAGCGGCAGTTCAACGCCCAGGTCGCCACGGGCGACCATCACCGCGTCGCTCTCGGCCAGGATGCTGTCGAAGGCGCGGACCGCCTCGTGCTTCTCGATCTTGGCCACAACGCGGGCTGTCCCACCCCGGGCCGCGATCTGCTGCTTGAGGTCGCGCAGGTCCTGAGCCGAGCGGACGAAACTCATCGCGATATAGTCGAGCCGCTCGTCGAGGGCGAAGGCCAGGTCGGCCAGATCTTTCTCGGTCAGTGAGGGGATCTGCAGGGTCCGACCGGGGATGTTGAGCCCCTGGTGCGAGCGCAGAAGACCGCCGACCTCGACCACGGTTTCGATCTCGGTGGTCAGCGTCCGGGTCACCTGCAGGACGATCGTGCCGTCGGCCAGGAGCAGACGGTCGCCGGGGCGGACGTCACGCGGCAGCGTCGGCGCGGTGACGCTGATCAGGCTGGCAGTCCCCAGAACCGGGCGGGTGGTGAGGGTCAGCCGCTGGCCGGGCAGGAGTTCGACGCTCTCGCCGGCGATCGGTCCGACGCGCACGCGTGGCCCCTGGAGATCGCCCAGAAAGGCCACCGTCCGCCCCTCCTCTTTGGCGATCGCCCGCACCAGGTCGATGGTCTGGTGGTGAGTCTGGTGGTCGCCGTGGGAGAAGTTGATCCGGACCACATCCATGCCGGCTCGCAGGAGACCGCGGATCACCTCCGGGCTCTGCGAGGCCGGCCCGAGCGTGCAGACGATCCGGGTGCGGGGCATAGTCTGGCTCCCCCACAGATGAGGAATGGACACAAAAAGAGCCGGGGCGGGAGCATCAGCCCACACCCCGGCTCGTCCGGTGTCCGGCCTCAGATGATCGCGTCCTGGGTCTGGCGGTCGAAGACGTGCATCCGGGACATATCGAAGACCACTTCCATCTGCTGACCGGCTCGCACCGGCACCCGGGCGTCCATCCGGGCGACGAACTCGGTATCGCCGGTGAGCAGATAGACGAACTGCTCCGAACCCAGCGGCTCGACCACGTTGACCTGGACCTTGACCGTGCTCTCGGCCGGCGGGTTCTGGGCGCTGCCGCGGTCGATGATGTCCTCGGGACGGATGCCGAAGACGATCTCCTTGCCCAGGTACGGGACCAGTTTCTCGGCCTTATCGGCCGGGACGCGGACCTTGAAACTGCCGCCATCCACGTACATGGCATCCGGCGTGCCGACCAGGCGGGCGTCGAAGAAGTTCATCGCCGGGCTGCCGATGAAGCCGGCCACGAACATGTTGGCCGGGTGGTCGTAGAGGGTCTGCGGCGTGTCGAGTTGCTGGAGCACGCCGTCGCGCAGGACCGCGATCCGGGTGCCCATCGTCATCGCCTCGACCTGGTCGTGGGTCACGTAGATAACGGTGGTCTGGATGCGCTGGTGGAGCTTGATGAGCTCCGCCCGCGTGGCCACCCGCAGTTTGGCGTCCAGGTTCGAGAGCGGCTCGTCCATCAGGAAGACCTTGGGCTCGCGGACGATGGCCCGGCCGAGGGCGACACGCTGGCGCTGGCCACCGGAGAGCTGCTTGGGCTTGCGGTTCAGCAGCGAGCTGATCCCCAGCATCTCGGCCGCCTCGTGCACCCGGCGGTCGATCTCCTTCTTGGGAACCTTGCGCAGGCGCAGGCCGAAGGCCAGGTTATCGTAGACGCTCATATGCGGGTAGAGCGCGTAGCTCTGGAAGACCATCGCGATGTCGCGATCTTTCGGCGCGACATCGTTGACCAGGCGGTCCCCGATGTAGATGTTCCCGGAGGTCAGTTCCTCCAGACCGGCGATCAGACGCAGCGTTGTGGTCTTGCCGCAGCCGGAGGGGCCGACCAGCACCAGGAACTCTTTGTCGCGCACCTCGATGCTCAGGTCGTTGACCGCCACGACTTCGCCAAAGCGCTTCGTGACGTGCTCAAGCGTGACACTCGCCATCGAACAGTCTCCTCCATCTGCGTCTGGTTATCGATTGCGCGGCTGGCCGAGCACCAGTGGGCCGCTGGCGCTCGCACCAGGCCCCCACAATCTAAGAAAACAGAACTCTTCGGTCGTCGTCCGGCCCGCTTCTGGACGACGGGCATTACCGCCAAAACCGCTTTTCCTAGACGGGGCTCTCCTGGTTGCTCGGTCGACTCCTCCCCCTCCTTTCCGGACGGCCGGGTCGCCCGGTCGGCCAACGGGGTGGGGCGCCCACACACCCGGCTGGCCAGCCAGGGACGAACCCTTGCATGCTTGGCCGGGTCCCTGCGCGGCCCATTATAACACACTCCACGGACAAATGCACTAGTCTCTCGGCTGTTTTTGCGCACACCGTCCTAGCCCCGCGGCAGCCCGTAGAGCAACGCCACCACCGTCACCCCCCACAGCAGACAGGTGGCCAGCAGCGGCCGATCCTGCCAGAGCAGGTCCTCCGGACTGCCCCCGGCACTGCGCTGATGAACCAGATACAGATACCGGAAGACCCCGTAGAGGACGAAGGGAATGGTCAGCATCATCGCGTGATTGCGCGGCAGGTTCTCGGCCGAGAAGGTGTACAGCGAATAGGCCATGACCAGGGTGGCGGTGACGATGGTGGTCAGCTGGTCGAGCAGCTGCGGGCTGTACTCCTGCAGAATACGCCGGTGGTGGCCCGCCTCGGCCTCAAGCAGCAGCAGCTCGTGGCGACGCTTGGTCAGCCCCAGGAAGAGAGCACCCAGGATCGTGCAGACATACAGCCAGGGGGAGACCGGAACATTGATGGCCACCGCCCCACCCACCACCCGCAGGACAAAGCCGGCGCCGATAGCGAAGACGTCGAGGATCACGACGTGCTTGAGCGCGAAACTGTAGCCCAGGTTGAGCAGGAGATAGGCCAGGGCGATGAGACCGAAGCGCCAGTTGATGAGAAAACTCAGCCCCAGCGCCACCGGCAGCAGAAAGACGGCCGCGGCCATCCCCATCCCGACCGGCAGGTCCCCGCTGGCCAGGGGTCGCTGCCGTTTGACCGGGTGCTGGCGGTCGCGCTCGAGATCGACCAGGTCGTTGATGAGGTAGACCCCGCTGGAGAGCAGACAGAAAGCGGCGAAGGCCGCCAGGGCCAGACCGACCAGGGCCGGCTCGCCGAGCTTGAGGGCGAAGACCAGCCCGATGAACATGACACTGTTTTTGGTCCACTGCTTCGGGCGCAGGGCCCGCAGAAGCGCCCCGAGAGTAGCCGTCAGCGGGCGGGCCAGCACCAGGTGCACCGGTCCATCTCCCCCGCCGTGGGAAAAATACATCACCTGTCCCGACTATAGGGCGCGTCCCCGCTGTCTGTCAATGCCCGCCGGACGACCAGCGCCGCAGTCGGCGATTCCCGGACCGCCTCCACCAGATCTTCGCCTTCGAACAACGGCTCGCGGGCCACGCGAGCGCCGCGCCGGCCACGCTCATCAGCGCCGGGCCGCACACCACGGAGCCATCGCCCGTATCGCCGTTCCTATTCTGAGGGCGGCGCCGGTCGGCTGGCCAGCGCCGATCCTGCGGTCTCGCGGCGACGGCAACGACCCCGCCATGGTGAGTCTGGCGGCCCCCGGCACGCTGGTGATGGTGATGATCCCGACTGGCTCCGCGAGCGCCCTCCGCCTGCCGCCGAAAAGGACCCAGCAGCCCGGTGGCAGCGCTGCTCGCCCGGTCAGCGGTCAGCCGGCCGAGCCTCGTTATCTTCGGCGCTGCGCCGTGGAACTGGCCTCCGCCGGCCCTGCCGGCGACCACCGTCTTCCGCACCAGCGTCCTCGCCGGCTGGCTCTCCCGCTGAGCAGCCAGCCGATGCGGCGCATCCGCGCTCGACCCCCAGCGCCCTCTCCGGAAAGGGGTCTCAAGGCGAGCGGTCGAGCAGCGCCCTGGCGGATGTCCTGTGATTGTCACATCTGTGGTGGGTGGGGGCTGGACAAAGAGGGGCAGGTCCCCTGGAATTAGGAGTAACGGCACACCCCAGGAGGCCTGCCCCATGGC
>CACRXC010000035.1_pt1 | contig 51002 bp, 47 predicted proteins | sample 5377091 | NCBI WGS metagenome assembly CACRXC01 (sample SAMEA6061845, study PRJEB28556) | metagenome | reverse complement strand
CTCCCACCTCCGGGTGGTGTGAGGCGGGAGGGCCTGGAAGGGACGGCCGCGGGAGAGCCCTTTCCCCAAACTCACCCACCGTCCGTGTGACAGTGCCGCGGGAGTTTCCTTGACAGCCTGGCCAGGGGCCGGGTATGATTACCATGGTGCCTGGTCGCGCTGCGATCGGGCCCGGGTAAGGGCGGTCGTGCTGGTCCGGCAGAGGCTGTCGGGAGCCGCGACTGCGAGCCAGCGATGTGTACGGTGGGCCAGACGATGAATGGACGCGCCGCCGGGTGACCGGCCCGGTTGCCCGGTGTGGTGGTGTCCGTTCTTTGTTTTTAAGGAGCAGATGGTGGAAAGACTCGGGGTGGTCGTCCTGGCGGCGGGTCAGGGGCAGCGGATGCGCTCGCGGTGTCCAAAGATCCTGCACCCGGTCGCCGGTCGGCCTATGGTCGCTTATGTGCTTGAGGCGGCCCGGGCTCTGGCGCCGCAGCGCCTGGTCGTGGTGGCCAGTCCGCACACCCGCGAGCCTCTGCGGCGACTCTGCGCCCCGACGGTAGCCATCGTTCTGCAGGAAACGCCCCGGGGCACCGGCGATGCCGTTCGGCAGGCGGCGCCGGCCCTGCAGGGCGTGGAGACTGTTCTGGTCCTCTATGGGGACAGTCCGCTCATCCGGCCCGAGACCCTGAGCGCGCTGCTGGCCCAGCATCGGGCGAGCGGCGGGGTGGTGACCCTGCTGACGGCCGTGCTCGACGACCCCACCGGCTATGGGCGGGTCCTGCGCGGACCCGCCGGCGCCGTGCTCGGGGTGGTCGAGGAGACCGAAGCGACCCCGGACCAGCGGGCGATCGGCGAGGTGAACACCGGTTTCTGCTGCTTCCGGGCCGACTGGCTCTGGACGGCCCTCCCCCGTCTGCGGCCGCATCCGACCGGTGAGTACTATCTCACCGACCTGGTCGGGCTGGCGGTACAGGACGGCCAGTCGGTAGCGGCGCTGGTGGCGCCGGACCCGGCCGAGGTGCGCGGGATCAACGACCGGGTCGAACTGGCGGCCGCCGAGCGCCGGCTGCGCGACCGGGTCCGGCTGGCGCTGATGCGCCAGGGGGTGACGCTTGTCGACCCGGCCTCGACCTTTATCGACAGCACGGTCACCATCGGGCCGGACACGGTCGTCTACCCCTTCACGATCATCGAGGGGGAGACGGTCATCGGGGCCGGCTGCCGGATCGGACCGGGCAGCCACATCGTCGCCTCGCGCATCGGCGACGGCTGCGCGGTCGTTCACTCCGTGGTCGAAGAGGCCACGCTGGAAGAGAATGTGCGGGTGGGCCCGTTTGCCCATCTGCGACCGGGCACCTATCTGGAACGGGAGGTTGTGGTCGGCAACTACGCCGAGGTCAAAAACGCCCGGGTCGGGCGGGCGAGCAAAATCCAGCACTTCAGTTACACGGGGGATGCGACGATCGGGGCCCGCGTCAATATTGGCGCCGGGACCATCACCTGTAACTTCAACAGCGAGACCGGCGAGAAACACCGGACGACGGTGGGTGATGACGCGGCGTTGGGCAGCGATACGCTGCTCGTGGCCCCGGTCGCGGTCGGGCCGGGGGCGATGACCGGCGCCGGCGCGGTGGTGACCCGCGATGTGCCGGCCGGGCACCTGGCGCTGGGCGTCCCGGCGCGGGTGGTTCGACCGGTGCGCCGGCGGCCGCCGGCTGACGCCTCTGGCTCCCCTGAGGAGGGGACACCGAAACCTTGCTAGATCCTGATAGTCAGACCCTGTTGTGGGTCGGTCTGGTCAACGCCCTGGCGCTTTTGCTCGGCGCCAGTGCGGCGATGGCTGAGGCCGCCCTCGCGGGCCTCAGCCGGGCGCGTCTTCACCGTCTGGTCGAGCAGGGGCTGCACCGTTACCGCGTGCTCCTGCCGTTCGTCGAACACCCCAGCCGCTATCAGACCGCCCTGGTGCTGCTGCGCGTGGCGGCGGTCGTCCTGGCCACAGCGCTGGTCGCCGGGGTGCTGTCCAACGGGTTGTTCCTGCTGACGCTCGTTTTCTTCTTCGCGCTGGCGGAGACTGTGCCGCGCCGGCTGGTGACCGGCCGGGCGGAAGAGGTGGCTCTGGCGGCGGCGGTTCCTCTGCTGGTTTGCGCCACGCTCCTGGGCCCCTTCATCCGTCTCCTGGAGCTGGCGCGGGGGGCCAGCCGTCTGTCCGGGCCGGCTCCGAACGGCCGGAACGGGGAGGTGCGCGAAGAGGCCGCCGACGGGCCGGTGGTGGTGACGGTCGGCGAGGAGCAGCATGTGGTGGCCGAGGAAGAGGGCGAGATGATCCACAGCATCGTCGAGCTGGAGGAGAAGACGGTCCGCCAGATTATGGTGCCCCGGACCGATATCATCGCTCTCCCGGCCACAGCTACCCTCCTCGAGGCCATCGACCGGGTGATCGCCCACGGCTACTCACGCCTACCGGTGTACGAGGGAACGGTCGATAATATTATCGGCATCCTCTACGCCAAAGATCTCTTCCGCGCCGTCCGGAGTGGACAGACCGGCGAGAGCGTTCGCCACTTCCTGCGGCCGGCCTACTTCATTCCGGAATCGAAGCGGGTAGACGAGCTGCTGCACGAGATGCAGCAGAAGCGCATCCATATCGCCATCGTGGTCGATGAGTACGGCGGGACGGCGGGGCTGGTGACCATCGAGGACCTGCTGGAGGAGATCGTCGGTGAGATCGAGGACGAGTATGACCGGGGCAAGCAGGCGGTGATCTGGGTCAGTCCGGATGAGGTCATTGTGGACGGGACCATGACCATCGACGATGTCAACGACCTGCTCGGTCTGCACCTGGTCGGCGAGGAGGTGGATCGCATCGGCGGGCTGGTCCTGGAGCGACTCGGCGCCCTTCCCAGCGTCGGCGACCAGGTGGAACTGAACGGCGCCCGCCTCAGCGTCGTCGCCACCGACGGGCGGCGGGTCAGGCAGGTGCGGGTGACCCGCCTGGCCGCGCCCGAGACCCAGGGGGCCGCCGAGTGACCGCCCCTGACCTCGCGCGCCTGCTGGCCGCCGCCCAGGCCGTCCGCCACCGGGCCTACGCCCCCTATTCCGGGTTCGCGGTCGGCGCGGCTCTGCTGACCGCCAGCGGAGCCATCTTCACCGGCTGTAACGTCGAGAACGCCTCCTACGGGCTCACGCTCTGCGCCGAGCGGGTGGCCGTCGGCCAGGCGGTGGCCGCTGGGGAACGGGCGTTTGTGGCCCTGCTGGTCCTGGCCGAGACCGCCGACCCCTGCTGGCCGTGCGGGGCCTGCCGGCAGGTGCTCTACGAGTTCGCCCCCGACCTCCAGGTCCTCGCCGCCAATCCCGACGGGGTACTGGCCGCGCAGACGTTGTCGAGCCTGCTGCCAGCCGCTTTCACGGCCACCACGCTGGCCAGCCGGCGCCGGACAGAGCAGGGGCGATGAGCCAGCGGTTTGTGCTGATGAAAGTGTCGCGCACCGGACTGGCCTGGTACCGGCTGACGCCGGAGGAGGTCGACCGTCTGCAGGCAGCCGCCCGGGCGGGTCACGCGCTGGTCTCGGCCCTGGTCTTTCGTGACTTCCTCCGCAAGCGCCAGCCGTATAAACTGCACCCGAAACCATGGGACGGCCGGGTGCCGGGTGTCTTCCTGTACCTCTTCCGCGAGGATGAGAGCGGAGGACTGCACCTGGTCGAACAACTCTGGTAGGGAAGGAGCCACAATGCGCCTGGGCTTGAGCGGGGGACCTCTGCCCCGGCGGGCCGCCGATATCACGCCGGCTCTGGCCCGTGAGGTACGCGCGCTCGGTTTCACCGGCGTCACCCTGCACCTTCTCGATGAAGACCCCTTCGCCCTGGGCCCGGAGACCTGCGCCCGGATCCGGGAGACCTTCGCCCTGGCCGGTGTCCGGGTGGTCCACTCCAGCGGCTGGATGCCCTGCCTCATCCATCCGGACGAGACGGTGCGCCGCCGGGGCCTCGAACGCCTCCAGCAGGCCTGCCGCGTCGCCCGCTGGCTGGGGGCCGAAGGGGTGCTGACCGGCTGTGGCAGCCTCAATCCGGCTGGGGGGTACGCTCCCCATCCCTTCAACTACAGCCGTCAGGCTTTCGACCTCCTGGTCAGCAGTCTGCGGGCGGCCGCGCCCGTGGCCGAGGACAACGGCGTCCAGATCGTTCTGGAGAGCCATGTCCTGACCACTCTGCGCTCGCCCCAGCAGACGGCGGCCGTGATCCGGGCGGTCGACTCGCCGGCGGTGCGGGCGAATTTCGATCTGGTGAACTATCTCACCCTGGAGACGGTCTACGCCCCCGCCCTGGCCCTTGACCAGGCCCTGCTCTTTCTGGCACCGTACGTGGTCAGCGCTCACCTTAAGGATGTGCGCGTCGAGCCGGGGCTGGTCACCCATATCGTCGAGGCGGCACCGGGCGAGGGAGTCTTCGATCTGGGACTGGTGCTGCAGCGGCTGGCGCCATTCCTGGCGGGACGGTACATGTTCATCGAGCACCTGCCCGCCGAAAAGGTGCCAGCGGCGGTCCAGGCCGTCCGGCAGGTGGCGGCGGCCGTGGGCCTGGTCTTCGAGTCCGATGGGGAGGAGTAGCATGATCCTCGCATTCGCCGGCAAGCGGCCGCGCCTGGCGCCCGAAGTCTTCATCGCCCCCGGCGCCCATCTCATCGGCGAGGTGCACCTGGCCGAGGGTGTCAGTGTCTGGTTCAACGCCGTGCTGCGGGCCGATCACGAGCCGATCCGGGTGGGTCGCTACACCAACATCCAGGACAACTGCACCATCCACATCGACCCTGGCTCTCCGACGGTGATCGGCGAGTACGTGACCATCGGCCACGGGGCCATCGTTCACGCGGCCACGGTTGAAGACTGCGTGCTCATCGGCATGCACGCCACCGTTCTGAGCCGGGCGGTGATCGGGCGGAACAGTATCATCGGGGCCGGGGCGCTGGTGACCGAGGGCGCGGTCATCCCCGAGGGATCGCTCGTCCTGGGCGTGCCGGGCCGGGTGGTCCGGGCGCTGCGGCCCGAGGAGATCGCCGGCCTCCGGGAGCACGCCCGTCGCTACTACGAACTGGCCTGTCTCTACCGGGGCGCCACCCCCGTCCCGGCTGAGCCCGCCTGAGACGCGCAGGCGCCGGGACGGGCCCGGCGCGCCGTTCGGAGGCCACCGGGGAGGAGTCGCTGACCTCCTCCGGAACAGGCGCCGGAAGGGCGCGGGGGCGTTTCGGGGCGTGAGGCCACGGGCGGAGACCCCCCTTGTGGGGTCCCCGGCTCGCCTCTATAATGGCGAGCTGAAAGATGTTGCGGCGGAGGAGTAGCGATGGAGGCCGCCCCGCCGGCGGTCGGTCAGCCGGCCCCCGACTTCACGCTCCCGCGCACACCCGAGGGGACCCTCGCGCTCCGTGACCTGCGGGGACGCGCGGTGCTGCTGGCCTTTTACGTCTTCGACTTCAGCCCCGGCTGAACACACGAACTGACCTCCTTGAAGGAGGACTACCCTCGCCTGGCGGCCCAGGGAGCCGAGGTCGTCGCCATCAGCGTTGACCACATCTGGGCTCACCGGGCCTTCGCCGAGCATCTGGGCGGACTGCCCTTCCCGCTCCTGGCCGACTGGGACAAAAGCGTCACCCGCCGCTACGGTCTGCTCGACCCCGAGCGCGGAGCCGCCCGTCGGGCCCTCTTCGTGCTGGATCGCGAGGGGATCATCCGCTGGCAGAACACCGCCTTCAACTGGCGCGATCCCCAGCAGTACGCGGAGGCGCTGGCGGCCCTGGCGGCGCTGCTCTCAGGCGAGCCGTCGCAGTCTCCAGAGGGAGGAGAGCCATGGCACAGGACCTTGTGATCACCTGGTTGGGCCACGCGACCTTTCTCCTGAAGACCCCGGGCGGTAAGACTGTCCTCATCGACCCCTGGGTGATGGGCAATCCGGCCTGCCCGGACGACCGCAAGACCATCGACGCCCTGGATGTGATGCTCTGCACCCACGGGCACTTCGACCATATCGGCGACGCCGTGGCCATCGCCCGCCGGGCCCGGCCCAAGGCGGTGGTCGGCATCTTCGAACTCTGTCACTGGCTGGAACGGAAAGGGGTCGAGAACACCCGGCCGATGAACAAGGGCGGCAGCCAGCGGGTTGAGGGACTGCGGGTGACGATGGTCCACGCCGACCACAGCTGCGGCATCCTCGATGGCGATCAGATCGTCTACGGGGGCGAGGCGGTCGGCTATATCCTCGAGGTCGAGGATGGCCGGCGCCTCTATCACGCCGGCGACACTGCCCTGTTCGGCGATATGCGCCTCATCGGCGAGCTCTACCGGCCGGACCTGGCGATGCTACCCATCGGCGACCTCTTCACCATGTCGCCGGAGGAGGCCGCCCAGGCGATCCGCCTGCTCGGCGTCAAGCGGGTCATCCCTATGCACTACGGCACCTTCCCGGTCCTGACCGGGACGCCGGAGCGCCTCAAGGAGCTGACCCGCGATCTCCCGGACCTGGAGATCATCGTCCTCCGGCCCGGCCAGTCGCTGGTCTACGGCGCCACCCTGACCTACGCCTGAGCCCTCCCCGCACCGGGCGGACGCCCGCCCGGCGGGCTCAGCCGCCCTGGATGACCACCACCTCGTGGGCGCCGATCTCCGGCACCCGAACGGTGACCGTCTCCCCTTCGACCTGCCAGTCGGCCTCGCGGCCGGCCACCAGGAGGCGCACCGAGCGCACCGGCTGGCCGGCCGGCCAGCGCACCTGCAGGCGCTGGCCCGGCACCGGGGTGATCTCGTCGAGGGGGGCGCGCCAGAGGTGGGCCTGGGTCAGGTTGACCAGGTGGACGATGATAGCCTCGCCCTGGCGGTAGGGCTGGACGTCCAGCAGTCCCGGCCCCTCGACGCGGACCACAGGCGGCTGACCCAGAGCCCAGCGGGCCGCCTCGCCCAGAAGGCGGGCGAACTCGGGGAAGTTGTGGTCCCAGAGTTCGCGGTCGATGTCGCTGGGGAAGTAGACGAGGCGCGAGGCGCCCCGCTCGCGGACGAGCAGCGTGGGTCTCACCGTCTCGCGGACCTCGGGGAAGGTGAACTCCGGCGGGTAGATCGGGTAGGGTGGGATGAGGGTGGCCAGCGTCTGAACATCGGGCTCGGTGGTCACCGGGCAGAGGCGCCCGTTGCAGGCCAGGTAGTCGGTGTCGCGGACCCAGGCGACGATCGGGTGGTCGAAGCGCCGGACCTGCTGGAAGGCGTGGCCCAGCGGGCCCAGCGGCAGCCCGGACCGGTGGATGCCCAGGAGATCGGCCAGGGCGTAGTCGTCGCGGGGCTGGCCCCACTCGTCGTAGAGGGTGCTTTCGAAGGTGGCGATGAGCGAGCCCCCGCGCTCGACGAAGGCCCGGAGGTGGGTGATGGCCTCGTCGCTGAGGGCGGCGGCGTTGGCCAGGATGAGCAGCCGGTACTGGGTCAGCTCGGGGGGCGAGAGTTTGCGCTCGTGGACGATGTCAAAGGGAATCCGCGCCTTGAGGAGCGCTAGGGCCCAGCCGTGGAGATGACGGGAGACGCGCTCGTCCGGGGCCTCGCGGCCGTAGTAGTCGAGCGTCCGCTGCGAGAAGACCAGGGCGGTCTCGGCCAGCGAGGCGCGGTCGAGGAGATACTGCTCGTTCTGGGCGTGCCACTGGAAGAACTCGGCCACCGCCGGGACCCAGCGGCGGTCGGGGTTGGCCGCGCCGATAGAGTGCCACCATGGGCGGAAGCCGCTGGCCACCGCCTCGGCCAGCCAGAGGGTCAGTTCGGCGGCCGGCTTGGCGAGGGTGCGCTTGGGTGGAGTGTGGGCGTACCAGGTGCCGTAGAGGTTGTAGAAGGGCTTGCCCTCGGCCACGTTGCGGAGCAGCCGGCCGAACTCGCCGACCGAGAAGACCGGCACCGTCAGGGCCCGGCCCTGATGGTCGAGGCCGAACATGGCGGCATGGCGGGCCAGATTGAGCCAGTCCACCCCCCGATTGGGGGCGTTGCCGAAGTCGTGCCCGTAGAGGTTGCCGACCCAGATGGCCCAGGGCTTGATGGCCCGCACGACGGCGTTGAAGTAGTCCCAGACCTCCTCCATGACCTGGTAGCGCCAGGCCACCCACTGGCGGAAGAGCGGATCGTCCCAGTCCTCGCGGTCGGGGACCGGAAAGCCGGTGGCCTGACGGAAGGCGCGCTGGCAGTGCACGCAGTGGCAGATGGCCTCGCGGCGGCCGAGCGAGGGCCAGCCGTTGTCGAAGAAGCCGTCGATGTCGTAGGTGTTCAGGACCTCGCGGAAGATGTCGGGGATGTACTGGCGGTAGTAGGGGCTGTTGGGGCAGGTGTAGTAGAGTTCGACGTCGCGGTACTGGTAGGGCCGGCCCTCCTTGTCCACCATCAGCCAGTCGGGATGGCTGTAGGCGAAGTCGCGGTGGACGCCGGCACAGTCCATGCGCCCCAGGACGTAGAGGCCCAGACCCTTGGCGGCGGCGACGAACTCGCCGAAGAGGTCGCGGTCGCCCAGCCAGCGGCTCCGCCAGTGGCCGGGGATCCGGGTCGGGTAGTAGGCGATGATGCCGCCGGCGTTGACGGTCAGGCCGTCGATACGGGTGCGGCGGAAGACCTCGACCCACCAGGATACATCGGTCAGGGGCGGGTCGATCTCGCGCAGGTTGACCTGGCCCCAGCGCCGGCAGCGGCTGTACCAGCCGATGCGTGTCTCCATAGCGCCTGCTCCTCCGCTACGGCGTAAATGACGGTCGAGCGCGGTACCGCCTGGTAGGGCCAGTATAGCACGGCGCCGCGGGCGCGGATCACTGCTCGTGGGCGTCCGATCCTGCTATGATACGGACGAGCCGTGTGGGAGGGGGCATGCTCCTGCAGGTGGGATGGAGTCTGTTCGCCGGGCTGCTGGCCACGCTGGCGATGCTTCTGGTCACCCACCTCCTTGATGGAAGTGGGGCCGAGGTCGTCCATCTGGCCGAGGTGCTGGGGGCCAAGGTCTGGCGGGGGAACGCGGGGCCGGTCGTCTCTTACGGGCTGCACGTCCTGCTGGGGACAGCGCTCGGAGGGGTCTACGGGACGGTCCTCTACCCGCTGTTGCCCGGCCCGGTGCCTCTGCGTGGCCTGCTCTTCGGCGTGGGGCTCTGGCTCTTGCTGATGGTCGTCGTGCTGCCGCTGGCCCAGGAGGGCCTCTTCGCCCGGCGTCGGGGTGGGCATACGGCCCTGATGACGCTGATCGGTCATATGGTCTACGGCGGGTTTCTCGGGGTCATCTTCCGCCTCTGAACAGGGGAGAGCGATGCACGAGCGCGACCATCTGATCCGGGGCCGCCGGCCCGGCGATCTCTTCTTCCGCCCACGACGGCGGGCGGTGCGGCGGCTGCGCCCGGCGCTGACAGCCCCGCTGCTCTTTCACCAGACCTACATCACCGCCAGCGCCGCGCTCTACGCCGCGCTGGGGAGCGTTGCTGTTCTCGCTCTGGGCGCCACCCCGCTGGCGGTCGGTCTGGCGGGCGGGCTGGCGTTCCTGACCGCGCTGACCTACGCTGAGGGGGTGCTGACTGTGCCGGGCCCCGGTGGCTCGGCCAATCTGGCCCGACACGCCTTCAACGAGCTGGCCAGTTTCCTGGTCGGCTGGATGGCGGCCCTGGCCGCCATCGCCCTGATCGCCCTGGCCGTCGTGGCGGCCGGGGCCTATCTGGCCTACCTCTGGCCGGAGCTGGGGGAGCCGCCGGTCAGCCTCCTCTTCGCCTTCGGCGTCATCGGCCTCCTGCTCGCCGTCAATGTCGTCGGGGCCACCGGGTCGGTCAGCCTCAGCCTGCTCTTCCTCGGTCTCGACCTGCTCCTGCAGGGGCTCATCGTCGGCGTGGGAGTGGTCTGGCTGGGCGATCTGTCCCGACTTCTCGGACCGGTGCTGCGCGATCTCACAGCCGAGCATCTCCTCTCCGGGGCGGCGCTGGCCATCATCGCCTACGCTGGCCTGGAGATGGCGGCCTCGCTGGCCGAGGAGGCCCGCGGCCTGGAAGGGGTGCTGCCGCGAGCGCTGCTCGGCGCGGGGCTGCTCGCCCTCGTCCTCTCCACCGGGATCGCCCTTATCGCCCTGGGTGCGTTTCCCGTCGATTCCCCCGGCGCGGGGACGGCTGCCTTTCTGGCCGCGGACGACCGGGCGGCGCTGCTGCTGCGCCTCGTCCAGCGGTTTCCGGCCCCGGCCAGCCACTTCCTGGCCCCGGCGGTGGTGGTCCTGGGGGCTGCCCAGTTGATCATTGCCGCCAACGTCGGTCTCGTCGGTCTGGCCCGCCTGGCCTACAGCATGGGGCAGTACCAGCAGATTCCGACGGCGCTGACCGCCCTCCACCCGCGCTTCCGGACGCCCTACCGGGCGCTTCTGGTCAGCACCCTGGTGGCCAGCCTGCTGGTCCTGACCGGCGACCCGCTGGTGATCGGCGAGGTCTACGCCTTCGGCACGCTCTTCGTCTTCGGGCTGGCCCATCTGGCGCTTATGGGCCTGCGCCGCCGTCAGCCGTATCTGCCGCGCCCGTTCCGGGTGCCGGTGAACGTCCAGGTCCGCGGGCTGGCGGTGCCGGTGCCGGCGGTGGTGGGGCTGGTCGGCACCGCCGGGCTCTGGCTGGTGGGGCTCTGGACTCATCCCTATGGGCGGAGCGGCGGCCTTCTCTGGCTGGCGCTCGGGCTTCTTCTGTATCTAGCCTACCGTCGACGCCGGCGGCTGCCACTCCTGGCCACGGTGCGGGCGCCGGCCGTCTAGTCCGAACAGGGAGGAGAGGCGATGGCGCCTGAACAGGTGCCAACCGTTCGGGCCGCGTCTGGACCGCTGCGCGAGGTGGCGGCCCTGTTCCTCAAACTGGGGGTTATCGGCTTCGGCGGACCCACCGCCCATATCGCGATGATGGAGGAGGAAGTCGTCCGGCGCCGGCGCTGGCTCAGCCGCGAGCATTTTCTGGACGCCCTGGCCGTCACCAACATGGTGCCGGGCCCGAATTCGACGGAGATGGCCATTCATCTGGGCTATCTGCGGGCCGGGGTTCTGGGCGGGGTCGTGGCCGGTCTCTGTTTCATCGGCCCGGCCTTTCTCCTGATGCTGGTTCTCTCCTGGGCCTACGTCCAGTACGGGACGCTGCCGGCGGTCGGGGCGGTGTTCTGGGGTGTCAAGCCGGTGGTGGTGGCGATCATCATCGCCGCCGCCTACCGGCTGGCCCGGAACGCTCTGACCAGTCCCTGGCTGATAGCCCTGGCCGCTCTGGCCGGCCTGGGGGCGGCGCTTCAGCCGGGAAGCGAGGTCTGGCTTTTGCTCGGGGCCGGGCTTCTCGGCTACCTTCTTACGGGCTGGCGACCCGGGCTCCGGCTGGCCGTACCGCTGGCGGCGCCGCTGGCCCTGGCGGTGGCCGCTCCATCTCCACTCCTGGCTCTGGCCTGGGTCTGCTTCAAGACCGGCGCCTTCCTCTTCGGCGGGGGCTACGTGATGATCCCGCTGATGGAGCCTGAGGTGGTGAATACCTATGGCTGGCTGACCCACCAGCAGTTCCTCGACGGGATCGCCCTCGGCCAGAGCACCCCTGGCCCCATCGTCATCACCGCCACCTTCGTCGGCTACCTGACCGCAGGACTGGCGGGAGCGGTCGTTGCCACGGTGGCGATCTTTCTGCCGGCCTTCGTCATCGTCCTGGCCGGGACCGGACCGTTTACCCGCCGGCTGCGCCACTGGCAGCCGGCCCAGCGCTTCCTCAAGGGCGTGAACGCGGCGGTGGTCGGGACGATCGTTGCGGCCAGCCTGCCCCTGGCCCGGGCCGCGCTGGTCGACCCGCTGAGCGTGAGCCTCGGTCTGGGAGCCCTGGTGGCGCTGGTTCGCTTCCGGGTCGACACCCTGCCGCTCATTGTCGGAGGGGCGGCCCTGGGGCTGCTGGCTCTGCTGGTGCCCGGTCTGCGCTGAGCCGGCTGGCACCGGCCTTGCCATAAAGGCTGTGGCCTGTTGGCGGAGACCCGCCCCGGTAGCGGGAGTGGTTACCGTGACCCGCTGTTCCCGCCGCTCTCTGCTGCGCGGCTTAGGGGGGCTGGGGCTAGCCATCGCCGGGTGCACCGGCCTCTGGCCCGGACCCACTCCCACGCCGACTCCCACGCCGGTCCGCGTCCAGTTCCTGCACCTCTTCGGCGAAGATACGCCGCCCGGTCAGACGCTCCGTCGGCTTCTCCGGCGGTTCAACGAGCGCCGGACTGGCGTCGTGGTCGAGTCGCTCTTCGTGGCCGCCGGCAGTTACGGGGCCGAGAAGGCCCGTTTGCTGGCCAGCGGCACCCCACCGGATATCATCTGGGATGAGCCGACCGCCCGGTTGATGGAGACACCGGGGCTGGTGGCGGTCGAGGAGCTCTTCGCCGGGCCGGACGGCTTTGACGCCGGGCGCTTTCCGCCGCTGCTGCTGGACTTTCTCCGCTACAAGGGGCGTCTCTGGGTAATGCCGTTTGAACTCAGCGCCATCTCCGTCGGGATCAACCGCGATCTCTTCGCCCGCTACGGGGTCGCCGAGCCGGCCTTCGGCTGGGGCTGGGACGAGATGGTGGAGACCGCGCGTCGGCTCACCCACCCCGACCGTCAGGAGTGGGGCTGGGGGAACACCCGTTCGGCCTGGCAGTGGTTCGACGCCATCCGCAGCGCCGGGGGGCGTCTCTGGCGGACCGAGACCCGGCCGGTCCGCTCGGCCCTGGACGAGCCCGAGGCTATTCTGGGCGTCAGCCGCTACGCCGACCTCTGGCTCAAGCACCAGGTGACCAGTCTGCGCGCCCCGGTGGATGAATTCAACCGGACCGGGCGCTACGCCCTCTGGCCGACCTGTGTGGCTGTCCCCGGCTACGGCCCGGCTCTGCCTTTTCGCTACAGCGCCACCAGCGTGCCCGTTATCCACCAGCCAGCCAGCCTCTGGTGCTGGAAGGTCCTGGCCCTCTTCCGACGCCACGAGGAGCGGGTTCGGGCCGCCTGGTTGTTCGTCCGCTGGTTCTACGAGACCGAGAACTTTCTGGACTGGGCCATCGGTGCCGGCTATCTCCCCATCACCCGTGATGGTCTGGAGCATCCCCGCTGGCGGGCCCTGGTGGCGGCCGACCCCGGCTGGCAGGCCCCGCTCTGGGAGATCGAGCACGGTTACCTCTACCGCTGGCCGCTCGTCCCCGATGTCGCCGGCTGGTTCCGCCACTTCCAGGCGGCGGTGGACGCCATTCTCACCCAGAGAACGGCGCCGGCGGTGGCCCTGCCGGCGGCTGCCCGGGCGATCAACGCCCTGATCGACCAGGGGCACTGCCTGGGCTGTGACTGACGATGCGCCTGCCAACACCCTGGCGCCTCTCCGTACGGACCAAACTCATCGTCTCGTTCGTCCTGGTGCTGATCCCGACACTCGTCCTGCTGCTCTGGCAGAACCGTCAGGCCATGGCCCTGCGCATCCAGGGGCTGCTCACCGAGCACGCCTGGAAGGCGATGGCCACCGGGGTCCTGGTCGAAGCGGCCTTCGATAGCGCTCTGGCCCTGGCCGGGCTCCTGGCCACCGATCCGGTGGTGCAGACCTTCGACCCCCAGCGGATTGATCCGTACTTCGAACGACTGGCAGCCCTCTACCCCGAGTACGAGAGCATCGCCGTCTGGGACGCGAGCGGCCTCAACGTCGGGTCGGTCCCCCCCTACCTCTACAGCGAGGCTGCCGGCTCGCGGCCGAGCATCGCCGACCAGGACTACTTCCAGCAGGCGATGGCTACCAACCGGCCGGTCGTCTCCGGAGTGAAACTCGGCCGGCTGATCGGACGGCCGACGGTCATCGTGGCGGTCCCGGTGCGTGATCAGAGCGGTCAGCCGGTCGGCGTGCTGACCGTGGCCCTCAAACTGGAGGCTCTGCAGGAGCGGCTGATCCGTTCGGGGCTGGTCGTCCACGAGGCCATCTGGCTGGTTGATCCGGGCGGCCGGCTGGCCTTTGCCACCGACCGGCCTGACCTCACCTGGGAAGAGCGGTGGGTGGGCGATTTTCCGCCGGTCCGTGAGGTCATCGAGCGGGGAGGGCGCCGCCTCTTCGAGGCGCTGCCGCGCCCGCTGGACGGCCAGTGGCTGGGGGCGTTTGTCGCCACCCCGCGCTATAGGTGGATTGTCGGCGCCATGGTCCCGGTGGCGCAGGCGCTGGCCCCCTTTGAGGAGGCCGCGCGCGTTACCCTGGCGGTCTTCCTCGGAGCCACTCTCCTCACCGGTCTGCTTATCTACCGACTGGCCAGTGGACTGGTCTGGCCGATCCGGCGGCTGCGCGACCACGCCCAGGCCCTGGGACGGGGCGAACTGGGGCAGCGGGTCGAGGTGCGCACCGGCGACGAGCTGGAGGAGCTGGGCCAGGCCTTCAACACCATGGCCGCCCAGCTGGCCCAGACCATGGGGCACCTGCGGGCCCTGCTCGACGCGGTCGACAGCGGCATCCTGGCCTACGACCGCGAGGGGGACGTCCGGCTGGTCAGCCGGCGGCTGGGGGAGTGGTTCGAGCTCGATCCCCAGGCCGTCATCGGCCAGCCGGTCACCCGGCTTATTCAGACCGTCATCGGTCCCAAACTGGCCCATCCCGAGCGCCTGGTGGCCATCTACGACTGGCTGCGTGACCATCCGGATGAGGTGGTGCGGGATGAGATCGTCCAGGTTCGGCCCGTTTTCCGCATCTTCCGCTACCACAGCGATCCGATTCGCGAGGACCAGACGATCATCGGGCGGGCGGATCTTTTTGTCGATATCACCGAGCTGCGACGCCGGGAGGAGGAGCGGGAGGCGCTGGGGCAGGTGGCTCAGGCGCTGGTGCGCGAACTGACGCTGGAGCGGGTGGCCGAGGTGGTGGCGGCCGAAGGGCAGCGGGTGCTCGGGGCCCGGGCCGTGGGGGTCTGGCTGTTCGAGAGCGCCCAGCAGGAGCTGCGCCTAGTGGCCTATCGAGGGGTCAACGCCGAAATCGCGGCGGAGGTCCAGCGGTTTCCGCTCAGTGCGCCGATGATCGCCGCCTATGCCGCCCGTCTCCGCCAGCCGGTCGAGGTGACCGATCTGCTGCAGGCCGGACCCGACATCGTTCTCTCCCGTCGGCTGGCGGAGCAGGCCGGGATGCGGGCGGCCCTGGCCCAGCCGCTGCTGGCCCGGGGACGTCTGGTCGGCGTCCTGACCATTCTGCTCGATACCCCCCGGTCGTTCACCCGCCGTGAACGGGCGCTGATCCAGGCCTTCGCCGACCTCTGCGCCGTGGCCATCGAAAACGCCCGGTTGTACGAAGAGGTCCGCAGCACCCTGCGTCTCCGCGAAGAGTTCCTCTCGGTGGCCGCCCACGAACTGAAGACGCCGATCACCGCCCTGCGCGGCTACGTCCAGTTGTTGCTCCGCCAGCGCGCGGCCCTGCCGCCGGAGAGCCAGGACCTCCTGGCCGCGATCGAACGGCAGACCCGGCGCCTCACCCGGCTGATCGAAGACCTGCTGGAGACGGTCAGTCCGCCCGCCCGCCCCCTGCGCCGGCAGGTGCTTGACCTGGCGGCCCTGACCGAGCGTGTCCTCTGGGAGGCGGTCCGGCTCAGCCCGCGCCATCGTCTGCTGCTCTGCCGGCCGGGGCCGGTGCTGGTCTCGGCCGATCCGGACCTGCTGGAGCGGGTCCTGCTCACGCTGGTGGACAACGCCATTCGCTTCTCCCCCGACGGCGGCCGGGTCGAGGTGACCATTAGCACCGAGGGCGACCAGGCGGTGGTCGCCGTCCGGGACCACGGCCTGGGTATTCCGCGCGAACGCCAGCCCCACGTCTTCGAGCCTTTCTTCGAGCCCTACCCCCCCGGTACCCCTGGCTATACGGGGGTGACCGGGCTCGGCCTCTACGTCGCCAAGCTCATCGTCGAGCGCCACGGCGGCCGGATCTGGTTCACCAGCGAGGAGGGCAAGGGCTCGACGTTCTTTATCAGCCTGCCGCTGGCCTCGCCGCCTGCCGCTCCGGCCTGACGGTGGCCGCCCTTGCCGTGCGGACGACCCCTGCCCTATACTCAGGGAGGAGATGGTGGAGCGCTTGGGGATCATTGGTGGCGGCCAGTTGGGCCGCTTTCTCACTCTGGCCGCCGGCGAGCTGGGCGTCGAGACCATCGTCGTCGACCCGACCCCGGACTGCCCGGCCAGCGCCGTCGGCGCACGGCAGATCGTGGCCGACTACGACGACCCGGAGGCCGTGCGTCATCTCACCCGCCTGGTGCCGGTGGTGACCTTCGAGATCGAGCGCGGGCCGCTCGACGTTCTGCGCACGGCTCCCTGTCGGGTGGTGCCGGCGGTGGAGACCCTGGCCCTGCTCAAGGACAAACTCCGCCAGCGGACGACCCTGGCGGCCGCCGGGCTGGCCAACCCGACCTTCGCCGCCGTCCACACCCTGGAGGAGGCGCTGGCCTTCGGCGAGACCGTCGGGTATCCGCTGGTCATCAAGCGTCCGCAGGGGGGCTATGACGGCCGGGGGATCGCCTTCCTGGAGAGCCCGGCGGCGCTGATCGCCTGGTGGCGGGCGCGGCCGGCCGGCTGGACGCCGCCGCTGCTGGCCGAGGAACAGGTGGATCTGGCGCGCGAACTGGCGGTGATGGTGGTGCGCGCGGCCGATGGAACCTGCGCCTGCTACCCGGTGGTGGAGACGGTTCAGCGCGAGGGGCTGTGCCGGCGGGTCATCGCCCCGGCCCCGGTCTCGCCGGCGGTGGCCGAGCGGGCGCAGGCTCTGGCCCTGGGCGCCATCACCGCGCTGAACGGGGTTGGGGTCTTCGGGGTCGAACTCTTTCTCAGCCGCGACGGACGGGTGCTGCTCAACGAGATCGCCCCCCGGGTCCACAACTCCGGCCACTACACACTCGACGCCTGTGCGGCCAGCCAGTTTCAGCAGCAGGTGCGGGTGGCCCTGGGGCGGCCGATCCTGCCGACGACGATGACCGTCCCGGTGGCTGTGATGGTCAACCTCATCGCCACCCGCTCCGGGCCCTTCGCCCTCGAGGGGGTGGAGCGGGCCACGGCGCTGGGGGCGCGGGTTTACCTCTATGGCAAGCGGCAGATGTGGCCCGGGCGGAAGATGGGGCACGTGAATCTGGTGGGCGACGACCTGGCCGAGGTCCTGGCCCGGGCTGAGGCGGTCGAGGCCCTGCTGGCGCTGTGAGCACGGAGGAGGCGGTGGGATGACGGAAGGGCGCGCGCCCGCTCTGCGCAACGATCCGGCGCCGCTCGTCGGGATTGTGATGGGCAGCATCAGCGACCTGCGCCTGGGCTACGAGGCGTTCAAGGTGCTGGGTGAGCTGGGGGTGCCACGGGAGCTGGCCGTCCGGTCGGTCCACCGGACGCCGGACCTGGCCCGGGAGTACGCGCTGACCGCCCGGCAACGGGGGATCAAGGTGATCATCGCCATCGCCGGCGGGGGCGCCGCCCACCTGCCGGGGATGATGGCCAGCTGGGCCGACCTGCCGGTCATCGGTGTCCCGGCCGAGAGTGCCTCGCCGGTCAAGGACCTGGGCTCGCTTCTCTCGATCTCGCAGATGCCCGCCGGGGTGCCGGTGGCCGGCATGGCGGTTGGCCGGGCCGGGGCGGTGAACGCCGCGATCCTGGCGGCCACCATTCTGGGGGCCTTCGACGAGCGGATCCACGAGAACGTGGTCCGCTACCGGCGGGCGCTGGCCGCCGAGTCCCAGGGCTACGACCAGCGGCTGCGCGAGGAGGGCGTGGGAGCCTTCCTGGACGCCAGCGGCGCGGTGCGCGACCCACGGGGGTGAGGGGATGGCCAGCGCCCTGGCCCGCTTCGAGAGCTTCGTCGAGCGCCTGCTCGAGGGGTCGCTTATCGGCCTCTTCCACGCGCCGCTGGAGCCGGTGGAGATCGCCCGGCGGGTGGAGCGGGCGCTGGAGGCCGAGCGGCGGATCGGGCTGGGGGTGATCTACGCTCCCACCGAGTACACCGTGGCGCTGCACCCGGACGACTTCGCGCAGTTCGCCGCCGCCCAGGCGCTGCTGGAGCAGGAACTGGCGCTTTTTGTCCAGCGCCGGGCGGCCGAGCGCGGCTACACCCTTCTCGGCGCCCCGGTGGTGACGCTGGTGGCCAGTCCGGCCGTCGGCCGCCGGCAGGTGCTGGTGACCGCCCGCCTGGCCGAGACCCCGCCGGCCGGGCCGGCGCCGACGCTGCAGCTGACGCAGCGACTGACCGCGCCGCCCGCCGCCGCGCCGCCGGCCGAGGCGGTGAGCATTCCCCGCCCGGTGCCGGCCCTGGTCGGGGCGACGCTGCGCGAGCCGTTTCTCCTGCGCCTGCCTCTGGTCCGGGTGGGGCGAGCGCTCGACAACGACCTGGTGTTGGAGACGCCGCGCGTCTCGCGCTACCACGCCGAGATCTACCGCCAGGGCGAGGAGTACTGGGTGCGCGACCTCGAGAGCCGGAACGGGACCTGGGTCAACGGCCGGCGGGTGCGCGAGGAGCGGCTGCGGCCGGACGATGAGGTGGCCTTCGCCGATGTCCGGTTGCGCTTTGTCCCGCCACGATGACACCCGAGACCCTCTTCCTTCTCCTGCGCCTGTCCTTCTTTGCCCTGCTCTACCTGGGCCTGGGGCTCATCGCGCTGATCGTCTGGCGCGAGATTCGGGCGCCGGCCGGCGCTGCCCCGTCGGCCTGGCTGGTCCTGGCCCAGGGGCCGGCCGACCTTCGCCCCGGTACCCAGTTCGCCGTGCGGGCGGAGACGGTCATCGGCCGGGCGCCGGGGAGTACCATCCTCCTGCCGGATACCTTTGTCTCGGCCCGCCACGCCCGGATCGTCTGGCGGGACGGCCGCTGGTGGATTGAGGACCTGGGCAGCACCAACGGCACGTTTGTGGATGAGCAGCCGGTCACGCGCGCCGTGCCGCTGCACCCCGGGGCGACGGTCCGGGTGGGCCAGACCGTCCTGACGTTCGCGGTCTCCGCGTGAACCTCGTTGTTTTTCTAAGGAGGGACCAGTGACCGAAGCCAAGATCGGGATCATCGGCGGAAGCGGTCTCTACGATCTGGAGGGGATAAGCGATCTGACGGAGGTGCGTCTGAGCACGCCGTTCGGCGACCCCAGTGACGTGATCACGCTCGGTACCTTCGCCGGCCAGCGGGTGGCCTTTCTCCCCCGGCATGGTCGGGGTCACCGCCTGCTCCCCTCCGAGCTCCCCAACCGGGCCAACATCTACGCCCTCAAGGTGCTGGGGGTCGAGCGGATCATCGCGGTGAGCGCGGTGGGGAGTATGCGTGAGACAATCCATCCCCTGGACCTCGTCGTCCCCGACCAGATCGTGGACCGGACGACCCGTCGTCCCAACACCTTTTTCGGTGAGGGGCTGGTGGCCCACATCAGTTTCGCCGACCCGTTCTGCCCCCAGCTCTCGGCGCTGCTGGCTCAGGCCGCCGAGGAGACGGGGGCGCGCGTCCACCGGGGCGGCACCTACATCTGTATCGAGGGACCGCAGTTCTCCACCCGGGCCGAGTCGCGGATCTACCGTCAGTGGGGTGTGGACATCATCGGCATGACGGCGGTTCCCGAGGCGAAACTGGCCCGCGAGGCCGAGATCTGCTACGCGGTCCTGGCCCTGGTGACCGACTACGATGTCTGGCACGTCAGCGAGCAGCCGGTGACGGCCGAGATGGTGATCGCCAATCTTCAGCGCAACGTGGCCCAGGCGAAACAGGTTCTGGCCACCCTGATTCCGCGTCTGGGGGTGGAGCGGACCTGCGCCTGCGGCCAGGCTCTGCGCGACGCCCTGGTCACCGACCTGGCGCTGATCCCGCCGGCGCGGCGGGAGGCCCTGCGGCCGCTCATCGGCCGGTACCTGGAGCGACGGGGCTAGCGTGCGCTGGCGCTGGACCGAGGGCGGTCTGCTGGGCCTGGCCCTGGCGATGACGGCCGTCGGGCTGCTGGCGGTCCAGGTGGGGCGGACCGGGCAGACTTCGCTGGCTGGCCTTCTCCCCGGGCTGGCCGCCGGGCTGGCGCTGCTGGGGCTGCATCTGGTCCTGAGCTGGCGCTGGCCGGGGGCCGATGAACTTCTCCTGCCATTGGTGGCTTTCCTCACCGGGCTGGGGCTGGTTGTGGTGGCCCGGCTCCAGCCCGCGCTGCTGGAGCGGCAGGCGGCCTGGGTGGGCCTTGGGGTGCTGGCGGCGCTGGGGGCGCTGCTGCTCCCGGTGGACCGCCTGCGCTGGTACAAGTACACCTGGGCGCTGCTGGGCATCGGCCTCTTGGGGGCGACGGTGGTCTTCGGACGCGATCCCTTCGGCAGCGGGGCGCGCCTCTGGCTGGGGGCCGGCGGCCTCTACTTCCAGCCCACCGAGATCCTGAAGGTCCTGCTGGTGCTCTTCCTGGCGGCCTATCTGAGCGAGAAGGGGGATCTCCTGTCCCGCGGAGGCTCGCGGCTGGGGCCGGTCCCCCTGCCGCCGGTGCCGCACCTTTTGCCGCTGCTCCTGATGTGGGGGCTGGCGGTCCTTCTGCTGGTGGCCCAGCGCGATCTGGGGCCGGCTTTTCTCCTCTTCGGCGTCTTCCTGGGGCTGCTGTACAGCGCCACCGCCCGACCGGGCTACGTCCTTCTGGGAAGCCTGGCGATGGTCGTCGCCGCCTGGGGAGTCTCGCGTTTCTTCAGCGTGGCCCGGCTGCGGCTGGAGGTCTGGCTGGACCCCTGGCACGACCCGACCGGCGCCTCCTACCAGATCCTCCAGGCCTACGCCGCCCTGGCCAGCGGCGGTCTCTTCGGCCGTGGTCCGGGGCGGGGCCTGCCCTGGCTCATCCCGGCCGCCCATACCGACTTCCCCTACGTCGCCCTGGCCGAGGAGTGGGGGCTGGCCGGAGCCCTGGCGGTGCTGGCGCTCTTTCTGCTGCTGATCGGACGGGGGCTGGCCATCGCCCGGCGTCTGGCCGACCCCTTCGCCCGGCTCCTGGCCGCCGGGCTGACGCTGACCCTGGGGCTCCAGGCGTTTATCATCACCGCCGGGAACACCGGTCTTCTCCCGCTGACCGGGATCACCCTGCCCTTTGTCAGTTACGGGGGCAGCGCTCTGGTCGGGAACTTCCTGGCGCTGGGGTTCCTCTGGCGGCTTTCGACGGAGGTCCGCCGTGGATAGGGCGCTCACGCAGGTGGGGCTGGTTCTGCTGCTGGGCCTCCTGCTTGTCGGCGCGCTGACGGGCTACCGACAGGTGGTGGAGGCCGAGCGTCTCCTGAGCGACCCCCGTGTGGCGGCGGCCCGCTGGCTGCACCAGCAGACCCGCCAGCCGCGGGGCCAGATCCTCGACCGGCACGGTGAGCCGCTGGTGGTGAGCGTCCGTCAGCCCGACGGGACCTACCGGCGGGTCTACCGCGACCCGGCCCTGGTCCACGTCACCGGCTACGCCAGCCCGATCCATGGCACGAGCAACCTGGAGGCCGCCTACGACCGGGTGCTCCGGACCGCCCCGGCGACCGGTCTGGCGGACCTCGCCGATCTTCTGCTGGACCGGCCCCGGCCCGGCGCCGATGTGGTCACGACCATCGACGGACGGCTGCAGCGGGCGGCCGAGGAGGCCATGGCCGGTCGGACCGGCGCGGTGGTCGTCCTGGCCCCGGCGACCGGCGAGATCCTGGCGCTGGTCTCAAACCCGTTCGTCGACCCCAACCGCCTGGACGATCTCTGGCCGCAGCGCCAGCAGGATCCGGCTGCTCCTCTTCTTAACCGGGCGACGGCCGGCCTCTACCCGCCCGGCTCGGTCTTCAAGACGGTGACCCTGGCGGCGGCTCTGGAGACGGGGCGCGTAGCCCCAACCGACCGCTGGGAGGACCCCGACGGTCGGCTGCTGGTCGACGGCTACCTGGTGCGCGACGACAACCATCCCGGGATCGCCAGTTTCGATACCCTTCACGCCTACGCCTACTCCTGCAATGTGACCTTCGCCCGTATCGGGCTGCAGCTGGGCAGCCAGCCGCTCACCGAGTACGCCCAGCGCCTGGGCTTTGGCCAGACCTGGGATCTGCCGCTGCCGGTGGCCGCCAGCCGCCTGGCCGGCAGCGACCGCTTCCTGCTGACGCGGGTGGGGCTGGCCACGACGGCGTTCGGTCAGGGCGAGATCGTGGTCACCCCGCTCCATATGGCCCTGCTGGCGGCGACGGTGGCCAACGAGGGGCAGCTGGTGCCACCACGGCTGGTCCGGGCTGTCCGCACCCCCGGCGGTGAGCAGCCCGCGCCGGCCTCTTCCCCCCGGCGGGTCCTGCGGCCGGAGACGGCCCGCTGGCTGGCCCGGGCCATGGAGATCAGCGTCCAGGAGGCCTGGGGCCGGCCGGCGCAGATCCCCGGCGTCCGCGTGGCCGGCAAGACCGGAACGGCCGAAGTCGGGGCCGGGCCGCCTCACGCCTGGTTCATCGCCTTTGCGCCGGTCGAGCGCCCGGTGGTGGCGGTGGCCGTCCTGGTCGAGCACGGCGGGGGTGGGAGCGCGGTCGCCGCCCCGATCGCTCGCCGGATCCTCCAGGTCGCACTCGCCGAGCGGCCGTGACCAAAAAGGGGGGGTGCCGCACCGTCGGGGTCTGGTGTACAATACCAGCCCGGACAGTCGAACCGCCTGACACCCGGTCTGCCCCCTCAGGACGAGGATGCCCTGGGGAGGTCTCACCCGCAGTGCAGACCCGACGGAGAGAGCCGCCCGTGCACCGTGTCACCTGGGAGAATGGCCCGACACCACGCTGGTCGCTGGTCGCCGCCGCTTTTGCGGTCGGCCTGGTCGGCGGGCTTCTGCTGGCCGCCCGTCTCTTCGGCAGCACACCGAATCTGGAAGAGCAGTATTTTGTCCTGCTGAGCCGGCTCTACGCTCAGGGCGAGCCGGTCGAGCGATTGCGTGAGCGTCTGGTCGGGCTCGGCTACAGTCAGCCGGGACCGGCGGTCCTGGCGCTGGCCGAGCGCTACGCCGCCGATCCGGCCCGGCAGTCGGCGGCCGACCTTCTGCGACGGTTCGCCGAGGCCCTTCAGGCCGCGCCCACGGCCGGGGGCGGGGGGGCGCCGACGCCGACCACGACGCCGGCTCCCACCGTGACCACGACCCCGCTGGCTGGGGCCGTCCGCGGGCCGACGGCCACGCCGGTGGCCGCCAGGCCGACGCCGGCGCCAACACCGACCGCCGCCCCGCTCTCCCGCGCCCGTGTCCAGGGTGAGGGGGGTGTGCGGCTGCGCCAGGCGCCCACCACCGAGGCGCCGGCGGTGCTCCTGCTGCCGGCGGGGGAGACGGTCGAGGTCCTGGAGGTGGTCTCCGGCCAGGCGGTGGTGCCGGGCGAGGCCCGCTGGTACAGGGTGCGGGCCCGTGACCGTGTCGGGTATATCTACGCCACCTTCCTGACCGCTGGGGAGTGAGGGCGATGCGGACGAGGCGAACGCACGGCCGGCGCCCGTGGTACGGGGTGGCCCTGCTCGCCGGGCTGGTGGTCGGGCTGGTGGTCGGCGCTCTGGTGCTTCAGACGCCGCGTCTGTCGCTCGAGGCGGCCGAGTACGTGGCGGCGGTGGCCGACCTCTACGCACGCGAGGGCAACCTGGACCAGGCCCGGGCCTGGCTGGCCGAGGCTCGTCTGACCAGCCGGCGCGACCTGCAGGCGCTGCGGATCGCTTTGGCCACCGCCCACCCCGAGCGGACCGAGAGCCTGCGGGCGCTGGACGCCCTGATCGAGGCTCTCCAGCGGAGCGAGGGAGTACCTCTCTGGCAGCGGGCCCTGCCGATTCTGGCCGGGCTGGCGGTGGCCGTCGGCCTGGGCGGGCTGGGCCTGCTCCTCTGGCGGCCGCTGACCGGTCTCTGGCGCGGCCTGTCGGCCCGGCGTCGCGTCCGGGGGCCGGCGATGGGAGGACGGCGTCCTCCCCAGGTTCAGGTGGCGGCTCCCACGGCGACGGCCCCCCGCCCGGCTCCGGCGCCCCGGTCGGCCTCCCGGCCTCCCTCTGCGGAGGAGATCCGGCCGGCGCGGCCCCGGGGGGGCGCGCCGCCGGGCGGGCTGGTCTGGGAGTTCGTCTACCGGGCGGGCGAGGTGGCCTATGAGGAGACTCAGCCGATCGTGGTCCGGCGGACCGGCCAGCATCTGGGGGCCTGTGGCCTTTCGGCGGGCCCGGCTGAGGCGGGGGGACGGTCGTGCTGCGGGCTCCAGGCCTGGCTCCACGATTACACCAGCGGCGAGTTCCGGGCGCTGGGGCTGGCGACTCACTGGGCGACGCTGGAGCGCCGGGCGCTCCTGCACCGCTGGCAGCGTCAGGCGGCGCTGGAGCAGATCGTCGCGGCCGAGCCGGGTGGACTTTACGTTCTGGAGACCCGCCGGCTGCGGGCCCGGCTGCACGTGGTGGATGTGGACTCCAGCCGGACCTCGCCCGGCAGTTTCGGACGGCTGGTGGTCCGCTGCGAGGTCACGATCAAAGACTAGATCTGACAGGGCCAGGGGTCGGTGGCCAGGACGAAGGTCACCGGGCCGTCGTTGTGGATCTCGACAAGCATGTGGGCCCCGAACCGGCCGGTGACCACCCGGAAGCCGCGCTGGTGGAGCAGCGCGGCGAACCGCTCGACCAGCGGCGCGGCCCGGTCTGGAGGCGCGGCGCCGGTGAAACTGGGCCGTCGACCGCGGGCGAGGTCGGCGTAGAGGGTGAACTGAGAGACGACCAGGAACTCGGCGCCGATATCCAGCGCCGAAAGGTTCATCTTGCCGGCCTCGTCCTCAAAAGCCCGCAGGGTGACGATCTTCTCGACCAGGCGGGCGGCCTCGGCCTCCGTATCGTCGGGGCCGATCCCCAGCAGAACGGCCCAGCCCCGGCCGATGGCCCCGATCTCGGCGCCGTCGACGAGGACGCGCGCCTGCCGGACCCTTTGCAGCACGACACGCATGGTGACTGGCCCCCAGCCTGCAGGGTCGTCCTCGCGCACCGGGCGGTAGAGGCCGCCTGGCCGGTCGCCTCTGTAGCAGGAGTGTCGCAGCAGAAAGCGCCCGCCGCCGGAGCGTGCCCCTCGTCCGGTTGCCGGCGGCGGGCGGTGAAGCGTCTTAGCGGTAGGAGCGCATGTTCTGGAAGCAGTCCGAGCAGTAGACCGGCTTATCGGCGCGTGGGACAAACGGCACCCGCGCCTCCCGGCCGCAGGCGGCACAGGTCGCGCTGTACAGCTCGCGGGACGGTCGGCGTCCGCGCTCGGCTCGCCGGTCATCGCCGTACCCGGCCTGGCGCTGCTTGCGGGCCGCTCGGCAGCGTGGGCAGCGCCCCGGCTCGTGGGTGTAGCCCCGCGCCGCGTAGAACTCCTGCTCTCCCACCGTGAAGGTGAAGGGATCCCCACAGTCGCGGCAGGTCAGGGTCTTATCGACAAAGGCAAAGCTCACGGAAAGAACCTCCTCAAGGTTCAGAGAATCGCGCGGGGACGTGTGGGTCAGCGGCGCTCGGGCTGAGGAACAGGCCGAGGGGCAAGCCCGCAACCGGCGAGGCGGCGCTGGGCACTCAACGTCGTTCCGCTGCTTCGATTATACCGGATCGGACGGGGTTTCGCCAGAGGGGAAAATCAGATAATTTCCAGCGTCGCGCGCTTCCCCCGGCGCGCCGCCACGGCCCGGAGCAGTTCCCGCATCGCCTTGGCCACCTCGCCATCCCGCCCGATGATCCGCCCCATGTCCTGGGGCGCTACCCGCAGCTGGATGATGACCGACTGCTCACCGGAGACCTCGGTCACACGCACCTGGTCCGGTCGATCCGCCAGGAATTTAGCGATTGTCTCGATCAGTTCGGTCATGGAGTGCCCTCCTTGCCGGAAGCCGTTGGTGGTCGTCGGATGATGGCAACCGGGCGACCGCTTTAGCGAGAGCCCTTTACCGCCATTCTACCATGGGGCCGGGGCCCTTGCGCAATAGGTCCGGGCGTGCTACAATTGGTACCGGTCGGACGGCCACTACTCCCCGTGGAGTAGTGGCTTGATTCTGTCTCTGACGGCCCGGGGAGACGCAATGGCGAAACTGAAGTTGAAGACCCACAAGGGCGCCCAGAAGCGCCTGCGGGTGACCGGTTCGGGTCGGCTCCTGCGGATGAAGGGGCTGAGCAGCCACCTGCGCCGCAAGAAAGCCAAGCGGCAGAAGCGCCTCTACCATCGGATGCTCCCGGTGGCCCCGGCCGATGTCCCGCGGCTCAAGCGGCTCATCCCCTACGGGGCCTGAGCGCAGAGAGGGAGGAGAGGCGTGGTCCGCGTCAAACGGGGTGTCACCGCCCGTCGTCGACACAAGAAGGTCCTCAAACTCACCGAAGGCCACCGGGCGACCCGCCATAAACTCTACAAGCGCGCTCACGAGTCGATGCTCAAGGCGCTCTCCTACGCCTATCGACATCGCCGGGAGCGCAAAGGCGACATGCGGCGCCTCTGGATCACCCGGATCAACGCCGCCGCCCGCCTGGCCGGCTTGACCTACAACCGCTTCATCGCCGGTCTGCAGCAGGCGGGTATCGCCGTCAACCGCAAGATGCTGGCGGACCTGGCGGTCCGTGACAGCGCCGCTTTCAACCAGCTGGTGGCCGCCGCCAAACAGGCGCTCGGTATTGTCTGACCCCGGTGCCCGACCGACCGCTCATCAGCAGCCTGGCCAACGAGCGGGTCCGATTCGTCCGTCGTCTGCACGCGGCCGATGAGCGTCGGCGGCACCGGCTTTTTCTGCTCGAAGGGGTCCGGCTGGTGGCCGAGGCGCTGGCGGCCGGGGTCCGACCGGTGCTCATCCTCTATGTCCCCGAGGACCTGGCCCGGACGCCCCGTGGCCAGGCGCTGCTTGAGCAGCTGCCGGGCCTCCCCGCTTTCCCCTGCACCGAGCGGGTGCTTCAGGCGGTGGCCACGACGGTCACACCCCAGGGGATCGTCGCGGTGGTGCCGTTTCCGCCAGCCCCCTCGCGCCTGACCGGCCCGCTGGCGGTGGTCCTGGACGCCTGGCGCGATCCCGGCAACGTCGGCACCCTCCTGCGCACCGCCGAGGCCAGCGGCCTGGTCGGAGGCGTCTTCCTGGTCGACTGCGTGGATGCCTATAACCCCAAGGTGGTGCGGGCGGCGATGGGCGCCCACTTTTATCTCCCCCTCTGGCCCGACGCCACCTGGGCCGAGGTGCGCCAGCACCTGGCCGGACGGCCGGTCTGGCTGGCGGCGGTTCGCGAGGGGCTCCCGTACGACCAGGTGGACTGGACCCGGCCGGCAGCGCTCATCGTCGGGAGCGAGGCCCACGGTCCCGGGCCCGAGGCGCGGGCCATCGCCACCGGCCAGGTGCACATCCCGATGGGCGGACGGGCCGAGAGCTTGAACGCGGCGATCGCGGCGGCTATAATCATCTTCGAAGCGGCGCGTCAGCGCCGCCAGCGGCAGACAATCCAGACCGCACCGGCGACGACGGAGAGGGGCAGGAGCGGGACCGCCCAGGGAGAGGGGGTCGCCGACTGAAAGCCCCCTTGCGGGGACGCTCCTGAGCGTTCACTCCTGAGCCGACGGCTGAACGGGCCTCAGGCCCCAGTAGGTCGCTCTGGTCCCCCACCATTATCTGGGGAGCCGGTCCTGGCGCCCGGGCGCCAGCGCCGGCGAAACGAGTGGCCGGCCACAGGCCGGTCAGCAGGGTGGTACCACGGAGAGCCGCAGCTTCGTCCCTGCGAGGCTGCGGCTCTGGTCTTTCTGGAGGAGGCGCAGTGGTGATCGACCAACTGGTCGCACGGCTGGAAGAGATCCGCCAGCGAGCCCTGGCCGAACTGGCCCAGATCACCGATCTGGCCGCCCTCGAGGCCTGGCGCGTCCGCTACCTGGGCCGCCGGGGCGAGGTCACCGAGGCGCTCCGGGCCCTGGGGCAGCTGCCGCCGGCCGAGCGACCCCGTCTGGGCCAGGTGGCCAACGAGGTCAAGGCCCTTCTCGAACAGGAACTGGCCCGGCGCCGGGCCCAGCTCGAGGCGGCGATCCTGGCCGAGACGCTGGAGCGCGAGCGGGTGGATGTCACCCTGCCGGGCCGCCGGCCGGCTCTGGGGCAGGTCCATCCGGTCACCCGCGTCCTGCGCGAGATCATCGAGGTCTTCGTAGCCATGGGCTTCCAGCTGGTCGAGGGGCCGGAGGTGGAACTCGATTACTACAACTTCGAGGCCCTCAACATCCCGCCGGACCACCCGGCCCGCGATATGTGGGACACGTTCTACGTGGCCGACCCCTATCGGCCCGGCCAGATCCTGCTGCGGACCCACACCTCGCCCAACCAGGTGCGGGTGATGGAGCGCACCCGTCCGCCGGTTCGGGTCATCGTGCCGGGCAAGGTCTACCGCTACGAGGCGGTGGACCCCTCGCACGAGATGATGTTCTATCAGGTCGAGGGGCTGGCGGTCGACCGCCGTATCACCATGGCCGATCTCAAGGGCACGCTGACCGCCTTCGCCCGAGCGGTCTTCGGCCCTGAGCGGAAGGTGCTCTTCTACTGCAGCTACTTCCCGTTCGTCGAGCCGGGCGTGGAGGTGGCCATCGACTGCCACGTCTGCCGGGGGGCCGGCTGCCGCCTCTGCAAGGGCACCGGCTGGCTGGAGATCATGGGCGCCGGCATGGTCCACCCACGGGTCCTGGCGACCGTCGGCTACGATCCGAACACCTACACCGGCTTCGCCTTCGGCCTGGGCCCGGAGCGGGTGGCGATGCTCAAGTACGGCATCGACGACATCCGCCTCTTCTATCAGAACGACAGCCGCTTCCTCCAGCAGTTCCGCTGAAGTCCCGGGCCGTTGAGGAGGGAAGATGCGCGTCTCGCTCCGCTGGCTGCGCGACTACGTGGACCTGACTCTGCCGCCCCGGACGCTGGCCGAGCGTCTGACCCGCGCCGGGATCGAGGTGGCCGAGGTCCTCGAACTGGGGGCCACCTGGGACCACATCTACGTCGGGCGCATCGTCCGGGTTGAGCCCCACCCCAACGCCGACCGGCTGCGGGTGGTGACCGTGGACTACGGCGGAGGACGGACGATCCGGGTGGTCACCGGCGCTCCCAACGTCTCGGAGGGGGCGGTGGTCGCCCTGGCCCTGGAGGGGGCGACCCTCTTCGATCCCACCTCGTCCGAGCCCCGGCTGGTCCGGCTCCAGGCCCAGACGATCCGTGGCGTCCGCTCCGAGGGCATGGTCTGCTCGGAGCGCGAGCTGGGAATCGGCGAGGACCACACCGGCATCCTGCTGCTGGATCCGGCGCTGCCCGTAGGGGCGCCGCTGCGCGAGGTCCTGGGCGATGTCATCTTCGAGCTCGAGGTGACTCCCAACCGGCCCGACTGCCTGGCGATGATCGGCGTCGCCCACGAAGTGGCGGCCCTGACCGGCCAGCGGGTCCGGCGGCCGCCGGCGGCGGTCCGCTTCGGCGACCGGCCGATTGAGGAGGCGGTGAGCGTGGAGATCCGCGATCCCGACCTCTGCCCCCGTTACATGTGCAGCCTGATCGAAGGGGTCACCATCGGGCCCTCGCCGCGCTGGCTCCAGGACCGGCTGCTGGCGGCCGGGCTGCGGCCGATCAACAACGTGGTGGACATTACCAACTACGTGATGCTGGAATGGGGCCAGCCGCTCCACGCCTTCGACTTCGAGCGGCTACGCGGCCGGCGGATCATCGTCCGGCGGGCCCGTCCCGGTGAGGTGCTGCGGACGCTGGACGGTGTTGAGCGGGTGCTCGCGGACGAGATGCTGGTCATCGCCGACGCCGAGGGGGCGGTGGCGGTGGCCGGGGTGATGGGCGGCGCCGAGAGCGAGGTCAGCCCCCGCACCCGCCACATTCTGCTCGAGTCGGCCAACTTCAACCCGGTGAGCATCCGTCGGACGGCCCGGGCCCTGAAGCTGGCCAGCGAAGCCTCGCGGCGCTTCGAGAAGGGACTGCCGGAGGGGCTGCCGCTGGTGGCCCTGGAGCGGGCCACCGCCCTCATCCAGGAGATCGCCGGGGGCACGGTCCGCCGGGGCTATATCGACTGCTACCCACGGCCGGCCCCGCCCCGACGGGTCACCGTGACCCTGCCGGATTTCGAGCGCATTCTGGGGGTTCGCTACACGCTGGCGGAGATCACGGCCGTCCTGGAGCCGCTCGGCTTCCAGTGGGAGCAGACCGACGGTGCGCTGGTGGTGACCCCACCGGTCCAGCGGGCCGATATCGCCCTGCGCGAGGACATCGTCGAGGAGGTCGCCCGGATCCGGGGCTACGAGACGCTGCCGAGCACGATGCCCTCGGGTCCCCTGCCCGAGCCGCAGATCAGCCCCGAGTGGCGCTGGGAGGAGACGCTGCGTGATCTGATGGTCGGCTGTGGCTTCCAGGAGGTTATCACCTACAGTCTGACCAGTCGAGAGCGGCTGGGCCGGCTGCTGCCGGAGGGAGCGGATCTGAGCGCCCTGGCCCCGCTGGCCCGCGAGATGATGGACCGGCTGATGCCCATCGATCACCCGCCGGTGCTCCTGGTCAATCCGCTGAGCGCTGCCTTCGAGTGCCTGCGGACCACCGGCTTCGTCAGCCTGCTGGAGACCCTGCGGGACAACCGCCGGCACTCCGACCGGGATCTCTTCTTCTTCGAGATCGGCCGGCTTTATCTTCCCCGGCCGGGCGAGTTGCCGGAGGAGCGCCGTATTCTGACAGCGGTCGCCGGCGCCTTCCGCAGCGGCCCCCAGTGGGGACAGCCGGTCGAGGTCGATTTCTTCGATCTGAAGGGCGTGGCCGAGACTGTGCTGGAGCGCCTGGCGGTGGGTCCGGTCCGCTTTGTCCCCATTGAGCACCCGACGTTCCACCCCGGCCGCACGGCGGTCATCCTGCTGGAGCGGACCGGCGGGGTCGTCGGCGTGGTGGGCGAGGTCGCGCCGGCGGTCCGCCAGCGCTTCGATCTGACCGAGCGCGCCTATCTCCTGGGGTTCGACCTGAGCCGGCTGCTGCCGCTGGCCACGCGTGAGCGGTCCTACCGGCCGATTCCGCGGGTCCCGCCGGTCATCGAGGATCTGGCTATCGTCGTCGACCGGACAGTTCCGCACGAACGGGTGGTCCAGGTCATCTGGGCGGCCGGTCAGCCGCTCCTGCGGGCGGTGGAGCTCTTCGACGTCTACGAGGGCCCGCCGGTCCCGCCGGGCAAGCGCAGCCTGGCCTACCGGCTGGTCTACCAGACGCCCGAGCGCACGCTGACCGACGCCGAGGTGGCGGCCCAGCGGCAGCGGATCATTGCGGCGGTCCGGCAGGAACTGGGGGCGGAGATCCGGGGTTGAACGGGTGAGGGAGAGGGCTTCCTTGGTCATCCTCTCCCCCCTTTCACCGGCGGGCGTCGGCCCGGCCCGCAGCGGAAGCCCCCTCCCTCTCGCTTGCCAGGCTAGCACGGCCGCCGTTAAAGCGGCGTAAGAGCGGCGGCGGTGGACCTTAAAAGGGTGTTAATTGTCGGTGGTGGGCGAACTGGTGGTCGAGGTGCCCGGTGAGCCGGCGTTGGAGGGCGTGGTCGTGGTCTCCTGGCCGAAGGTGGCCGGATCGGCGAAGCGGTAGCCGACGCCCGGCTCGGTCAGGATATAGCGGGGGCGCGAGGGGTCGTCTTCGATCTTCTGGCGCAGGTACCGGACATAGACGCGCAGGTACTCGGTCTCCTCACCGTAGCCGCGTCCCCAGACCCGGCGCAGAAGGTCCTGGTGCAGCATCACCCGGCCGGCGTTGCTGACCAGTTCGTAGAGCAGTTTGTATTCGGTCGGGCTCAGGCGGACCGGCTGGCCGCGCAGGGTCACCCGACGCTGGAGGAAGTTCACCGTGAGATCGCCGCAGGTGAAGACCGGCTCCTTCTTGGCGTCGGCTGGCAGCCGGGCTCGCCGCAGCACCGCCCGCACCCGGGCCCGCAGTTCGTTGACGCCGAACGGCTTGCTCAGGTAGTCGTCGGCCCCGACGTCCAGGCCCCGAACCTTGTCGTGCTCCTCGCCTTTGGCGGTGAGCATGATGATGGGCACGGTCGAGAACTCGCGGATCCGCCGGCAGACCTCGAAGCCGTCGATGCCGGGCAGCATGATGTCCAGGATGATGAGGTCGGGGTCGTACATCTCGGTGTAGCGCAGGGCCGTCTCCCCGTCGGGGGCGGTGTAGACGCGGTAGCCATCAGGCTCCAGGTTGCTCTTGACCAGACGGAGGATCCGCGGTTCGTCATCCACCACCAGGACAGTCGCGTGCTTCACCCAACCACCTCCTCGCTGGCGTACCGGTCGGACGTGGGCTCGGCCTCCGCCTGCTCGGCCTCGGGGGGAGCGATGGGCAGGGTGAAGGTGAAGGTGCTGCCCTGGCCGGGCCGGCTCTCAGCCCAGATCCGACCGCCGTGCATCTCGACGATCCCCCGGCAGATCGAGAGGCCGATGCCGGTGCCACCGGTCTGCTTGCGCAGGGCGTGGTCTGCGCGGTAGAAGCGGTCGAAGATGCGCTCCAGGTCCTGCGGGGCGATGCCGATCCCCTGGTCCCGGACGCTGATGACGGCCATCCCGTCGCGTACCTCGCCGGCGATGGCGATCTGGCCGCCGTCGGGCGAGTATTTGATGGCGTTCTCGACCAGGTTGCGGACCACCTGCTCGATCCGGCGGGGATCGGCCATCACCAGCGGGAAATCCACCGGGAAACTCACCCGGAAGGAGTGCTTGTCGGTCTGTCGACGGGCCTTGCGCACCACCCGCTGAACGATTCGCGGCAGACTCGTTGGCTGCAGATCGACTTTGAGGACACCGGCCTCGATCTGCGACATCTCGAGGAGGTCCGCGATGAGTTCGCTCAGCCGGTCGCTTTCCTCGTCGATGATGCGCAGAAATTCGCGCTGCTCTTCGGGGTCCCAGGTGACATCCTCGCGCAGGAGGGTGGTGGCGTAGCCCTTGATCGAGGCCAGCGGGGTGCGCAGTTCGTGGGAGACGGTCGAGAGCAGTTCGGACTTGAGGCGGTCGAGTTCGCGCAGGGCCTGGACCTGGGCGGCCTCGCGCCAGAGGCGGGCGTTGTCCACCGCGATGGCCGCCGGGATGGCCAGAGCCAGGAGCAGTTGTTCGTCTTCGGGGGTGTAGGCCTGGGGCTGGGTGTGCTCCAGCTGCACCACTCCCACCACCTTGTCCTGGACCCGCAGGGGCACGGCCAGGACCGCCGCGATCTGCGAGGGAGCGTCCGGGCAGCGGGGATCGCCCGCGACCGTGCCCAGGCGGAGCGGACGCCCGGTCTGGTAGACCCATTCGGCCACACCGGTGATGACCGGCTGCTGGAGGGTGCTCAGCGCCCGCACGTACTCGCCGACGTGCCAGAGACCGCGCTGGCGGTCGTGCACCGCCACCGGATGGAGAGCGCCGGCGCCGTCCACCAGCAGCGCCGCCGCCCGGGCGTACTGGAACTGGTCGCGCACCACCTCGATCAACTGGCCGCAGAGATGGGCCGGGTCGAGCCCCCGGCTCAGCGCCCGGCTGAACTCCTGGAAGATCTGGGCCTGGGCGCGCAGGCGCCGGACCTCCTGACGCAGGGCCTCGGATTCGTTCTCGCGCTGGCTCAGTTCGAGGCGCAGACGCCGCACATCCCGCGTGCCTGCGGTCGAGGTCTGCTCCAGCAGCCCGGCGAGCCAGCGGCAGGCGGTGACGATCCGGGTGTAGGCCGGATCACTCCCGGCGGGCAGCGTCAGCGGATCGCCGGTCCCCAGGCGGTAGAGCAGGCGCTCGATCTGGCGAAGGGAGCGGTGTAGTTCATGGTGGAGGAACCGACCGAGAAAGACCGCGCTGCCCAGGGCGACCCCCAGCGCGAGGCCCCAGGCGGTCAACGCGTCACCGCCGCTCAGCCAGTAAAGGAAGCCGCAGAGCCAGCCCAGCCCGGCGGGCAGACTGCACAGGCCGAGGAAACGGCGGAATCCGGGAGCCGTCGGCGCGCGCCCCGTGGCCTGACTCAGCGCTTCGCCCGGCATCTCGGTCGGCCGGCTCCCGGTCACGGTCGAACGCAGAACCTGGGCGGTCGACATAGCCCCCCGCTTGGCGGCCGGCGACCCCGAACGCCATTCTGACGGGCGGGCTCGGCCGGCACACCGGGCTATATGATACAGCCTGAACGCCTGATGTCAAGCGGTGGAGCAGGCCATCCTGGCGGGCGCCGGTGTTCAGCGCACCGGCCGGACGCCGGCGCGCTCTTCAACCCACTCTTTCTCCAGATCGAGCAGACAGGCGGTGCAGAGGAGCGGTTCGGTATCGGCGTCGAGCAGACGCAGAGCCCGGATCGGAAACGGTGGTGTCAGGAGCCGGTCCACCCGCCGCTCGCAACGCGGGCAGATCAGCGGTGACTGGGGAACCGAGACAGCCCGGCTCATCGCGCCCCCGGTCCCGCGCGGCAAGCGGCGTGCCGACTGTGGTTGACGGGAGACCGGGGCCTGTGCTAGCATTCCCCGCCGACAGTGAGCGCGCGGTGATGGGATGTTTCTGCTCGGGACCCAGCGTATCAACGACCGTGGACACCTGGAGATCGGGGGCTGCGACACCGTCGACCTGGCCCGCACCTACGGTACCCCGCTCTACGTACTGGACGAGGCGCTGATCCGCGCCAACTGCCGGGCTTTCCGCCAGGCCTTCGGCCAGCGTTACCCTCAGGTCGAGATCGCCTACGCGGGGAAGGCCTTTCTGACCACGGCCATGGCCCGGATCGTCGCCCAGGAGGGGCTCGCGCTCGATGTCGCCTCGGCCGGCGAGCTCTACACCGCCCTGCGGGGCGGCTTTCCCCCGGAGCGTATCTTCTTCCACGGGAACAACAAGTCGCCGGACGAACTCGCTCTGGCCCTGGCCCACGGGGTCGGACGGATCGTGGTCGACAACCTGTACGAACTGGACCTGCTCGGCCGGCTGGCGGCGGAGACCGGGCGGACGGCGGATATTCTCATCCGGACGGCGCCGGGCATCGACCCGCACACCCACCACCGGATCCGCACCGGCCAGGCCGACACCAAGTTCGGTCTGAGCATCGCCGACGGGGCGGCGATGACTGCGGTCAAACGGGCGCTGGCGCTGCCGGGCGTTCGTCTGCGCGGGCTCCACGCCCACGTCGGCTCGCAGCTCCTCGACACGCGGGCCCACGAAGAGGCGGCCGATATCGTCCTGCGCTTCGCCCGCGAGGTGGCCGACGAGACCGGCTACGTCATCGAGGAATTGAACCTGGGCGGCGGGCTGGGCATCCGCTATCTCCCCGAGCACCGGCCTCCCACCATCGACGAGTTCGCCGAAGCGCTGGTCGGGGCGGTCCGCCGGGCGCTGGCCGCCTACAATCTGCCCGCGCCACGGCTGCAGCTCGAGCCCGGTCGGGCCATCGTCGGCGAGGCCGGGACCACCCTCTACACGGTTGGGGCCATCAAGCGGGTCAGCATTCCGGAGCCACCGGGCGAGCGCCTGTACGTGACAATCGACGGCGGGATGTCTGATAATCCGCGCCCCCAGTTGTATGACGCCAAGTACACCGCGCTTCTGGCCAACAAGGCCGACCGGCCGGCGGTGGTAACGGCCCGGATCGCCGGCAAGCACTGCGAGACGGATATCCTCATCCAGAGCGTTCCCCTGGCCGAGCCGGAGCCGGGCGACATCCTGGCGGTTCTGGCGACCGGCGCCTACAACTACTCGATGGCCAGCAATTACAACCGCTTTCCCCGGCCGGCGGTCGTGCTGGTGGCCGACGGTCGGGCCGAGGTCATCGTCAAGCGCGAGACGCTCGACGATCTGCTGCGCCAGGATGTGATCCCGCCGCGCCTGTGGGCTGCCCAGCCGTAGGGCCCACAGCCGCCTCTCGCAGGAGGGTTGCCTGTGTCACCCTGCCGGAGACCGGGAGGCCTGGCTGGTCTCCTGCTGATTCTCCTGCTGGTCGCTCCCCAGACGGCGCTGGCGGCGGCTGAGTATGTCAAGTCCGCGCCGGCGCCGGAGGCGCTGGTTGGCGCCGATATAGCGGGGGTCACCCTGGTCTTCAGCCAGCGGGTCGATCCCCACGAGAGCACGGTTCCCGTCCTCGGCCCGGACGGCCGGCGCGTTGACCAGGGCCCGGCGGTCCTCGACCTGTCCGGGCGCAGCCTGCGGGTCTCGCTGGCGCCGGGGCTGCGGCCTGGTCTCTACACGGTTCGGTGGACGACCGTTTCGGCCGACGACGGCCAGCGGCGAGCGGGCTCTTTCCGCTTCGGGGTGACGCCCCTGGTGGAGGCCGTCGGCTACATCGCCGGTCGGGAGGTCTCTCTCCAGCGCGAGAACTGGGTCAAGGGCCGGCCCGAACGGGTGGCTCTGGTCTTCAGCGCGGCCCTGGGACCGGAGAGCACGGTGGTGGTGACCGATGATGTGGGGCGCCGGGTGGACCGGGGGGATGGAGGGCTCGACCCGGCTGACCCGCAACGCCGGACCCTTCAGGTCTCGCTGCTCCCGGGCCAGGGCGGGGGCAAATTCTTTGTCCGCTGGACGGCGAGGCTGGCGGCAGGGGGTGAGAGCCTCGCCGGGACGGTGGGCTTCGTCGCCCTCCCCTGGCAGCCGTCGGCCGCGCCGGCGCCGGTGGTGACAACCCTGCCCCGGACCGGTGGGGCGCCTGGGCTCGTCCCGGGCGCCCTGGGACTGCTCCTGCTGGGGACGGGCTGGGCTCTCCGGCGTCGGCCTACCCTTCCACCAGGGGGAACGGCCGGTAGCGGTTGGTGATGGGCAGGCGTCGGTCACGGCCGAAGGCCCGGGGGGTGATCTTGACACCCGGCGGGGCCTGCCGGCGCTTGTACTCACTGCGGTCGACCATCTCGATGACCCGCTGGACCACGGCCGGCGGGAAGCCCATCTCGACGATGGCCTCGTAGCTCCGATCCTCCTCGACGTAGAGTTTCAGGATCGGGTCGAGGAGGTCGTAGGGGGGCAGGGTGTCGACGTCGCGCTGGCCGGGGCGGAGCTCCGCCGAGGGCTCACGCTGGAGCACCCGCTCGGGGATGACCGGCCGGCCATCGCGCTCGTTGCGGTAGCGGGCCAGGCGGTAGACCATCGTCTTGACCACGTCCTTGAGGACGGCAAAGCCGCCGACCATATCGCCGTAGAGGGTGCAGTAGCCGGTGGCCAGCTCGCTTTTGTTGCCGGTGCTGAGGACCAGGTAGCCGAACTTGTTGGAGAACGCCATCAGCAGATTCCCGCGGATCCGGGCCTGGATATTCTCCTCGGCCACCCCGAACGGCGTGCCGGCGAAGTAGGGGGCCAGCAGCTCCAGGTAGGTCTGGAAGGCCGGCTCGATGGAGATTTCGAGGAGCCGGATGCCCAGGTTGCTGGCCAGGGCGCGCACGTCCTCCAGACCCTCTGGTCGGGTGAAGCGCGAGGGCATGGTCAGCCCGACCACCGCCGCCGGCCCCAGGGCGTCTACGGCGATGGTGGCGGTCAGGCTGGAGTCGATTCCTCCCGACAGCCCGACGATCACCTCGCGGAAGCCATTCTTGCGGGTGTAGTCGCCGGTGCCCAGCACCAGGGCCTGGTAGATCTCGGCCGGACTGCCGGGAGGAGCGGGCTCGGCCAGGGGGGGAGCCAGACGCGGCCGGCTGGGGGGCGGCTCGGTCGAGAGAACGTGGGTGACGGCGGGCCCGCCCACCAGCCGCTCCCGGCGCAGACGCGGGTCGTGCAGCCGCTGGCTGATGGCCATCTCCAGATCGAGGTCGACGATGAGCAGGTCCTCGGCGAACTGGCGGGCCCGAGCGATGACCTGGCCCCGTGGGTCGACGACGAAGCTGCCGCCGTCGAAGACCAGTTCGTCCTGGCCGCCGACCAGGTTCACGTAGCAGATGTAGAGGCCGTAGTCGCTGGCCCGGGTGCCGACCATCTGCTCGCGAAACTGACGCTTGCCGGCGTGGTAGGGTGAGCCGTTGATATTGATGGCCACCAGGGCCCCGCTGCGCGCCTGGTCGGCCAGCGGCGGACCGGGGTGCCAGATGTCCTCGCAGATGCTGACGCCGACCGGCACCCCCCGGATGACGTAGACCGGGGTGGTCCGTCCGATCTGGAAGTAGCGGTCTTCGTCGAAGACGCCGTAGGTCGGCAGGTACTGCTTGTGGTAGATGTCCACCAGGCGGCCTTCGGCGACGATCGCCGCCGCATTGTACAGGTCGTCCTGGCGGTGGGGGAAGCCGATGACCGCCACCGTCGAGCGCACGGTCGGGAGCAGGCGCTCCAGCCAGGCCCAGCAGTCGGCGATGAACTGGGGTTTGAGGAGAAGGTCTTCGGGGGGATAGCCGGAGAGGGCCATTTCGGGGAACGCCACCAGGTCGGCCTCGGCCGCCTGGGCCTGGTCGAGGGCCTGACGGATCTTCTCGGCGTTGCCGGCGAGGTCGCCGACGGTCACGTTGATCTGGGCCAGGGCCACGCGGAAGTGCATGGTGTCTCCCTCTCTGGTCTGCGCTTTGCACCCGGCGGTGTGAGCAACAGGCGGGGGCCGTCATGCGCCTGATCACGTTCGTCAGCCTGCTGGTGCTGACCGGCTGCGCCATCGCCGGGCTGTCAGGCTCATTGTACCAGCCTTCATCGACGCCGCCGACCTCACCGGTCACCGGCGTGCCGGCCACCCCGGTCCCCGAGCCGACGCTGGCCACGGTCGTCACGCCCTTCCTCCACCCGCCGGACGGCCAGATCAGTCTGGTGGTCCACCATCTTCAGACCGGAGAGCAGGTGACCTGGCAGGCGGAGGAGCCCCGGCCGGCGGCCAGCCTTTATAAACTGGCGCTGCTCGTGGCCGTCTACGGGGAGGAACGCCGGGGGCAACTGACCCTGGCTGAGGTCCTCCCGGATGGACGCTCGGTTGCAGAGGGGCTGTTCGATATGACCACCTGGAGCGACAACGAGGCGGCGCTGGCCCTTCTGCGCCGGCTGGGACTGGCGCGGGTGAACGCTTTTCTGGCCGCTCAGGGGCTGCGGCAGACCGTGATCGCCGAGGAGGCGTGGACCAGCGCCGCTGATGTGGCCCGGCTGCTCGTGGCCATGGCGCGGGGCCAGGCGGTGGACGCCGAGGCCAGCGCGGCCATGCTGGCCCTCCTGCGGCAGCAGCAGATCCGCGACCGGCTGCCGCGCTATCTCCCGCCGACCGTGCCGGTCGCCCACAAAACCGGCGATCTGCCAGGGGTGCGCCATGACGCCGGCCTCGTTGAGGGGCCGGCGGGGCCTTATATCATCGTGGTCATGCTGACCGACCTCGCCGATGAGGAGGCCGGGGTCGAGTGGATCGCCCGTCTCTCGCAGGCGGTCTACGGCTATTTCGCCCGTCTGACGCCGCGCGCCTGACGGCGGGCCGCTATTGACTTCCCTCCGGCCCTTCGCTATAGTCAGAATCAGCGGCCAGCCCGAGCCCAGGACTGCTTGCCCGCCTGGTCGGGCGCGCTGGGGCTGAGACGAACGAGAAGCGCATGGGGGAGGTCAGCATGCCACGGCCAGTGACCCTCTTTACCGGGCAATGGGCCGACCTGCCGTTGGAGGTCATGGCCCAGAAGGCCAAAGAGTTCGGCTACGACGGTCTGGAACTGGCCTGCTGGGGTGGGCACTTCGACATCGAGCGGGGTGCTCGCGACAAGTCCTACTGCGACAGCATCCGCGAGCTGCTCGGCAAGTACGGGCTGGGCGTGTGGGCGATCAGCGCGCATCTCCAGGGCCAGATGGTCCTCGACCATCTGGACAGCCGGACCGACGCCTGGGTGCCGCCGCACCTGGCCGGCAAGCCCGAGGAGAAGCGCAAGTGGGCCATCGAGCAGATGAAACTGGCGGCGGTGGCGGCCAGGAACCTGGGTGTCAGTGTGGTCAACGGCTTCACCGGTTCCTCGATCTGGCATCTGGTCTACGCCTTCCCGCCGGTGCCGCAGTCGATGATCGATGAGGGCTACGCCCTCTTCGCCGAGCGCTGGAACCCGATCCTGGACGTCTACCGCGAGAACGGGGTCCGCTTTGCGCTGGAGGTGCATCCGACCGAGATCGCCTTCGACTACTACTCGGCCCAGCGCGCGCTCGAGGCGATCAACCACCGGCCGGAGTTCGGCTTCAATTTCGACCCCAGCCATCTGCACTGGCAGGGCATGAAGCCAGAGCTCTTCGTCTACGACTTCCGCGACCGCATCTTCCACGTCCACATCAAGGAGTCCAAGGTCACGCTGGACGGGCGGAGCGGCATCCTCGGCTCGCACCTGCCCTTCGGCGATCCACGCCGGGGCTGGGACTTTGTCTCGCCGGGCCGGGGTGGGGTGAACTTTGAGGCCATCATCCGCGCCCTGAACCACATCGGCTACCAGGGCCCGCTCTCGGTTGAGTGGGAGGACAACGGCATGGACCGGGAGTTCGGGGCCCGCGAGGCCTGCGAGTTCGTCCGCCGTCTCAACTTCCCGCCCTCGCAGGTCTCGTTCGAGGCCGCCTTCCAGCGCTGACCGGGCGCCCATACCCGCTCACAGGAGGAGATCGATGGCTGAGGAACAGGTCGGATTTGTGACCATGGGCGAGGCAGCCGGGCAGGTCGGGGAGATCCCGACCATTGGGGTCGGGATGCTCGGCTACGCCTTTATGGGCAAGGCTCACACCAACGCCTACAAGAAGATCCCCTACATCTGCTGGCCGCCGGCGGCCATCCCCAAACTGGTGGCCATCTGCGGCCGCAACGAGGCGGCGGTCAGCGAGGCCGCCCGCCGCTACGGTTTCGCCCGCTACTATACCCAGTGGCAGCAGCTGGTGGCTGACCCCGAGGTCGAACTCTTCGACAACGGGGCGCCGAACAACCTGCACGCCGAGCCCTGCATCGCCGCCGCCGAGGCCGGCAAGCACATCATCTGCGAGAAGCCGCTCGGGCGCACCGCCGCCGAGGCCAGGGCCATGCTGGAGGCGGTTAAGAAGGCCGGGGTGAAGCACGCCTGCGCCTTCAACTACCGCTTCGTGCCGGCGGTCCGTCTGGCCAAGGAGCTCATCGACCGGGGCGATCTGGGCCAGATCTATCACTTCCGGGCCCGCTATCTCCAGGAGTGGATCGCCGATCCGAACTTCCCGAAGGTCTGGCGGCTGGACAAGCAGATCGCCGGCTCGGGCGTGCTGGGCGACCTGGGAGCCCATATTATCGACCTGGCCCGCTTCCTGGTCGGCGAGCCGAAGGCGGTCAACGGCCTGACCCGGACGTTCATCAAAGAGCGCCCGCTGCCCGACGGCTCGGGCCGCGGGATCGTGGATGTGGACGACGCCTTCGTGGCCCTGGTCGACTTCGAGAACGGCGCTCTGGGGACCCTGGAGGCGACCCGTTTCGCCCGTGGCCGCAAGAACCACAACACCTTCGAGATCAACGGCTCGAAGGGGACCATCGTCTTCGATCTGGAGCGGCTGAACGAGCTCCAGTTCTTCAGCGTCGACCAGCCCCGGGAGGTCCAGGGCTTCACCACCATCCTGGTGACCGAGTCGTACCACCCCTACTGGAAGTTCTGGTGGCCGCACGGCCACATCATCGGCTGGGAGCACACCTTCGTTCACGAACTGAACCACTTCATCGAGGCCATCAAGCTCAACAAGCCGGTCGAGCCGTACGGGGCCACCTTCGAGGATGGCTACCGGGCGGCGGTGATCTGCGACGCCATCCTGACCTCGGCCGAGAACGGCGGCGAGCGGGTCGAGATCCGTTACTGAAAGCCGGTCTCGCCGGCCCCCAGGGGCCTGACCCCCTGGGGGCCTTTTTCTCTGTCCCAGGGGCGTTACCGTCTCACCGGCCGCCCGTCAACCAGCCGGTAAGCCACGACCGGCGCCGATGGGTCAGCTGGAGCAGCACCCGGATACGCTGCTCGCCCCCGTTGGAGCGGATGATCAGCCCTCCTTCGAGGGAGACCGAGGTGGGGCCGGGCGAGGTCCAGAACCCGTGGAGCACCTGGGGGTCGGCGATGACGGTGAGAGCCACCTCGTTGCCGACGAATTCGGTGGGCTGGACCTGGAGCCAGTCGCCACGGGGGAAAACAGTTCCGCGCAGGAGCCCCTGGCCGGTGTTGCGCAGGCGCAGGGTCTGGCGCGCGCGCTGGCCGGGGCCGAGGGTGCCGAGGTCCAGGCTCTCCGGCTGGACCTCCAGGACGGGCCCGCGCGCCTCTGTCTGCAGGAGAACCGGCACCGTGACCGCCCCGCCGTTGGTGGCGATGGTGACCGTCGTCTGGTAGACAACGCCGGGGGCCAGCGTCCGGGTATCGGCGGTCACCGTCAGACGCAGACGCTGGGCGGCGAAACGGGTCGGGCTGACGTGCAGCCAGTCGGCCAGCCAGTGCACAGTTCCCCGGAGCAGGCTGTCATCCGCGTTCCACACCGCGAGCGCGGCCTGGACGGGCGCCCCCACCGGCACCGGGCCGAGGTCGAGCCGGACGGGGCAGACTTCCAGGCGTGGCCGGCCGGGGCGGCGAGTCCGCCGGGCGTCGTAGGCGGCCCGCTGGACCGGGTCGCGCAGGACGGCGTAGGCGGCGTTGATCTCGCGCATCCGCCGCTCCGCCTCCGGCGAGGGGTTGAGATCGGGATGGTATTTTCGACAGAGCCGGCGGTAGGCGGCCTCGATGACCTCGGGCTCGGCCGCCGGGTCTACCTGGAGAATGCGATAGTAGTCTGGTTCCATCGGCCGATCAGCAGTCTGCGCTCACCGAACAATCAGCCGGACGGTGCTGTACCGGCGCTGGAGTTCGACCCACGGCAGCCGCAGCACCAGGGTCAGGACAGCGCTGCCGGGCGAAGGCGGGACCACCTCCTGGAGAGCCGGGTGCCAGCGGCCGTCCTCTCCCCGGACCACGGTGAGCAGGTAGTGAGCGGTCGGCCCGCCGGGCGGAGCCCCAGCGCCGGGCGGCAGGTGGTAGACCTGGACCTGGGGCGGGCCGGGAACGACGCCGACCAGCGACGGCGCCCTGTCCGGCGTCGGCCCGCGCCCCGGCGTCCATCCCTCCAGAGTCGGCCGGGCGGGCGCCAGCAAGAGCCAGGCCAGGCCCAGCCCGGCCAGCAGTCCGATGATCAGCTCGATGGCCACGGTCGCCCACCTGCGTTTCGGCTCGACGGCGCCGTAGCAGAGTTTACGGGCCGGCCCCATCCCCCGGTATCGGGATTTTCCCGATCTTCAGACGAAAGCGCCTGTATCGCGGGCCACGGGGTGGCTCGTGCCCCGGAGGGGCTGGCAGGGGCGGTCGAGTGTGGTATGATCGGCACGGTCTCAATCCTCACCGGGAAGAGTGCTGTGGACGAGCGACCGGACGGCCAGCCGCCCTCGTGGCGATGGCTCGCGGACCGGCAGGAGCAGGAGCAGCAGGCCCTCCGCCGACTCCAGCAGGAGGGCGAGCGGCTGTGGAAGCAGCTCCAGGAGCAGGCGGCCCAGCTGCAGGAGGTCGCGGCCGCTGTCCTGCGCCTTCAGGACGGTCTGGCCCGGCTGCCGCTGCTTGAGGAGGCTCTGCGGCAGGTCCGGGAGCAGGCAGAGGAGTGGCGCCAGCGGATCGAGACCCAGCACCAGCTCTACGAGCAGGCCATCGCCCTACGCTCGGTCGAGACCGAGCGCGACCGCCGGGCTCTGGCGGAGGTCCGTCAGGCGCTGGACGCCCTCGCCCAGCAGCAGGAAGCCCTGCAGACCCGTCTGGCCCTGCTCGCCCAGGAGGTCCGACGCGATCAGGGCGCGGTCCAGACGCTGCCCGGCCAGGTCCAGGAGATCGAGCGCCGTTTGCTCGCTTTCCACGAACGGCTGCTGGCGCTGGAGGAGCAGCAGCGGCGGCTGCAGGGTCAGATCACCACCGGCGCCGAGGAGACCGGACATCTGCGGCAGGACCTGCGGCGGATCGGTGAATGGCAGCAGCTGGTGGACCAGCGCTGGAACCGTCTTCTGGCCGATCTTCAGCAGCAGGCCGAGCAGTGGCGGGCGGCCCTGGCCGACCAGCAGCGTCCTTTCCAGCATCTCAGCGCCCAGCTCGACGCTCTGCGCGAGGGGCTCGTCCAGACCCAGCGGGAGCTGCAGACCCTGCAGCAGCGTCTGGACGGCCAGGAGACCCGGCACGGTCAGACCCTGGCTCAGCTTCAGAGGCTGCAGAGCAGCCTGGAGCGTCTGGAAGAGACGCTGACGGCCGGTCAGCAGCGTCTGGAGGAGCACCGTCGGGGGATACTGGCGGTCGAGCAGGTCCAGGCGGCGCTGGCCCGTGACCTGCAGGAGCTGAGCGCAGCGCTGGCCGGCCTCCAGAGCCAGGTTCCCGCGTTGCGCCGCGACCTCGACCAGCTGGCCAGCGATCTGCGGCAGACCCAGGCCGATCTGGTCCGGCTGGGCGACGATCTGGGCCAGGCCGACGCCCTGCTGGCCCAGCGGCTGACCGAGCACCTGGCCCGCGCCGAGGATCGGCGGGAGGCTCTCGCCGAACACCTGCGGTCGCTGGCGCGCTGGCTCCAGGTGACCCAGGAGCGCTGGTGGCGCTCTCTGGAGCAGCATCAGCGTGAATTGAACGAGCTGCTCGCCCGCCTTCAGTCGCCCGACCATGCCCGCTGAACCGATCCGCTCGCTGGCTGACCTGCTGGACGACCCGCCGCCCGACCCGACGCGCCGGCGGTTGCTCCTGCTGGGGGGGCTGATGGCGCTGGGGTTCGTCGGGCTGGCCGGCCGCCTCTGGCACCTCCAGATCGCGCAGGGGGAGCAGTTGCGGCGTCAGGCGGTCTACCAGCGCCTCCGCCAGGTCGAGATCACCCCGACTCGGGGGGTGATCGTCGACCGGAACGGCCTGATCCTGGCCCGCAACCGGCCGACCTACGCGGTGGGCGTTGTTCCGGCCGACCTGCCGCGCGATCCGCTGCCGGTCTACAGACGGCTCGAACGGCTGCTCGGTGTTCCGGCGGCGATGATCCAGCAGAAGGTGGTCCAGCGTCGCACCGATCTCTACACCCCGGTCATCGTTCAGAGCGATGTGCGGCCGGAGGTCGTCTACCAGATCGAGGAGCGCCGGCTGGATCTGCCCGGCGTCCACGTGCTGGTCGAGGGGCTGCGCGACTATCCCGAGGGTCCGGTCACCGCGCACCTGCTGGGCTACGTCGGCCCTCTCACCGAGGAGCAGTACCAACGGCTCCAGGCGGCCGATCCGCCCTACCGCTTCAACGACCGCGTCGGCCAGGCCGGGCTGGAACAGCAGTATGAGCCGGTGCTGCGCGGCCGCCCCGGCCGCAAGGGAGTGGAGGTGGACCCGGCCGGGAGGGAGGTCCGGGTGCTGGAGGTCCGGCCGGCCCAGCCCGGCTATAACCTCGTTCTGACCGTCGACCTGCCGCTCCAGCGAGAGGCCGTCCGGCTTCTCAGCGAGGACCTGCCCGCGGTCGAGAGTGCCAGCGTCGTCGCCCTCGACCCGCGCAACGGCCAGGTGCTGGCCCTGGTCCATCTGCCCAGTTACGATAGCAACCGGCTGGTTCGGGGGCTCAGCCTCGAGGAGTTTGCGGCGCTGCAGAACGATCCCCGGGCGCCGCTGTTGAATGGGGCCCTGACCTTCGCCTTTCCGCCGGGCGGTGTCTTCCACGTCCTGACGGGCCTGGCCGGACTCAGCCGTGGGGTGATCAGGCCCACGACCCAGATCGTCTGCACTGGCGGCTTCACCCTCCGCAATCGCTACAATCCCGGTGACGACGCCCATTTCCCCTGCTGGGGGGTCCATGGGCCGCAGGACATGGTGAGCGCGCTGGCCAACTCCTGTCAGACCTACTTCTACCAGGTCGGCGGGGGCGACCCGCGGGGTGACCGACCCGGCGTGGGGATCGAGGCCCTGGCCGACCTGGCCCGGGCCTTCGGGCTGGGGGCCCCGACCGGGATCGACCTGCCCGGTGAGGGAACGGGCCTGGTGCCGACGCCGGCCTGGAAGCGGCAGGTCTTCCACCAGGATTGGTACCGGGGCGATACCTATATGGTCAGCGTGGGGCAGGGGCCGCTGACGGTGACCCCGTTGCAGCTGGCCGTGGCCATCGCCGCCATCGCCAACGGTGGGACGGTCTACCAGCCGCAGGTGGTGCAGAAGATCGTGGACGCCCAGGGCCAGGTCGTCCGGCCGTTCGCCCCTCGCCCGATCCGGCGGCTTTCGCTCGACCCGGCCGCGCTGGCGGCTATCCGCCAGGGGCTGCGGGCGACGTTCCAGCGCGGTCAGACGCCCACCGGCGCCCGTTTCACCGGCCTGGCGCTGGGGCTGGCGCCGGGGGGGCTGGATCTGGCCGGTGTGGCTGGCCAGGCGGAGGGCCTGGTGGACGGCCGGCCGGTCCGGCACGGCTGGTTCGCGGGCTTCGCCCCGGCGGGGGACCCGCTGATCGCGGTGGCCGTCTTCCTGCGGCGGAGCCAGCGGCCGGAGCAGGCCGCGCGGGTGGGGGCCGGTCTCCTGCGGCTGTATCTGACCGGCGCCGAGGGGCCCGGCATCACCTGAGTGCGGCGGAGGAGACCGATGCTGGCCCAGCCACCGGCGGAGACGCGGCTCTGGCGCCACTTCGACCCCTGGCTTTTTCTGGGGACGCTGGCCCTGGTCCTCTGGGGCATCGTGATGGTCTACAGCGCCACCGTCGACCCGGTGACCGGCGCGGTGGACACACGGGTGTACAAGCAGGTGGTCTTCGCCCTGGTGGGGCTGGGGTTCTTTTTCCTGATGGTGACGCTGGACTACCGGGCGCTGGGGCCGCTGGCCGCCGTTCTCTACCTTCTGGCCCTGGGATTGCTGGTGGTGGTGCTGCTCAGCGGGCGGTTCAGTTACGGGGCGCAGCGCTGGCTCAGCCTGGGGCCGATCGAGTTCCAGCCCTCGGAGCCGGCGAAGCTGTTTGTCATCGTCGCCCTAGCCCGGTTTTTCGGCCGGCACCGGCCGCGCCTGCACCGTTTTCGCTGGGTTCTGGCCTCGCTGGCCCTGGCCGCGCTCCCGGCCGGGCTGACCTTCCTCCAGCCCGACCTGGGGACGGCCATGGTCTATCTGGCGATCTGGGGCGGGATGGTTCTGGTGGCCGGACTGCGCGGGCGGCATCTCCTGTACCTGCTGGGGGCGGCCCTGGCGGTGGCGCCGTTTCTCTGGCTGGGGCTGCGCGACTACATGCGGCGCCGGCTCCTTATCTTCCTCGACCCGTACAGCGACCCCTTCGGCGCCGGCTACAACATCATTCAGGCGATGCTGGCGGTGGGCTCTGGCGGCCTCGTCGGGCGGGGTCTGGTCGCCAGTTCCGACTCGCAGCTGCGCAGCCTGATCGTCCAGTACGCCGATTTCATTTTCGCCATCCTGGCCGAGGAGTTCGGCTTTCTCGGCGGGCTGGGGCTCTTCGCCCTCTACGGGCTGGTGCTCTGGCGCTGTCTGCGGGCGGCCTTTCTGACGTCCGACCTGTTCGGCCGTTTCCTGGCGGTGGGGGTCGCCACGGCCCTCTGCTTCCAGGCCCAGGTCCACATCGGCATGAACCTGGCCGTCCTGCCGGTCACCGGGCTGCCCCTGCCGCTGGTCTCGTACGGTGGGAGCGCGCTGCTGACTTTCCTATCGGCGCTGGGCCTGGTCGAGAGCGTGGCCATGCGCCACCGGAAGTTTGAGTTTTAGGCGAGGGACCAGTATAATGTGGCCCAGGCGAGCCCAGGGGACCGTCCTGCGGCCGCCGGCCACACGGAGGAGAGCCGCCGACGATGCGCTACATCGCCAACACCCCCGCCGACCGGGCGGCGATGCTGGAGGCGATCGGCCTCGCCTCCACCGCTGATCTCTTCGCCGATATCCCCGCCCATCTGCGCCAGCCCGCCATCGATCTGCCGGCGCCGCTGACCGAGCCGGAGGCGGCGCGCCTGCTGCGCGCTCTCAGCGCCCAGAACCTGGACCTGACGGATCGCCCCTGTTTTCTGGGGGCCGGCGCCTACCGTCACTGGATCCCCAGCGTGGTGGGCCACGTCATCGGGCGGGCCGAGTTTTACACCAGCTACACGCCCTACCAGCCCGAGGTCAGCCAGGGCACTCTCCAGACGATCTACGAGTACCAGAGCCTGGTGTGTCTGCTGACCGGTATGGACGCGGCCAACGCCTCTCATTACGACGGGGCCACGGCCCTGGCCGAGGCCATCGCCATGGCCGCCCACATCACCGGCCGGTCGCGGGCGGTGGTGGCTCCCGCCCTCCACCCGGAGTACCGTCAGGTGGCCCGGACCTACCTGCAGGGCCGCGACCTGACTATCGTCGAGCCTCCCCTGAGCGAGAACGGCCAGCCCCAGCCGACCTTTACCCCCGACCGGGCGGCCGCCTATCTCGACGAGTCGGTGGCCTGCCTGGTCGTCCAGCAGCCGAACTTCTTCGGCTGTCTGGAGGATGTCGCCGGTCTGGCGGCCGCAGCCCACCGGGTTGGAGCCCTCTGCATCGTCAGCGTCTATCCCATCGCCCTGGGGCTGCTCAAGCCGCCGGGTGATCTGGGGGCCGACATCGTGGTCGGCGAGGGACAGTCGCTGGGTCTGCCGCTGAGTTACGGCGGTCCCTACCTGGGGCTCTTCGCCTGTCGCGAGCGCTACCTGCGGCAGATGCCCGGCCGGATCGTGGGCCAGACGGTCGATGTGGAGGGCCGGCGGGGCTTTGTCCTGACGCTCCAGGCGCGGGAGCAGCATATCCGCCGGGAGCGGGCGACCTCGAATATCTGCACCAACCAGGCTCTCTGCGCCCTGGCGGCCACGGTCTACCTGACGGCTCTGGGGCCGCAGGGGCTGCGGGAGGTGGCCCGTCTCTGCGTCCAGAAGGCCCACTATCTGGCTGAGCGGGTCACCAGCCTCCCCGGTTTCCGGCTGGCCTTTTCGGCCCCGTTCTTCAATGAGTTCGTGGTCCGCTGTCCGGTGCCGCCGGTCGCGCTCAACCGCCGCCTGCGGGCGGCGGGGATCATCGGCGGCTATCCACTGGGTCGGCACTTCCCCGACCTGGCCGACGGCTGGTTGCTCTGCGCCACCGAGCTGACCACCCGCGAGGACATCGAGCGCCTGGTCGAGGCGCTGACCGCGATCGTGGCGACGACACCCGCTCGTCCGTAAGGAGCAGGCCCATGCAGACCGAGGTCCGATGGCTGGGCGAGACCCCTGTCCCGCTGATCTTTGAGCAGAGCCATCCCGGCCGGCGCGCCGTCGACCTCCCGGCCAGCGATGTTCCCGCTCCGCCGGCCGAGGACCTTCTCCCCCGCGACCTCCTGCGGACGGACCTGGTGCTCCCTGAGGTCAGCCAGCTCGATCTCATCCGGCACTTCACCCGCCTTTCGCAGCTCAACTTCGCCATCGACACCACCTTCTACCCTCTCGGCTCCTGCACGATGAAATACAACCCGAAGATCCACGAGGATGTGGCCCGTCTGCCCGGCTTCACCCAGGTCCACCCCTACCAGGATGAGGAGACGGTCCAGGGGGCGCTGCGGTTGATGTACGAACTCCAGACCTATCTGGCGGCCATCGCTGGGATGGAGGCGGTGACGCTCCAGCCGGCGGCGGGGGCTCACGGCGAGTTGACCGGGATGCTGATGATCCGGGCCTACCACGAGAAGCGCGGTGACCGCCGGCGGCGTCGGGTGGTCATTCCCGACTCGGCCCACGGCACCAACCCGGCCACGGCCGCGCTCTGCGGGTACGAGGTGACGGCCGTCGGCACCGACCGGCGCGGGAACGTCGATCTGGCGGACCTGCGCGCCAAACTGGGTGAGGATGTGGCCGCCCTGATGATCACCATCCCCTCGACCCTCGGGCTCTTCGATGAGGAGATCCTGACCGTCACCGACCTGGTCCACCAGTGCGGCGGTCTGGTCTACTGCGACGGGGCCAACCTCAACGCCCTGGTCGGGCAGGTCCGGCTGGGCGACCTGGGCTGCGACGTTTTGCACTTCAACCTGCACAAGACGTTCACCACCCCCCACGGGGGAGGAGGGCCGGGCGCCGGACCGGTGGGGGTCAAGGCCCACCTGGCGCCCTTCTTGCCGGTGCCGGTGGTCGGACGCCGGCTGGTGGACGGGCGGGAGGAGTTCTATCTCGATTTCGACCGACCCGACTCCATCGGCAAGGTGCGGTCGTTCTGGGGCAGTTTCGGCGTCCTGGTCCGGGCCTACACCTACATCCGCATGCTCGGCCTGGAGGGGTTGCGCGCGGTCAGTGAGAACGCGGTTCTCAACGCCAACTACCTGCTGGCCCGTCTGCGGGAGGCCTACGACCTGCCCTACGACCGCCGCTGCCTGCACGAGTTTGTCCTCTCGGCCCGGCGCCAGAAGCGGCATGGGGTGCGGGCGCTGGACATCGCCAAACGGCTCATCGACTTCGGCTTTCATCCGCCGACGATCTATTTTCCGCTCATCGTGGAAGAGGCGCTCATGATCGAGCCGACCGAGACCGAGAGCAAAGAGACGCTCGACGCCTTCGCGGCGGCGATGCTCCAGATCGCCCGGGAGGCCGAGGAGACGCCCGAGGTGGTCAAGACGGCACCGCACCACACGCCGGTCCGTCGGCTCGACGAGGTCACCGCCGCCCGCCGGCCCAACCTGCGCTGGCGCCCGGGCCCGAGCGCCCCGGCCACAGACTGACCGTGTCGGAGGCAGGGGCGACGTGGGCGGAACTGGCCGCCGCGCTGGCGCACTGCTGGCGGTGCTGGCGCTCGGGCTGCTGGGCTGCCAGGCACGGACGGATGGGGTGGTCAAGATCGGGGTGGTGGCGCCGTTCAGCGGCTATCCGGGCGACCTAGCCTACGCCGTCCATACGGCGGTGCGTCTGGCGGTGGCCGAGGTGAACCGGGCCGGGGGGGTGAACGGGCGGCCGGTGCTCTGGGTCTCGCTGGACGACGCCAACGACCCGGCGGAGGCGGCCGCCCGGGCCCGCGAACTGGCCGCCGACCCGGCGGTGGTGGGGGTGGTGGGCCATCTCTCCGAGCGGGCGGTGGCGGGGGCGGCCCCCGTCTACGCCCGCGAGCGACTGGTGCTGGCCACGCCGGCCATCCTGAGCCCGGCGACGGTTCAGGCCGGGGCGGGCTATGTTGTCAGCCTGGGGCCGGCGCCGGCCGCCGTGACGCAGGGTGTGCAGCGGCTCGCCGCCGCCCATCCCGGACCACTGCTGGTGCTGACGACCGACGCGGGGCTGGCCCAGGCGGCCGCAGCGGGTCTGGCGGCCGCCGG